>Ga0129309_1000397_pt1 | contig 34191 bp, 28 predicted proteins | sample L1105metagenome_FD_94439 | JGI IMG/M metagenome (GOLD analysis project Ga0129309, IMG submission 94439) | Ring-tailed lemur group fecal microbial communities from Wisconsin, USA - L1105 metagenome | ecosystem: Host-associated > Mammals > Digestive system > Large intestine > Fecal | place: USA...
ATTTTTGCTCTGCGCTCGTTTTCTTCGGGACTGCGATTCTTTCTTCCCATAGTAAAAACCTCCGATGTGGTGCTTCTATTCTACACCACATCGAAGGTTTACACAAAACTTGGGATTGTCCCGAAGTCAATCAGCCGGGCAGTGGGATGCTGCTCGGCTGATTTATTACTTCAACTCGCTCCTGGCTCTTAAGCTTAGTACAACTGTTGCGAGAGGTAGAAGCAAGTGTTTTATGATTATTTGGATTGTTTTCTCAGCGCCTCAATCGCATTACGGATATTAACTGCCGAAGTTTCCTTAGCCCACTCATCCCAGAAATCAATCGTCGCACTTCTTGGCTTCAGCTTTGGAGGCGCAATCCTAATTCTGCTCGGAAGAAGACTGGCATCCCCCACAATCAATGCTTCACCAATATCCAAAATTGGGAGCATCTCTGCATAATCACCTAAGCTATCAGGAAGCAATCTCTTGACTACCGCCTGGTCATCAGCATTGGTCAAACGCATTGCAATAAAGTTGTTGCTCTGACTCAACACCGTTCGATTTACTTCTGACGGGCGTTGAGATATTACTACCAGTCCAACTCCGTATTTACGCCCTTCCTTTGAAATTCGCTCAAAAGTAACCAAGCTGGCATCATCAATACTTTTCTCTGTATGAGCAGGGATATACAAATGAGCCTCATCGCAGAAAATAGCTATTGGATGTCGTTCTCCAACTTGTGACCACTGCTGAACTGAGAAAACGACTCTCGCAATCAAGGAGACTATCAGAGGAAGAATATCAGAAGGAACCTCGGAGAAGTCTATAATTTTGACACCCTTTTTCCCATTTTGTGCTGGTAGCATCAGTTTACAGCAAAGTTCATCCATATAGTCATATTTTAACAGCGATTCCTCTCGGCTAAACATAAAGTTCAATCGTTTATCTTTTCGCTTTGTCTCTAATCTTTGGATGAAACGAGTAAACTGACCGTTGTACGGTCCCTTTTTCTCTGCCCCTGCACGTGCTCCCGGTACCATTTCTTGATCTAACGCTGTCAGACAGTCGATCATTTTATCCAAGCTATAAGGAATGGGACTATCTAACGTAATGTTAGCTTCCATTTCTTTTAAGCCCATACCATGTAAAAAGTCTTTTTTATGCTTAATTACTTGGTTACTGAACATCATAGCCTGATTAGGTGCATTATTATCACTACGATCTAACATTAGAGACAACATTTCTTCATAAGTAAGTAGCCAATATGGAAGAAACAGAATACCTTCTGATATGGTATCATTAGGGCCCGCAACCTTTAAGTGTGTAAAGTTGTCTCCCTCCAATGTAGAGTACTCCCCATGAATATCAAAAAGAAGTGCATCTGCTGATTTCAGCTCAGCTACTTGCTCAAGTATTTTTGCTACACACCAAGATTTTCCGGAGCCAGTACTGCCAACAATTACAGCATGACGTTGAAATAGTTTATTACCATTAATCCATGCAGTCGCATCTTCATCAATAGAATAATTTCCGATTTGAAGACAAATTTGATCTTGTCCTTCAGGAACAGAAGAGACCGCCTGCATAAATTGTTTCAATCTTTCGCCATTAATCAGATAACATTCTGCATTAATGGTTGGAACTGTTGCCAAAGAGCGGCGGAAGACATTTTCTTTGAGACCTTCTTTATCTAAATGTGTTCCGATCAGCACTACTTTAATCACATTAAAGCTCAAATCTGGCGTTAGGTCTTCTGCAGAATCTGTAAATCCAGATTTTCGTATAATTTTAGATACCAATCCAATTAAGTGCTGACCTACTTTAGAGCTTTGAATAGTCACAAGGTGATTAACTTGTAGTCCTCTAAGCTTGTCATCATTCTCAACTTTGATAATTGCTGTGGATGTATCTACGCTTTCTACTGTTCCCAGCAACTCATCTTGGTTATATTCAAATATGCCCATCACACTACCTCCTCACCATATTTTTAGAAATTCTTCAAGAGACCAATATTGTCCATCATATGTCTCAGACCAACCATTGCTATAAACGGTAGTATGCTGATCATCTGCCCTTTCAAAGATTAAATACTTTCGTATTTTAGCTTCTATGATATGTTTTCGGCATGCCTCCGTCATAGTACGAGCAAGAATAATAATTGGTTTTCCTGTTGCTATTTGCGCCAACAGTTTCGGTTGAATATGTTCGTCATTAAATCCATATCCAATACAAAAATATGCTCCTGCCTGGATAAATGCCTTGTCCGCTTCAGCAATGATCGAACGATACGGTTCTTTATGGGTGCTGCTATATTTTTCTTTTCCTGGTGGTACAACAAGAGGATAAAACCCTTCCGGGATTTTTCTTGACATTGGTACAGAAATGATTTTATCATTTCTATCAACAAACCAATCCAGTGAACCATGAACTTTCCAAATATCAACAGTTCGTTCCCTACACCGTGTGCGGCGCTGCTTAGTTGCCGAACTTGGAATTTCTAATTTCCGCAAAATAGAACCTTCGAATCCAGTAATAGATGTGGCATCAATGCCATCCGCAGCATATTCAGGAAGTCTATCATAGTTTGTAGTAACAACAACTGCCTTATTTGGTGCAGGTGCGATTACCTTATTTAGCAATTCCACAAATTCTTTAGGCGGAGATAATTGGTTCGTGTCAAAGAATTCCGTATCATGGCGATTTATGGTTTCCCAAGTCACTGTCCTGATGTGTTCAATGGTTTCCGGCCTAAGTTGAACGCTATCTATTGCCGCCTCAAGACCGCTTGCATCTATTGCTTGACATAAGTTTGCAAACTCTGGATCGTCTTTTACAACGGGGTCAGCCTCTATTGCTTCAGCCAAATTTCTCATGGAAGGTAGTCCGTACGGCATTGAAGCACCTGACCCTAATACAATTAGTGGACTGTTTTCCAAATAACTTTGCGCCAAATTAACACAACCATCCCAGTCCATATATTCTACCTCCTTTCTCCTTAGCCTTTTCGATTTTTTCTTGAAAGTCTACGGTCCCTCATTTTGCTCCAAATGTTATGGAGTAGTTCTACCTCATGAGCTGTAAGGCCAAGCCCCTGATGTAGCAGAATTTCATCCGTATACTGAAGAATATCATCAATTTTTCCTTCACGCTGCAATGCATCCATCTTGTCCAAATCGAGTTTATCAGCTGCTATCATGGGTATACGCATTTTGCGCATCTCGCCTGGCTCAAAGGTCAAAACACCACCGCCATAGCTTCGGCCCAATGTTTCACTAAGCGCCAGAGTATATGTGTTTAGGAATGCTCCAACAACTGTTCTGCCATCAACCCCTTCATGGAACCGAACCTTGTGAAGTGTATCTGTCACAAGCGCATGTTTATTATTCAGGACCATCTTGGGGTAAAGATTAGCTTGTCGTACTAAAAACGCCTCTGCACGCCATGTATAAGAAACATGGTACCATCTTGGCCTAATTCGGCATTTATAATTTTTGTTATACTCTTGAGCTTCGCCCCACTGGATATACTTTCGTTGAGATTTTGGCAATTCATCAGTCGGTAGGTCTGCGGGCTCAAAGAAATAGACTTTTTTGCCTGCTTTAACCAGATTTTCGTAGTCCTGTTCAGTCAACTCAAGACCTTTAATCTGATCCGTACGGCTAATAATGGGGACCACACTTTCCTGCAAATGAAATTTATCTACAATTTCTTGGTTTATTACAAAAAAAGCATTTTCGCCACTCACCAAACCGACATTCACATCATAAAGATCTGTTGCATTTGTAATCTTACTGGATTTGTTAAGTCGATCAAGAAGGTTCAGCTCTTCGTTTGAAAGATAGTATTTTACCCACTTATCTTTGCTGTGATCCAGTTTTTTCACTTCTGCAACTTCCAAACACGCTTGACCAGCAGAAATTAAAGACTCCAAACCATCTAACTCAACAACTCTAATGCCCTGTTTGTTCGATTTTCTTTCACCGAGAAGTAGAATGACCTCCTGCTGAATATCATCGAAAACCAGCTTTTTAAATGTTACGAGAGTCAGGCTTTCAAAGTAATTGCTTAAAAACAGTCTTGCTTCAGCAGCATAATCCACCTGAAACAGTTCAGCCGGAATTACCATACCTACTCGACCATCTGGTTTCAACGCTTTGCAAGCAAGCACAAGGAAAGGCAGCCAAATGTTCATAAGTCGATTCGTCTGGAAGCCATGTTTTATCATCAGTTCAAACGCAACTTTCCGATACTCTTCTTCAAAATTTTGGTAGCGAATGAAGGGCGGATTTCCTACGATGACATCAAACTCTTTTTCCCCATCAATGCACTTCTGATAGTAGGTAAAAAAGTCGCTCTGGACTACATTAGGTCCGTACTGACTGGCTTTACTTGCTTCAACTTTATCCAGTTCAACACCAGTAACATTGTGTTTAATGGACTGATCTGATGCTCCCATTTTGTGCAGCCTATCTGCAATGGCGCTGATGAAACTTCCGTCTCCGCAACTTGGTTCCAGAATTTCATCATTCTTCGTCCTGATTGCCCAAATTGCAATAAACTCTGCTATCTTTTCAGGCGTATAATATCCGCCCCTCAATTTGTTGTATCCTTCGATTGGTTTCATTCTTCATCCCCGTTTTCCTGAGCTTCCACTTGATATAATGCATCAATCAAAGTATTCAACTCATCGTTTACTGCATTTATAGAGCGTTCAAACACAGTTTTCTCCGTAGCATTTCGTGCATGATTGGCCTGATTCTTTAGATTCATAATCGTACGTACATGTTCAACAATATTATCATGCTTCTGCACATCTGACGGATTCCCATAGTCAATCCGATAAATTGGCAATGTCGCAATAAACTGTTTTCCATGTGAGTAGTAATCTCCACGGAAAGTACTGGCTTTACTTTTCACTAAAAGTTCCATCAGCCAATGATTTAAGATTGCCTGCACATAGAAAATTGATTCTTGAGCATTTTGTTTCATCTGCAGGCCATAGAACGGCCCATTTCCTCCACCAGTAAAAACAACCAGTTCATCATCGTAAACATAATTGGAGGACAGCGAGAGTACGGGCCAGATCAAGTGCTCACCAGACATAAATCTTCTCAAGCTTTGGCTGCGGCCAAATGCATACCAATTCAGCTCCGTTCGATTGGGCATATTACGCCTATCCAATGCCTGTTTATGACGCCTTAGATACTCGAATGCGTGAGGGAACTGGTTCTCCATTTCCTCTATATCATAAAGCTTAGGCTTTCCGTCAACTTCTTTGTACGGGAAAATAATATAACTATTTGCTGTAATCTTCTCGTAGCTCGTCAGTTTGGCATCATAGACGCTTTTTCTTAAGATACCTTTTTCGAGCTGAAACTCAGTTCCATTTTCTTCATGACTGTATACGAAATCTTCATCTTCCCGATCTACATGAATGATATAAATATTGTCAGCGCTTGTCTGTACTCCCACAAAAATATCAGCTAAATTCGCAAGAGGTTCGCAATTCTCCTCGGCTCTATGCAGCTGGTTAATAAGTGACTGCGGTAAAAAAGCCCAAGGCTGCCGAGACAAATAAGGGGCCGCATATGTAGCGCATTCCACAGTGTGCTCAAACAAGAACTGGTTTAGATTCTGCACAAATCCAATCTGAAATTCATCATTCGGCTGCTTTGACATAATCAAAATACAAGTATAAGTACTTCTGTTTTCAAAGACCTGATGTGTGCCGAAGTGCATAATTTTTTTAACATTTCTATGAGCTGAGAGAAGTTCTCTTAATTCAGCACCAGATTGGATGTTCATGAATTTATGGGGAACAATATAGCCTAAAACACCGGTATCTTTTAAAAGTGAAAGAGCTCTTTCAATAAACAAATAATACTTATCTAATGTCTCCGTAACTGCAGTTACATATCCAGAGTGATTACTCTTGTAAAAAGCATATTCCTCCGGCGAGTAGTGAACCATGTTCTGCACTCGGATATAGGGAGGGTTGCCTATAATGGCATCAAACTTTCCTGCTGGAAACTCGTGGTTCCAATCAAACATCCGCAACTTGTTCATCAAATTAGGATTTTGATAAATTGTACGGTTGTAACGAGCATAGCTTGTATCAACCAAACTGTTTCCAAGTTTGATATTCTCGTCTAAATTAGGCAAAATCCGGTTGTGCGTTCTTACATGGTACGCATCTAATTCTTCCGCTGAAGAATCCTCCAATACTTTTAACAGCAAACTGAATTTTGTCACTTCAATTGCCAGAGGATCAATATCTACGCCAAAAATTAGATTCTTCAGAATATCTCGTTTCTGTTCATAAGAAAGAAAAAGGCTTTGTGTCCCAGGAAGTTGATACAGGCTACCATTTTGCAGAGATTCTTCCAATTTATTTTGGCGTAAATATTCAATGTGAAAATTCACCACATACTCAAATGCAGACAGCAAAAAGTTGCCAGATCCACAACAAATATCAGCAATATGATAATTTGCCACTTCTTCTGGTGTCTTCCCCGCATATAAACTGCTCAAGGTTTCATTCACGATAATATCGGTAATATTTTTCGGAGTATTAACAGTTCCTTGAGCATCTACCACTTCGGGTTTTTTAACAGAGACAACTTGACCGTCGGCCTCAATTTCCAGGGTTTCAGCTAAGAATAGTTCATAGATCTGACCGATAATATAGGGATCTACAACTCCAAATTCATAAGAATTATTCGGATAATACAAGCTCTGGAAAATATCAATGATGACAGCATCAGAAATAATCAGCCGATCTTCATCCAGCATCTCAAATAATCCAGAATCATATTTTTGGTCAGCAACCGCAAACAGATCTTTTAACTCTTGATATGTCGTAATTCTCCTTAGTGATTCGTAATTTTCAAGATTTTTATCTTCACAAATGCGCAAGAAAATAGATCGATTCAAAATTCTCTGGACAAAAATATTAAGGGTAACAGCATCGACATTGGGATTGTTCCGCACAACATCGCTACCTAATTGATTTCTCCATCCACGAATTTGATCCAGAAAATAAGCATCGAAAGGTTCTCTGCGCATTGCACCACGGACATTACCGAAGACTCGCTGGAAATCTCCGTTTAAGACCGACTCTTTCGAGAGCAACGAGTAAATTTCCTCAAACTTATCTTCATACTCTGTGTAATGATAGTGTGCAATAAGTGCGGTGCCAATTTCATCGCCTTCAACTGGGCGTACTGTACAATCATATATAAATAAATCTGTGAAATTAGTAAGGACAGATACTTTAAGGTTTCCGCTCCATCCATAGCGTCGTAACTGGAAAGATGGTGCTCGGTCAACAGTGATGTTTACAGAAGGTTTTTTCGTCTCTAAAAAGAAAAGTATTTCTGTTCCGACTTTGAAGGAATAATCAGGCTTTTTGCTCCTATGTGCACCATTTTCTTCAACCAAAACAGTAGCTTCGTGAGTAACTTCTCGTAAATGCTGAGGCAATCCTGCTTCATTTAAAACATCCCACCCCAGCAGTTGAAAGAACGGGTTCACGAAATCTACTCTCACTTGGGTTTCGTTATATGTCGCTTGTTGATACTGGTCAAAATTACTGTTGTATATGCTAACCAAATTTCTTAATTGATTCTGGGCTGCAACCAAGTTTGCATTAGGCATTGTCACGACCCTCTTTCTCAGGAACAAATTCCAAAATATCATCTACTCCGCAGTTCAATGCCAAGCATATTTTTTCAATGCTTTCTGTTGAGATATACTCATCTCTTTTGAGACGAGTGATAATATTGGCACTTACACCTGCCATATCTTTCAATTGAACGTTGGAAATTTTTTTATCTATCATCAAATGAAAAAGCTTATCGTAACAAACTGCCATACCGCACCTCTCATAATCAAATGTATTATTTGATTTTATCACGAATCCGTGATTTTATCAAGCGTAAATGTAATTTTATATATGATAACGGTCATATAATTGCGTAATATATACCTTGAGGTATATACCTTGAGGATATATACCTTGTTATAAGTGGTTGCATACTTCACCGGCTCCCTGGCGTTGCTGGCCGGGTGCCATGCGTAGGCAATCAGGTATCCCCTTGCTCGTCGAAAAAGATGTAGGTGTTTTCTGATGTTTGGTAAGACTTGTTTTCATGAACAGCTTCTGCTTTCCGAATTTTTCTTCATCTCTTGAAATAGAAAAGCATGGCAATTTTTGAGCAGGGAGGACCCGGACGATACCACTGTTCATCCGGGTTGCTCCCATTTTGCGGTTCTACACGGGAATCAGCGGATTTCTTCTCTGGCCACCATTTTAGACCGCTTCCGGCCAAACAAATGCCATAGATTATGCCGGTCAATCACCGCTTCATAGCTGCGGAGCTTATCCCGAAGCTTCCTATTTTCATGCTCCAGTTCGTTGGTGTGCAGCTTTCCACGGACTGACTTATACTCTACCAATTCAGCGGTCAGTGCCGTTACCTTGGATGTTAGCTCGGAGATCAGCTTGTTGGCAGCATCCAGCATCTTTTGTAGGTGTCGTTCTTTCTTCTCCTGTATCACATACTTCTTTGCCACAATTGCCAGATTTTCATATTCAGAACGATCCAGCATAACTTTAGAGGAAAACGGAACTGCATGGGGTTCTATTTGCTCCACTTTCTGAACGGCAATCTGCTGTTTTTGAATATTCTCAATCTTCTTTTCCAGAGACGCTGCCTGCTGCTCTTTCTGCTGAGTTTGTGCTGTGAGTTGTTCCAATCGCTCCTGTTCCCGTTCCACCTTGAACTGTGTCACGGTCAAGTGTTCCTCGGAGCTGCCCCGTTCTCCACGCTCCACATCAGAATATCCGGCATTGCGCATGGCTTGGAAGAAATCATCCTGGAGGACACTGTAAGACTTCCGCAGTACCGGCTTGCCATTCTTCTGGAGAATAGGCACCCCCTGTTCATCCAATGCCGGTTTGGACAGCCATTTTTTGCTGCTGCTCACCTGCATAATGGTTTCCTTGATTGTTCCCACAAGAGACTTGTCTTTGCACCTCTTGGACCAGAGGATCTGCTTCTCCACAACTGGGACATAGACCACATGGAGATGATAGTGGAACACATCCTGCCCCAGTGCTTCGGACATAGCCCGGTTGCGCTCATCGGCGTGCATAACAGCGGAGAGAATATACTGTTCGCCGCCAACGATCTCTATGGCAGCCCTGTAAGCGTCCTCATAAAATCGCTTGGCAAACTCATATCCGCCATGGTTATAGAAGTAGGCGGAGTTTACATCAAAAATCAATTCCCCGTAAAGGTTGGCATCCGTTTTCAGGCCACGAGTGGAGATTACACCATCCTTTTCCATCTGTGCAAACATCTCTGCATATCCGGCGGTGGGCTTCTTAAAGTGGATGTTCTGAGATGTACGTTCCGGTATAATATCTGGGTTGGTATAGGATTCTTTTTCTCGTTCGTTGTGCCGCTGGGCATTGCCTATTTTGGCAGCGGTCAGGTTTACGTTTCTCGCACTGGTACGGTCAATCCCGTCGTTTCTCGCCATAGAGCTCCTTTCACGTTTGTACGGCCTGCGGGCCGGAGCGCACTTCCTGCGGAAGTGTAATAACCCACTATGATACTTTCATCCTGCGGCTGCAAAGTATCGTGGGCTCTCCGAGGGGGATGCGGCTCCTGCGGGAGCCTCCCTGGCTTGTGTGTGCTATCCACACAGCAAGTCAGGTGTGGTCGGCATCCTTGCTCTTGTAAACAATCCTGCCGCCCACGGTTCGGGAAAATCCACCGGATTCTCCCGAACCATCCATCTCTAAATCTGCGGATTTTTCGATGGGGACGGTGGTGCGATACCAGAGTGCAACTCTGTGCAGGAAATGCAATAAATGCAGATAATTGCGGTTTCATGCGGCGGGGTTCACAATGATTTTCGCATCGGCTGGTCTGCCCACCGACTGGCGTTCCGGTTCTTCCAACCGGATGTATCCATGTCCCTCCAACAGTTCCAGTGTCGGAAAAATCTCCTCCGTTTTCTTGAAGAACTTTCCCCGACACATCTGAAAAAGCTCAGAACGCTTGATCACCGATACGTTCTTCTTTTTCAGCTTTGCCAAGACAAATTTGGCTTTCTGGATGGTTAAGTCAGTGCCCATCATGGAATAGGCGTAGGTGGAATGAGCCAGAAAATATTTGCCGATCTGAATCGCCTTGCTCATCGTAGAAGCTGTCACTTCTGTTTTGTCATCTTCCATATCAGCACAGTGCAACAATCCCGCAATCCGGAGTACGGCACCGATATATTTGCTTGCCCAATCGGAAATTGCCTGTCCCTCGCCAACCAGAAACTTCTCATGTTCCTGAAAGTAATCGGCCATCAGATCAAAGGCTTTTTCGGAAAGGTGTACCGTCTGGGCATTTCCAGCAATCGGCAGAGCCATCAGGCGAAAAATCAAGCTGCGATAAACGGCGGTTATTTCGGGCGGAATCGGCTGGGTACGAAAGACCCGGCTGCCAATTCTGGATGGTGGAGACGCATACAGGAAGCGGGCAATTAAGCCACGTCCGGTCATGGTGGTATTGGACATGATTTCATCCAGCACACTGGGCTGAATAGAGAGGATAGCCGACAGTGCCGGGTGCATGATGCACTCTGCTTCACGGGTCATTCGATCCACATAAATGGCATCTCCACAATGACCTTTCAGCCAGACATCAATGTTGGATTTGTTGGAATACCGTCCGGCCATGATGTCAAAGATACCGCCCTCGGTGGAAATCACGGAGAATACTCCGTTGTTGGCCGCCATCAAGCTGGTCAGAGCTTCACTGGAACAATCGTCCGCAAAAAAGCGAACCGGCTTTAGTTCTGGAATTTCTTCCAGCTGCTCCTGAAGTTGCCGCAGCTCCAACTCCATTTCCCGGCTTTCCTTGCGCTCCAGCTTCTTTTGCAGACCGGAGATCTGGCGCTCCATAGATTCCCGCTGCAAATGGTTTTCCCGTATTTCCATGCTGTGCGCCTTGTTATATTCCTGCTCATACTCATAGAGGAATGTGGTCATATCCCGCATGACGCTGGACTTTCGCTCCCCCGGTGCGGCGATCACCACTGTGTACAAGCTCAAAGGCTCACAGTATCCCGGCGTTCCCTCTATCTTGTATTTTCCCTGTAAGCAGATAGCCAGCACACCCAGGCTGATCACCGCTGCCATGTCCGGGGCAGTCTGACTGTGTTCAGCTACCGCACTCACATAATTCCGAACCACATCCGGGAGAGCATCTACCGGAAATGCAGGCAGGTCACTCCACTGTGGAGTCAGCGGAACAATAGGTTGAAAAACCGGTGACGACTCCGCTTTTGGAGTGTAAATCTCCCGGCAATGCTCGATTGCTTTCTGAATGGTGATTGCACCATACGTTGTGCCGGATTGCTGCCGGTCCCATTTATCCCGCATCAATCCCGACTGCCGGAACATAGTGTCCATCTTGGCAGCATCCCGTCCTGTCCAAAAGGCGAGATGACTGCACAACGCCAGATCTGCCTCTGATGGGGACAAATATCCCTCCAATGAACCATTCCAAAGGGCTGTGAATGCTACCCCATTCTTACTGCTTTTTGCCAGTTGCAGAAGCTGCTCCATGCTTAAATCAGAGTTTTTTGCATTTATTGCATTTTCTGCGCCTACCTCCGGCCTGCGCATGAACTTGTCCAGTAACACTTGCAGCTCCTGGGTCCGGTCACCATACTCATAATCCTCACAGCGGTTTCCGGTCACAGTGACATATTTGTTGGTTGCTCCCGCCACGTACACCTCAATTCCGGCCTGATGGTTCATAATATAAAATCGTTTGGTATCATACTGAAACCCTTTTGCCGAAAAGAGAATGTGAAGACCGTTTCCGCTGGGGCTGTACTCGGTATAGCTGTGCATTAAGGCCACAATTTCTGCGGCGGTCTGGGTGTAATAGCCGCTGTCCGAAACGCAGTTGTCCAGGTCAATCGCACAGATGCCGTTGAAAATTCCAATGCCAATGCCATCATATCCGCTGGCCTGTACTGCTGTTTTATAAGGTACGAAGCTGGAAGGATCGTTGCTTTTCGCTCCCAGACCGATTTGCGGCTGGTATGGCACCTTCGTTTTCCTCTCATTCCGTTCCTCATACTTCCAGCAGCAGAACAGACCATTTTGTATGATGCTGTCTGGTAAAGCTGTCAAATTCTATTCCTCCTTAAATAATTGTTGAATTTGGCAGTTGCCGTGTTATAATATCCTTGCTGAGTGATAGTCACACGGCAGCTGCCGTTTGTACTGTCCGTCAAGAGTTCTCATCTGCCAGGATGAGGGCTCTTTTTTTATGCAATTTCCGGTTGGAAGTATCCAATTTCCTCCCACACCTTTCTGTCGGGGCAGTAGTAGTTGTACTCGTTAGAGTTTTCCAGCTTGATCGCATAGCCGAATTTCAGGATTCCCTGCTGCAAACCAATGCGCACATACTGGGCATCCTTGTGCATGGCGACTGCAATCTCGGTGATGGGGACATTGCGTCCAGTGAAGGGCGGCAGTTCGACATAAACTTTCTTCTCCATGTGAATGACCTCCTTATTGCTAATATGCGAATTATTAGTTCGTATTTTGATTATAAGCCATCCAAGACCGCTTGTCAACACTAAATACGAAAAAGTTATTCGTATTGCGACCTTGTAATTCGCACGGCTTCGTGTTACAATACAAACGAGGTGATGACAATGCACAGCAACCCGGCTGAAATTGGCGAGAGAATCAAGGCAGCCCGCAAGGCCGCTCACTTGAGCCAAACGGAGCTGGCACAGCGTCTGGACAAGACGATGCGCACAGTTCAAAAATACGAAAGCGGTGAAATTGAGCCATCCATAGCGATGATCAATGCCATCGCCAAAATCTTAAACATATCTCCGGCAGACCTGATTGGCTACCAGAAACCTGAAATCCAGCTGGACAGCCTGTCTGATGTAATTGCGGTTCTTTACCAATTAAACAAGAAGGCCGGTATCCGGTTCGAAATCGATGTCCAGCGCCCGCCCCACAGCGAAGAATGGTCCTGCTCCCTGAAATTCAAGGGAAATGACCACTCCGCAGAAATGAATGATTCTCTGTGCCTGATTTTGGAAGAGTTCCGGGACGAGCGTGAAAAGCTGGAAACCTATTGGACCGATCAAGAATCCTTTGACCGCTGGATTGAAAAAGAACTGGCTTACTACGCAGGTGCCAAGTTGCAGGACAAGGAAGTGGAAGCTCTCTCCGATTTGGAGCGCATTCAGCGGCGCAACGAACTGGATCAGCAGATGCTGGAGAAAATGAAAAAGGCCGCCGAAGAAAACGGCGACCAGAAATAACGGTGGGTGTTACATACCCCTGTCAAATTTAATTTGAAAACGCTGGGAGAAAGGAAGTTTGAGATTTTTTGAGATTACCCAACGGATATGGAAGCGTAAAGAAAATGTCCGGAAAGCGAAGAAGACCCTATGCAGTGAGTAAAACCGTAGGGTGGCATGTTAACCCAGAAACAGGCAAGTCCGTTCAAGAACAAATCACCATCGGCTATGCAGCAACCAGAGCAGAGGGGCTGCAAATGTTGGCAGAGTATAACAACAACCCCTTTGACATCAAGGCATCCAAAGCCACCTTCCAGGAGGTCTATGAACGCTGGTCAAAGGAGAAGTTTCCCACCATCTCCAAGTCAAATGTAAAAGGCTATGAGGCGTCCTATCGGGTGTGCGGAACACTTTACAACAAGGTGTTTCGGGATATTCGGCTGATGGACCTCCAATTTGTGGTGGACACCTGCGGGAAGAATTACCCCACCCTGAAAAAACTCAAGGGGCTGTTCAACCAACTGTACGCCTACGCCATGAAAAACGACATCTGCAACAAGGATTACTCCGAGTTTGTAGATTTGAGCCGGTACAAGGATAAGAACCCCAACAAGCGTGACCGGAACAAATTCACAAAGGAGCAGATTGCCCGCCTGTGGGAGCTTACAGAGGACCCGTACTATCAGATCGTGCTGATGCTGATCTACAACGGTTGCCGCATCTCGGAGTTCCTCGACTTAAAGAAGGAAAACGTACATTTGGAAGAACAGTACTTTGATGTGATCGCCAGCAAAACCGAAAATGGCCTGCGTAAAGTTCCTATTGCCGACAAGGTGCTGCCATTCTACAAAGCGTGGTACGAAGGTTCTCAGTGTGAATACCTGCTCCACACGCCGGATCAAAAGCACTTTGATTACAGGAACTACTACGACAGTTACTTCACGCCCCTGATGGAGCAGCTTGGATATGACCAGACGCCGCACTGTACCCGGCATACCTGCATCTCCATGCTGACAGAGGCCCATGTAGACCAAACCATGATCAAGAAGATTGTGGGACACTCCGGTGCCATGACGCTCACCGAACGTGTCTACACCCACCTGGATATTGAAACACTGGTGGAGGCAATCAACAAGATCTAAACGGAAGAAGGAAAAGCCGTGCAGCACAAAAAAGCAGGAGATGCACTCCTTGCGGAATGATCTCCTGCTTCATAAGGCTTTTTTCACTTGCGATTCTTGTTCCTTGTGTGCTCCTTGCTTGCTTCTTACGAAGCAAAACGGACCACTTTCGAGGACCACGCACAGCTCCAAAAGTACTGAATTTTCCTGCAAATCGACGTCGTGAGACGTACTGAGAAGTAGGGAAAATTAGCGCTTGGAGAACTGAGGCGCGCGACGAGCCGCCTTGAGACCGTACTTCTTGCGTTCCTTCATTCTCGAGTCGCGGGTCAGGAGCCCCGCCTTCTTGAGGATCGGGCGCATCTCATCCGAATGCTGGAGGAGCGCGCGGGAGAGGCCGTGGCGGATCGCGCCGGCCTGACCGGAAACGCCGCCGCCGGCGACGGTGCAGACGATGTCAAACTTGCCGAGGGTATCGGTGAGGGTCATCGGCTGACGGACGATCAGCTTGAGGGTTTCAAGGCCGAAATAGTCATCGATGTCTCTGCCGTTCACGGTGATATTTCCGGTGCCGGGGTAAACTCTTACGCGGGCAACCGAATGCTTTCTGCGGCCTGTGCCGTAGAGATAAGGCTTGCTCTCATACATCGTGGATAGTCTCCTCTCTTATTCGTTCCAGGCCTTGGGCTGCTGGGCGGCCTGCTCATGATTGGCATCGCGGTAGATTCTAACCCGGGTCAGGGCCTTTCTGCCGAGGGTGTTGTCCGGCAGCATGCCCTTGACGGCAATCATCATGGCCTTCTCAGGGTTATTCTTCATGAGGGTGGCGTACTGGATCTCCTTAAGGCCGCCGACCCAGCCGCTGTGATGGCGGTAGTATTTGTTCTGGAGCTTGTTGCCGGTTAGGACCGCCTGAGCGGCGTTGATGATGACGACATGATCGCCGCAATCAACGTTGGGGGCAAAGATAGTCTTGTGCTTGCCGCGCAGCAATGTGGCGGCAAGGGCGGCGGTGCGGCCCAGCGGCTTGTTGGCCGCGTCGAGCACATACCACTCGCGCTTGATGTCTTCTACTTTCGGAAGAAAGGTGGACATAAGGGTTGTTACCTCCTTGGAATTTTTGATCCTTTTACAAGTGCTTTATCATTATAACGGCCGCATTTTTTATTGTCAAGAGTTTTTTTAGTTTATCACCCCTACATTGCGCCTTTTCTCTCGTTTTCTCTCGCTTTCGCTCCTGTTTTCAAGCGCCATTCTATTTTTTGGCGGCGCAAAATGCAAAACGCCGGGCAGGATTCCCCTGTCCGGCGTTTCTTCACAGCATCTTTTGGTTATGTATCGGGGGCCTCCATCGGGCGGAATCCCTTGCCGATCACCATATTCGCCTCGGTCACAATGACAAAGGCCAGGTCGTCGGTCTCGCGGATCAGCCGCTTAAGCCGAAAGAACTCGGTGTTGCGCACCACGCAGAGCAGCACCGCCACATCGCTTCCCTGATAGGCACCGGTACCATGCAGGACCGTCGCACTGCGGTGCATCTGCTCGATGATGACCCGGGAAATTGCCTCCGGCTGCTTGGTCATAATCATCAGGCTCTTCCCGGAGTCGGCGCCGTTGAGCATCGCATCCATAATCTTTCCGGAGGTAAAGCTCATGATCAAGCCATAAAGCGCCACCTCAATGTTGCCGTAAACCAGCGAGGCCGAGACCAAAATAACCCCGTTAATCACCACAGTGAGCTGTCCGGTGGAAAAATGCGGAAACCGCTTGCGGATCAGTTTGTTGAGGATATCGGTCCCGCCGCCCGAGGAGCCCTGCATGAAAAGCAGCCCGCCCGAGATGCCGTTGAACACCCCGCCGAACAGCGCGGCCAAAAGCGGATCCCCGGTATAAATGGGCGGATTGGAGAAAAACACGTCAACTACAATGCTGTAGATCAGCAGAACCCGGGCCGTCTGATAAACGAACCGTCTGCCCAGAGAACGCCACGCCAGAACCAGAAGCGGGATATTCAGAAGGAAGCTCATCGAGCCAACCGGATATCCAGTCAGATAGTTGATGATTACGGTGATACCGCTGATGCCTCCCGGGGCAATTTGGTTGGGCATCGCAAAGATCGAAATGGCAATCGCCCAGAAGACCGAAGCAAGGATATCAGTGGCGATCCCCTTTGCTTCCCGCACGATCATGCCGCGTTCCAGCCTCATAACAGACTCCTCTTCCTATCAGTAAGACTTCACCCACATCATACCTGAGCCAACAGGAAATAGCAAGAGGAGAACGAAAGAGAATTCAAAATTCAGGATCTCCGGTGCCGAAGCGTCAGGGAGGCTCGATCGGTTTAAAGCCCGCGCCCAGCGTCTCGGCCGCATTGGCCACGACGACGAAGGCGGCCGGATCGATCCGCCCGACCAATCTCTTCAGCTCAAAAAGCTGCCGGATCTCAACCACGCAGAGCAGCACCGAACGGGTCTCTCCGGTGTAGGCCCCAGTCGCGGGCAGCACCGTCACCCCGCGGCGGAGCTCTCCCATCAGCGCCCGGGCCGTCTCGTTCCCGCGTCCGGTGACAATAATCGCAAGCTTTCGCGCGTCGGCGCGGTCGATCAGCCCGTCGATCATCTCGGTTGAGGCATAGATCATCACCGCGCCGTACAGAATCGTTTCAATGTTCCGGTAGACGACAGCGGCCAGCAGCACAACCGCCAGATCGGTCGCCAAAACAATCCGCCCGAGCGAGAGATAGGGCTTTCTCATCTGGATCAGCTTCACTATGATGTCGGTACCTCCGGTCGAGGAACCCCGCATCAGGATCAGACCGAGCCCCGCCCCCACCAGAACTCCGCCAAAGAGCGCTGCAAGCAGCGGTTCGCCACGATAGGGCGGAATCCGGGCAAAGACCTCGTCGGTCATCAGCGAAAGATATGCCACCATCCGCAGGGTGGAAATCAGAAACCGCCGTCCAAGCCTCCGCCAGCCGATCAGCAGCAGCGGAAGATTCAGCGAAAAGGTCACGACGCCGATCGGCCATCCAAACACATTGAAAAGAACCGACGCGATACCGGAAAGGCCGCCGCCCACGATGAAGTTGGGCGCAGTAAAAACCTGCACCCCCATTGCCATCATCGCCGCGGCGGCGGCCTCAATCCAAAATTCAGTTTTGAGATACTGTCGCAGCCCTGTTGTCGGATTGGCCGGAATCCTCATCCTTTGCACCATCCAACATTTGATTGCCCGGCGAAAGACCGGTCTGCCGGTCATCCAGAATTTTCTGGAAGAGCGCCCGCAGCCGCTCGTTTTCTCCCGAGAGATAAAGCCAGCCGAACAGCGCCTCCAGTCCGGTTGCCGCCCTGTATTCGGCGGCGCTGCTGTTCTTGGGATGCGTGATACCGTTGGCGTTGCGGCCGCGCTTAAAAACCGCCAGTTCCGTTTCGGTCAGCAGCGGCTCAATCGCCAGAAAACCGGCGGCCTGCGCCGAGGCCCGCACCAGCTCGACGGTGCGGCGGTGCAGCCGGTCGGCGGAAAGACTGATATGGCGGCGCACGATCTCCTCGCGGGCAAGCATCTCATAGACCCCGTCCCCCACAAAAGCAAGGGTCATCGGGTTGAGCAGCCGCAGGTCAAGAGAATCCTTTGCTTGCAGCATATTTCTTCCCCCGATCAGCGCAGATAGTCGAACTCAAAGCCGTCGATATCGACGGTGTCGTTCTCCTGAATCCCCATTTCCTCCAGCCGGTCGATGATTCCGGTATTTTGCAGCGTCCGCTGGAGGTACTGGAGAGATTCATAATCGTCCATATTGACCGAGGCGAGAATCCGGGGCATCCAGTCAGCCTTGATATAGTATATCCCATCGTCGCCCCTGGTAATCTCAAACCGGCGGGAATCCCCCGGCGCAACCTCCTCCACAGGAATCGGGTCCGGCTCGTAACGGAGCATCGGAGGCAGCTCGTCAAGGGCGGCGGCAACCGCATCGATCAGCGCATCCACCCCTGAACGAGTCGCAGCTGAAATGGGGAAAAAACGGTAACCGCGCCGTTCGATCTCTCCCCGGAAGGCCTCAATCTGCGCTTCGGTCGCGATATCGCATTTATTGGCGGCAACCAGCATCGGCCGCTGTGCCAAATCCCCGGAAAAGTTTTGCAGCTCCCGGTTGATCAGGTCGAAATCCTCGATCGGATCGCGTCCCTCGCAGCCCGAAACATCGACGATATGCACCATCAGGCGGCAGCGTTCGACGTGGCGCAGAAATTCATGCCCCAGCCCAACCCCTTCCGACGCGCCTTCGATCAGCCCGGGGATGTCCGCCATGACGAAGCTCTTTTCAGAGTCGATCCGCACAACCCCGAGCACCGGGGTCAGAGTGGTAAAATGGTAGTTGGCAATCTTCGGCTTCGCGGCGCTGACCATCGAAACAAGGGTGGATTTTCCCACATTCGGGAACCCAACCAGGCCGACGTCCGCCAACAGCTTCAGCTCAAGCTTGAGGTCAAGCTCCTCGCCGGGCAGTCCCGGCTTGGAAAAGCGCGGAATCTGACGGGTGGGGGTGGCAAAATGCTGGTTGCCCCATCCGCCTCGTCCGCCCCGTGCAATGACGACCGGCTCTCCGTCCGAGAGGTCGGCCAGAAGCCGGCCGCTCTCCTTCTCGCGCACCAGCGTCCCGAGCGGCACCCGGACCAGAAGATCCTCCGCCGCCCTGCCGCTGCACTGCCTGGCACGCCCCGGCTCCCCGTCGGGCGCGATGTATTTGGTTTTATATTTGAACTCCATCAGTGTGGTCTTATTGGTATCGGCCACAAAGATGACATTGCCGCCGCGTCCGCCGTCTCCGCCGTCCGGCCCGCCAGCCGCGACATATTTTTCCCGGTGGAACGATACCGCACCGTCCCCCCCCTTGCCCGCTCTCACGCGGATAAACGCCTGATCTACAAACATATTGCGCCTCCTTTTGAGGACATCTTGCGCGGTTGGAAGCAAAATATGCTTTTACCGCACTTTGTGTCGTCATAAATTACGGATACCAAAAAATCCCGAGCGGACGCTCGGGATTTTTGTAAAGTTATCCTCTTAGTTCTCCGCGTAGACCGAAGCCTTCTTGCGGGTAGCACCCATCCGCTCGAAACGCAGCGTTCCGTCCACGAGCGCAAACAGGGTATCGTCGGAGCCGATCCCGACGTTCTCACCGGGATGGATATGGGTTCCTCTCTGACGGACAAGGATGTTGCCGGCCTTGACAAACTGGCCGTCAGCGCGCTTGACGCCAAGCCGTTTTGCTTCCGAGTCGCGGCCGTTTTTTGTAGAGCCTACGCCTTTCTTATGTGCCATTTCGGTTGCACCTCCAGTAAAATTCAGATCAATGTGCAGAAGAATTACGCGTTGATCGCGGTGATCTCCAGCTTGGTGTAGGGCTGTCTGTGGCCCATCTTGCGCTTGGAGTCCTTCTTGGGACGGTAGGTGAAGACGGTGATCTTCTTGGCCTTGCCGTTGCGGAGGACCTTTGCCTCAACCTTCGCGCCTTCGACGGTGGGAGCGCCGACCACGGTGCCCTCGTCCTTGCTCACGGCGAGGACCTGATCGAATTCGACGGTGGACTCAACCTCGGCGTCGAGCTTTTCGACGAAAATCACATCGCCGGGAGCAACCCGGTACTGTTTTCCGCCGGTAGTAAATACTGCGTACATGTTACACCTGCTTTTTTCAGTCTCGCTGCGTTCAGGCGGCGCTTTTGGGCGCACTTTCAGCCTGCGGCATGCGGCGACAATTATGATACCATGTCCAAACGGCGCTGTCAAGCGATTTTTCTCTGTTTCCCGGCTTTGAAAAATTTTTTACCGTTCCTCGTCATCCCGGTCATTCCGCTGCGCCGGAGCATTGCCGCCGGAAGACTGCACCGGCGCCTTCTCCTCCGCGCCGGGGGCGTCCTGTCCCGCTGTGGTCCCCGCAGCAGTCTGCAGCGGAGGCGCCGGGGGAATCTCCCCGAGAGCCATCCAGACGGGGGCTGTCCCGTCCTTCAGCCGTTTCCTCGCCAGCAGCCAGAGAAGAACCGAAGCGGCCGCCATCAGCGCGGCCAAAAGCTGCGAAACCCGAACGGAGCCGAAGGTCAGGCTGTCGGTGCGCAGTCCTTCGATGAAGGCCCGTCCCAGTCCGTTCCAGAAGAAGTAAAAAAGAGTCAGCTCACCGGTGAAACGCCTGCGCTTGGTGTACCAGACCAGAAAGAGGAACCCCAGCATCGTCCAGGCGGACTCATAAAAAAAGGTAGGATGAACCGGGATGTCCGACATCGAAAGCACCTGCTCGGGGGAAAATCCGGGCAGCAGATCAGGGTGAAGGTGAAGGTAACGGTCAACTGCGGGGCTGACCATCCGCCATGGGCCTTCAAAATACCCGCCAAACGCCTCGATGTTGACAAAATTGCCCCAGCGGCCGATCGACTGCCCAAGCAGCAGGCCGCCGAGCGCAGCATCGGTGCCGCGCACCAGCGGAAGCTTCCAGCGGCGGCAGAGGAAGGCTGCACAGAGCAGCGCGCCGATCACTCCGCCGTAGAAAGCGATGCCGCCCTTCCAGACCGCGATGATCTCCTCGGGATGGGCGCTGTAGTAGTCCCAGGAAAAGGCAACATAGTAAAGGCGCGCCCCCACAATCGCAGCGAGCACCGAATAAAGGATCACATCTGTGATCCTGTCGCGGTCGATACCGAACTGTCCGGCACGCCAGACCGCGTACCAGATTCCCAGCGCAATGCCGGTGACAACAATAATCCCGTACCAGTAAATTGTCAGCGGTCCGATAAAGACCGCCTCGCGGTTGAGCGAAAGCTCCAGCCCCAGTCCCGGGAAGGAAAGCGAGGTGCCGAGCGCCGGGTCGGCAAAGTGAATAAATCCGTTCATGCTCAGGCCTCCTGCGGACCGCGCACCACCGAAAGGGCGCAGCGTTCTGTATCGAAATTTTCTCTGAGGAATGCCTGCGCGTCATTGAGAGTCAGTTCCCCGAGCAGATCAAGCGGCTCATAAGCGCCGAAATCAGCCAGCTTCGCCAGAACCATCATTCCTGCCATCGACTCGACGTTGCCGTAGATTCCGACATAACGTCCGTAGGCGGCGCGGCGCGCCCGCTCAAAATCCTCCTCTGAAATGCCGCGCTCCTGCAGGGCGCGCACCCCGTCGGTCAGCCGCGCGAAGACGGCGTCCGGGTCGCGCGACTCGCCCGAAAAAATGTTGACCAGATAGTTCGGCCCCGCCATCACCTCGGTGTCGAAGACGGCGTTGATCAGTCCCTCGTCGTAAAGCTCCCGGTAGAGGGCGGTCGATTCACCGGCAATCAGGTCACAGACCAGTTCCCCGGTGACCTGCGCGAGGATATTCTCACGATAGCTCTTCGCTCTGCCTTTAAAACCGATCTGGAAAAGCGGGGCGGCCACCTCGAGGGTCTGCTCGACCCGCCGGGTGCGAATCTCATCCGGTTCCTGCACCTCGCGGGTCGAAACGCGGACCGGCGCGGCAGGCTTGAGAATCTTGTCGCAGGCCTCGACCACATCCTTGATTTCAAAGTTTCCTGCGATCGAAAGCACCATATTATTCAGATTGTAGAAGGCGTTGTAGCAGCGGTAGAGCAGGTCGGCGCTGATTCCGGCAATCGATTCGACGGTACCGGCGATGTCGATGCGGATCGGATGCTCCTGATAAAGTGCGCCGAGCAGGTTGAAATAAACCCGCCAGTCGGGATCGTCGTCGTACATCCGGATCTCCTGCCCGATGATCCCCTGTTCCTTTTTGACCGTCTGCTCGGTGAAATAGGGGGTGGTCACGAGATTCAGCAGAATCTCCAGCGATTCGCGGAAGCGGTCGGTGCATCCGAAGAGGTAAGCCGTCCGGTCGAAGGAAGTATAGGCGTTGGCGGAGGCGCCGGTTTTGGCGTACTGCTCGAAGGCATCCCCTTCCTCACTTTCGAAGAGCTTGTGCTCAAGGAAATGGGCGATGCCGTTCGGTACCTGCACCATTTCCCCATCCCCTATTGAAAAGGAATTATCGATCGAGCCGCAGCGCGTAGCAAAGAGGGCATAGGCGGTCGAGTAGCCCTTCATCGGGCAGAGCATCAGAGTCAGGCCGCTCGGATGCTCAATGCGGGTATATCCCTCCCCCAGACGGCGGGAAGCAACAGATTCAGTTAACATCGGAATCCTCCTTTGCGGTGAGCAGATAAACGGTATCGAGGGTCACCTGATTGGCGGCCTCGATGATTTCATCGCGGGTCACCGCCTCCAGCGCGCGGATCTCCTGCTCTGGGGACACCACGCGGCCCTCGATGATCCTGCCGAGGTACCAATCTTCCAGCGAGCCGGGGGTATCCGAAACGGCACGCAGGCTGTTTTTCAGCTGAAGACGGGTATTTTCCAGCGTTTCATCCTCAAAATTTCCCCGGCGGATCTCTTCGAGCTGCGCAAGAATCTCAGATTTCGCAGCTTCAATATTTTTTTGCTCCACACCGCAGTCCACCATCAGAATGCCGGAGATCCGGTCATAGCGGGCGGCGCAGTAATAGCAGAGCGAAAGCTTCTCGCGCACATTGAGAAACAGCTTGGAGGATGGAGTTCCGCCATAGAGGGCCGTCATCAGCCGCATCGCGGTCTGCTCCCGCGGGCCGGCCGGCACTCCCGTCCGGAAGCCCAGCACCATCTTCGACTGGGCTACGTCGAATCGTTCGGTCACTTCGTGCACCTCATCCGCCCGCCCGACGATCCGCGCCGGTATGAAGGGACCGGGATGCCGCTCCAGGCCCGCGAACGCCCGCTTCATCACCTGCGACGCCTGCGAGGGGTCGCCCGGGCCGACAAAGACAATTTCGACCGCCGCGCGGTCAATCAGCTTTCGGTAAGCATCCGCCGCCGATTTTGCTGTCAAGGCGCGTGCCTGTGCAGCAGTGCCGTATTTCTGGAGCGCCGCCGGATCACCGCGTCCCATCAGCTCGCGGCAGCGCATGACGGCATAGGTGCGCTTATCATTGATCTGCGCCTCAATCGTATCGATCAGGAACTGGCGCTCCAGCTCAAAATCCCGCTCCGGGAACGCTCCATCCCGGATCACCGGAGAAAAGACGATCCTTGCGGCAAGCTCCGCTCCCTCGCGCACCAGTTCTTCCCCGCCGAGGGCAAAACGGTCGTCGAGAGTCTTAATCCCGATGGTCACAATCTGGTTTCCGCCGCTCTTGCTCACATCGCTGACCAGCGAAGCGCCATAGAGGGCATCGAGACGGCGGTTGAGCTGGGTGAAATCCTCACAGCCCTCACAGCCCTTGCGCATCAGGCAGGGCAGCAGCGCGTTTGCGCTGATCGTTTCGGCATCCATCGGTACAATCAGATTGACCGACAGGCGATTGTGTTTGAATTTGGAGTCGCTCAGCACCGAGAGGGAAACTCCCTGTGCGAGAGCGGTGCGCATCAAATCGGCTGCCATAATAAACCTCTCTTGTCGTTTCAAAATTGCCTGTCCGTCCGGCGGACAGGCGGCCTGCCGCAATCCTATGGGAGGCGCGATGATCCCAGCCCGCCCGGCAGACTGGGATCATCGGCCGCCAAAAGATGGCGCCACAGCTACTACGCGGCTATTATACCACAGGAAATTCATTTTACCAAATAACATTCCAATAACAAAACCGGCGCGTTCGCCGCCGTGGTTTATCCCCGGCATCCTCTGTACTGCGCGGGCGGACGGCAACAGGGATGCCGGAGCTTGAGGTCGTGATTTACACCCGGCGTCCGCTGTGCTATAATGACAAAAACGTAAAGGGGGGGAAACGATGAAGGCTTTTCCGATCAATCAGAACGATGCGGGCCAGAGGCTGGACCGCTTTGTGAAAAAGGTCGCCCCCACTCTGCCCGGAGGGCTGCTTCAGCGCTATATCCGCATCAAGCGGATCAAAGTCAACGGAAAGCGGGCGGAAAACAATACAATTCTGTCCCCTGGGGATCTCGTCGAGCTTTATATCAATGATGAGTTTTTCCCGCCAGAGGAAACGTCCCCCCTCGCCTTCCTCGCTGCAAAGCGGGAGCTGAATATCGTCTATGAGGACGAAAATCTCCTGCTGGCCGACAAAGAGCCGGGCTTGGTGGTGCACGAGGATGAGAGCGGAGAGCGCGACACCCTCATCAGGCGAATCCAGCGCTATCTGTATGAAAAAGGGGAGTATGACCCCGCCGCCGAAAACAGCTTTTCGCCCGCCCTCTGCAACCGAATCGACCGCAACACCGGTGGAATTGTCATCGCCGCAAAGAATGCTGCCACCCTGCGGGTGGTCAATGAGCTGATCCGGGAACGCCTGATCGAAAAATACTATCTCTGCGTTGTTTTTGGACACCCGGTCCCCAAGGAAGCAACTTTGAAGAATTTTCTGCTCAAGGACGAGCGAGAAAAGCTGGTGTCCGTCTTTAATCAGCCCCGTCCCGGCGCACGGACCGCAATGACCAAATACCGCGTCACAGCCGAGACCGACCGCTTCTCGCTGCTGGAGGTCGAACTGCTGACCGGGCGCACCCATCAAATCCGCGCACAGATGGCCTATGCAGGGCACCCTCTGCTCGGGGATACCAAGTACGGCACTGCCGCTCTCAACCGCGGAACCGGATGGCGCTTTCAGGCGCTTTATGCCTACCGGGTCAGATTCAACGCGGGAGAGCGTGCCGAACATCTTTCTTATCTGAATGGCAGAGCTTTTCAAGTAAAGCGAGTTCCCTTTACAGATATTTTCCCGACATTTTGATCAGGGGAATCCGGGCCTGAAGCAGTAGCTTCAGGCCCGGATTCCTTTTGGGCTCGGCGGACACCCGCAAAGGCCCTCCATCTTTAATGCGCAGAGGAGCTGCCGTCCGCCGGCGATTCCCCGCCAAAGACGCCGCCTCGCTTCAGCACAAACCGCTGGGTGGGGTATCCGTACTCCACCAGCATCTCGGCCTCAGCAAAGCCAAGAGCCATGATCGCCCTGCGCTGCCCGGTATCCGCCCGATCCCCTTCGCGGTAGGTTGTGATGCTGACCTCGCAATCCCGCCCCAGTTCCGCCAGCACCCGGTCGAGCAGCGCTTCCGGAACCCCCAGATTCCGGTAAAACGGGTGAACCCCAAAGAATCCGATGGTGTTCATTTCCCAGGAAAAGAGGAGGATTCCGGCAGCGGACGCCCCATCCTTCAGAATCAGCGCCTGCCGGCGGCGGATCTGCTCTCGCAGAACCGGAAGATATTCTTCCTCATACAGATGAGGAAAGCCGCCGATTACCTGCCGGACCAGCTCCATCCAGCAGGGAATGTCCTTCTCCAAGGCATAAGCGATCTCCCACGCCGTTGCACCGCGGGAAACAGCCCTGTTTTCTCCCGGGTGAAACGGAAGCTGAAGAGGATAAAACCGCTCCCCCTCCCGGTATCTGCGGGGCGGCTGCTTATACATTGCCGTAAAGGCGCCGGTAAATGCCTGCTGGCTTTCATAACCTGCCTCCAGCGCGATCTCCATAATCGGTTTTTCAGAAAAGACCAGCAGCTTTGCCGCCTCCGTCAGCCTGCGGCGCTGCGTATAGTTATGGATGGTCAGCCCGACCGTCCCGGAAAAAATGCGGTGCAGATGGTATTTGGAATAGTGGACCGCATCCGCAACCAGCTTCAGATCGACCTTCTCATCCAGATGTGATTCAATATATTCCACCGCCGCCGCGATGCTTTCAAATTTGCAGTCAGTCATCTGATCCCCTCCCCGGCGGACGATTGTAGCAAAGATTCCGGCGATGCGTTTCATCATTCTTGCGATTTTTCGATTCATCCTTATTATAACGAAACGATACCCCGGCGGCTACCCCCTTTCTTTTCGACAAAATCAGGCGCTCCCCATTTCAGGTCTTGCAATTACCGCAGCGATCTATTAAAATAGGAGTAGCCGCGGATATTAGCACTTGCTAACCAAAATGAATTCCGGAAAGTTCCATATCTGCGGTTGTGCCGCCGGCACAAAATTTTGTGAAAAGAAAGGATTCCTTCCCATGAAGAAATTGCTGTCTCTGTCCCTCGCACTTGCGTTGGGGCTTTCTCTGCTTGCGGGCTGCGCGGGCGCTTCCTCTTCACAGGCTGAAACGTCTGCGTCCCCCGCCTCTTCCGTTTCCGCTTTAAATGAAACGGTCTCTTCCGAATCCGCCCCCGAACCGGCGGCGCCTGCACCCTCTGTTCCCGCCGGCCAGTCCGCGGCTTCCTCCGAGACGGAATCCTCTTCCGAAACGGCGCCCGCTTCCATCGGGGAGCCTGCTTCCTCCGAAAGCGATACGGGTTCCGGTTCCGGGGCGGTCCGGGTCATGGCCCTCAAAGGACCGACCGCGATGGGAATGGTGCAGCTGATGAAGGAAAACGGAGAAACCGGACTCTATGATTTCACCATCGCTGCCGCCATCGACGAGGTTACTCCCAAGATCGTGCAGGGCTCGGTGGATATCGCCGCTGTTCCGGCCAATCTCGCCGCAGTCCTCTATAATAACACCCAGGGGAAAATTCAGGTCATCGGCATCAACACCCTCGGCGTTCTCTACGTTGTCGAGGCAGGCGAAACGGTACAGACTGCCGCCGATCTGAAGGGCAGGACGATCTACGCCAGCGGAAAGGGCGCAACTCCCGAATATGCCCTGAACTACATTCTGGAACAGAACGGCCTTACTCCCGGCAAGGATGTCACCATTGAATGGAAATCGGAGCATGCCGAGTGCGTCGCCGCCCTGACCTCCGATGAGGATGGAATCGCCATGCTGCCTCAGCCGTTTGTAGCCACCGCACAGGCCAAAAATTCCGACATCCGCATCGCTCTCGATCTGACTGAAGAATGGGATGCCGTCCAGCAGGATGAGGCAAATCCCAGTTCTCTGCTTACCGGCGTGGTGATTGCCCGCACCGAGTTTATCGAAAACCGCCCTGAGGAGCTCGACGCTTTCCTCAACAGCTACGGAGATTCGGTCAAATTTGTGAACGAAAACACGGAAGAGGCGGCGGAACTGATCGGGGAATACAATATTGTCCCTGCCGCCGTTGCGGTAAAAGCCCTGCCTTACTGCAATATCGTTCTGATTGAGAGCACCGATATGAAGGAGAAGCTCTCGGGTTACCTCTCAGTCCTTTTCGAACAGAATCCCAAGTCGGTCGGCGGCCAGCTGCCCGGCGATGCCTTCTACTACGGCGTATAGGCAGCTGTGCACAGCACCCGCAGGAAAGCATTCCTGCGGGTGCTTGCGTTTTATCCCCAATTGGGTTACACTATCCTTGCTGTATTTCGAATTCCGTCACATCCGAAGGAGATGTAAGCCATGAAACGCTACAATTTTGACCGGGTCATCGACCGCAGCGGAACCCAAGCCAAAAAACTGCTTCAGCTTCCCAAGGGGGCGCCGGATGATGTGCTGAGCCTCTGGATCGCAGACATGGACTTTGCCTGTGCCGACCCGATTCTCGAAGCACTGCACCGCCGGATTGACGAGGGAATCTTTGGATATACCCAATATAAAACCCCTGAATGCATGGCCGCAATCACCGGCTGGTTTTTCCGGCGGTTCGGCTGGGAGATTGACCCCGGCGAAATCTTTTTCTCGCCCGGAGTTGTCCCTGCGCTCGGCGCTCTGATCAGCATCCTCTCGGACGAGGGGGATGGCATCGTCATCCAAAACCCTGTCTATGGCCCCTTCGCCGGAAAAATTGCGGGCAACGGCCGCCGGGTGGTTCAGAATCCGCTGATCTGCCGCGACGGCGATTACACGATGGATTTCGACGATCTTGCAGCCAAACTGGACGATCCCACCGTCAAAGGGATGATCCTTTGCAGCCCTCACAACCCTTCCGGACGGGTTTGGACGCAGGAGGAGCTGAAAACCGTCGTCTCCCTCTGCGAAGCACGGGATAAGTGGATCATTGCCGATGAAATTCACTGCGATATCGTTCGGGCGGGGGTAAAGCACCATCCGCTGCTCAAGCTCTGCCCCGAATACCGCCGCCGAATCATCTCCTGCACCGCTCCAAGCAAAACCTTCAACCTCGCAGGAATGCAAATGTCAAGCATCGTGATCCCCAATCCCGAATATCAGGCGCTCTGGAAGCGTCAGACCATTGAGCGCACCGGACTTTTCCATCCTGGCGCTCTCGGTGTAACCGCGATGATCGCAGCCTACAACGAGGCGGAGGATTGGGTTGACCAGATGAACGCCTATGTCGATGAAAATTTTCGCTTTGCCGCCGGCTTTATTGCCCGGGAGCTTCCGCTCGCGCGGGTTATCCCTTCGCAGGGCACCTACCTGCTTTGGGTGGACTGCCGCGGCTACGGATTTTCTCCCGACGAGCTGGCCGAACGGATGCTGCACCGGGGACGCCTCGCCCTTGACGAAGGGGTGATCTTCGGGGAAGGCGGCGAGGGGTTCGAGCGGATCAATCTCGCCTGTCCCCGCAGCGTCGTTGCGGAATTCCTCAAGCGGTTCTGCCGCGCGCTTTCCTGACCAGCTCTGATTCCTGCCGCATTCGCAGAACGCCCCGCCTCTCCGCTGCAAATTTCCCGCTCTGCCCGCAAATTTGCCCCGTCTCTGCGCGATGCGAAATGCCGGCCTTTTCGCATCGCGTTTTTCTATTGTGCCGCTTTTGCAAACAGAACCGCCGGCTCTGCCGGTGATGGCAAAAAGCTTTCCCTTCAAGCGCCGGATGAAACGGACCGCCAACAGCCTTCAGACAGCGGGAGGCTGTCACCCCAGCAGCGGCAGCCCCCCTGATGGGCTGCGGGGCGGTCGGTGCAAACGGAACATTTCAGCTTCTATTGAGCGGCATGCTGCATCATGCCCTTCCGGGATCTGCTCAACCCTCCGGCTTAACCGGAGATCCCGACTCCTTTTGAAAGAAGATGTCTGCCATGACAAGGCCCACCTCGGACCAAATCGCCTACCTCGCGCTGATTGACCCTGACGCCTCCTACCGGCTGGCCAAGCGGATGGAGCGTTTTAAGAGCAATTCAGTGCTCGGTTACCGTACCGCCGGCTCCAGGGCGGAATTCGAAACCGGTGAAATGCTGCTGGAGGAGATGCGCGCCATCGGATTATCCGATCTGCGCAAAGATCCCTTCCCTGTTGACGGCTGGGAATTCCGCAAGGCGCGGATGCAGTTTACCGATGACGAAGACGGTGAGCATTACTGCGAACTCGGCGGCTACCAGACCAATTTTCACACCAACGGCTGGAAACGTTTTGCCGTCGTTGACGCCGGGCGCTGCACCGAAGCCGAGCTTTCCCGGCTCGACGTACGCGGCAAGCTGGTGCTCGCCGATATCAATCAGCGGGACGACTGGTGGATTTCCTACCCGGTTTATCAGGCTTACCTGCACGGCGCAGCCGCGGTGATCGCCGTACAGCAAAACGGCTACGGCGAGGTGGATTCCGCCGCTCTGAACGCTCAGAACATCTGCGGTCCGGCCGATGCCCCCGCCTTTTCCCTCTCGCGCCGGGATGCCCGCGCACTGCGCGCCCAGATGGAGGACGGAGAAATTTCCGTTCTGTTCGACGCACATTCCACCGTAACCCCCGGGCAGACCTCCTATAACATTGTAGGCAGTATTCCCGGCGCGGACCCAGACTCAATGATTCTGGTCAGTGCGCATTACGACAGCTATTTTTCCGGCTTTCAGGACGATAACGCCGCCGTCGCGCTGATGCTCGGCATCGCACGGGCGCTTGCCGCAAGCGGAATCAAGCCGCGTCATACCGTCGTTTTCTGTGCGATGGCTGCAGAGGAGTGGGGCGTTTCTGATACCAAATACGACTGGTCGACCGGCGCTTACAGCCAGATTTTCCGGGTGCACCCCGAGTGGGCCGGAAAAATCATCGCTGACCTGAATTTCGAGCTTCCCGCCTATGCCCACGATACACAGGATGTCATCCGCTGCGTCTATGAGTACGCAGGTTTTCTCCGGGAATTCTCACAGGGATTCCGGGATGTAGGACATATCTACCCCGACGGGGTTTCGGTCGTCTCCCCTGTCCTGACCTGGTCAGATGACTTCTCCCTCTCAATCGCGGGCGTCCCCTCGCTGGTCAACGATTTTGCCGGCGGGAGCTTTATGGAGACCCACTACCACTCCCAATTTGACAACGACGATGCCTACGATCCCGATATTTACCGTTTCCACCATGAGCTGTATGGCTGCTTGCTGCTGGCCTTTGACCGCTGCCTGCTGCCGCCCCTCGATTTTTCTCCGCGGCTCGAGGCGCTGTGCAACTCCCTTGACCGGGAGTGGTCCGATTCACAGCAGGCAGACGAGCTGACGGAGGCGGTCGGACAGGCGCTTCGGGTGGCCGGCCGCTGCCGCGACCGGGTCGGCGCACTCAACCGGCGCTTTGCGTCTCTCGCCCACAGAGATGCGGAAGCCGTCCGGCTCTGGGAGGATTCCCGGCCTCTGGAACGGGAGCTGCTCGCCGCCTTCCGTTTCTGCGAGGATGCCTTTGTGCGCCTGACATGGCACGATGAGGTGATTTTTCCGCATCAGTATGCCCAGCGCAATTTGACTCTGCTTGCGCGTGCGGCCGAGGCACTCACGCTGGGCGACCGTCGCGGTGCGCTCGAGGCCCTCGCCGGAATCGACGCCAATCACTATGCCCGCTTTTTCAGTCGTGAGGTCTGCCGTCATTTTACCGACTATGCGCTCCATCAGCCCGCCGAACGGCTGATGTGGGGCGCGGGACGGCTTCCCGGACACTGCGAGCTGTTCGAAGCCGTGCGCGCGCTGGAGGAAAACCGCGCGGATTCCTCTCAGATTCTGCGGGAAATCGGACAGGCGCAGGACGCGCAGCGCTGTCTTCTCGCCCAAAGCATCCGCCAGGAAACCGAGGACTGCCGCACCCTCGCCTCCCTTCTGGAGAGGGCGGAGGAAAGCCGAGTATTTCAATGAAATAAAGAGGTTTCGGGAGTTTACCCGCCGTTTGGCAAAACAAAACGCGGTTGGCCGCGGTCAATTGCGATTAAACCTTGCACAATCCGTTTGCGAAAGACTTGTATAGAATGCTATACTGAAATTGTTCAGAGAAGCAGCTCCATCCGGCAAATCGGGAGCGCGAAAAACCGCGTTCTTCCATAGGGGTGGAATTATGAACTAGCCAAAACTCGCCTAGTGGATATGCAAAACAACCAATCTCCAACGATACAAAGGTGAGTGAAACTGTGAAAACAGACCGATTATACCGTGTAGAGAAAAAGGATATCGAGAAGCTCAATTCGCTGCTGACCGAATCCTTCGCAAAAGATCCTCTCTACCTCAACTTGATCCCGCAAGCAGAAAAACGTCAAAAACTTCTGCCGGAACTTTTTAGCTGCGATCTTGATGAACTCTTTGAAAACTGCGAAATCTACGCCGACAGCCCCGATCTCAACGGAATTATCATTGTTTCGGACGAAAGCGAGCCCTACAACCCGCTCAAGTACTATGCCGTTGAGCTGTTTTACGCGCTCAAGACCAATCTTTACCTGATTCGTGACGACCATTCGCTTAAAACCCTTTGGAACTTCATCAAGGGGAAGGCTTACCTCAACTCCGAGTGGACCAACGACCTGCACACCGACCGGCGAATGCATATTATCTACTTTTCGGTGCGGCCCTCGATGCGCGGCAAAGGCATTGCCACCAAGCTGATGAACGCGGTGCGCGACTATGCCGATGAGAACAGGCTTCTCGTTTCGCTGGAAACCCACAACGAGCACAATGTCAAGATGTATGAGCACTACGGTTTCCATCTTTTTGAAGTAGTTCAGAAACATTTCAGCCTCAAGCAGTACTGCATGGTGCGCTGAAACGGCGGGTTCTATCCCGCAAAATGCCCCGGGAAATATCCCGGGGCATTTTTTATCCGGTCCGCGCCTGCGGCATCTATTTTGCGGCAGCGCGCGCCCTTTCCTGCTTTGAAATCCAGATCGCGCAGGTTGCATCTCCGGTGATGTTCAGGGTGGTGCGCCCCATATCAAAAATCTTATCCACGCCGGCGATCAGTGCAATACCCTCCACCGGGATTCCAACGGCGCTCAGCACCATCGAAAGCATGATCATCCCCGCTCCGGACACACCGGCAGTGCCGATGGAAGCCAGCGTAGCGGTCAAAACCACCATGGCCATCTGTGAGAGAGTCAGGGTAATTCCATAGCAGCTGGCGATAAAGACGGTGGCAACCGCCTGATAAATTGCGGTGCCATCCATGTTGATGGTTGCCCCCAGCGGCAGCACAAACGAACTGATCTCCGGTTCCGCCCCCATTTTGTTACAGCACTCGATATTGAGCGGCAGGGTCGCGTTGGAGGAGGTTGTCGTAAAGGCGCAGATCATAGCGGGAGCCATTCCCCGGAAGAAGGCGATGGGGCTCATCCCGCTGAGGAACCGGACGCTAAACCCATAAACCAGCACCACATGGAGCAGATACCCCAGATAGGCGACGCCGATAACGATGGCCAAAGAGCCGACGATGGAGGGTCCGTTGACCGCGACCACGTTGCACATCAGGCAGAATACACCAATCGGGGTAATCTGGATGATCATCATCATGATCTTCATGACGACCTCGCTCATGCAGTTGACCAGTTCCGCAATTTTTTCTCCCTTTTCACCGGCAGCAAGAATGCCCGCTCCGGCAAACAGGGCGATCACGATGACAGGGAGCATATCCGAAGCCACCATCGGTTGGAGTGCGTTGCTTGGAAAAATCCCCACGATGACATCCATCACGTTCGAGCCGGTCGCCGCATATTCCGCTCCGCTCGTTTCCAGACGGGGAAATGCTCCAACAAAGGCGTTGGCTAAAGCAAGCCCTATGATAACAGCCACCGCGGTGGTGAAGATATAGTAAACAAAAGTACGGATTCCGACCGACCCGACCCGCCGAAGGTCCTTCAGGGAAACAACCCCATCGGTGATCGAAAACAGAACGACCGGCACCACCAGGAATTTCAGCAGATTGATGTAAATAGTGCCAAAGGGTTTGATATACTGCGTAGTAAACTCAGGACTGCCCAAAAAGCAAAGCCCGGTAAGGATGCCGAGAAACATGCCGATAAAAATCCGAACCGGCAGGGATAGCTTTTGTTTTGCCATATGAATGCTCCTTCTTCATGTTATTAATTGTCCCAGCTCATGCCCAAATCATAAACGATTATCCATAATATGTATATATTTACATATATTTCTTAACAAAAGCTAAATTATTTCTTGCTTACGCTTGATTGCTTCTGAATATTCGGCCGGTAGATGCCGTTCTTTTCAGGCATTCGGAACCGGTACATCTTCGGTGCGGTCTCCTCCCCCGAATCGGATGATCTTCCCAAAACTTCTTTGGGTCTTTTTCGAATATCCTTTTCCGCACATATCGGCACAGGCGGGAAGCATATACAGTGTCTTCCAGAGTATGAATGCGTTTTTCTATCACTGTACCGCTGTTTTCCGGTACCGGCACAACCACTGCGGCCGCAACATAGGATGGAATACAGTGACTTTTGAATGAAGGAGCTACCATCCTATGTATCTGCCGAATCATACCTTTTACTCCCGCAACCGTCCGGTGGTTCCGCTGCCCAACCCCGGCGAGGGAGGACCCGTCTACCCCGGACCGGACGCCTCCACCCCGGTTATCCCGCTGCCCAATCCCGGCGAGGGAGGACCCGTCTACCCCGGACCGGACGCCTCCACCCCGGTTATCCCGCTGCCCAACCCCGACGAGGGAGGACCTGTCTCCCCCG
>Ga0129309_1000400_pt1 | contig 33989 bp, 34 predicted proteins | sample L1105metagenome_FD_94439 | JGI IMG/M metagenome (GOLD analysis project Ga0129309, IMG submission 94439) | Ring-tailed lemur group fecal microbial communities from Wisconsin, USA - L1105 metagenome | ecosystem: Host-associated > Mammals > Digestive system > Large intestine > Fecal | place: USA...
ATCTTGTGAAGGATACTTGAACCAGAGGTGGTACCGCGATATAAGATTTATCGTCCTCTGTTCCTGATAATAGGAGCAGAGGATTTTTTTATTGTATAGAAAATTTCAAACCAAACCATATCGCCCTCTGAAATCACATTTCAATTACAGGAGGAATCTAACATGGGAATTTATGAAGAATTACAGGAAAGAGGCCTGATCGCACAGGTTACGGATGAACCGGAGATCCGCGAACTCATCAACAATGGAGGGGCGCGCTTCTATATTGGATTTGATCCAACTGCAGACTCTCTGCATGTTGGTCATTTTATGGCATTGTGCCTGATGAAACGTCTTCAGGAAGCAGGCAACAAACCGGTTGTCTTAATCGGAGGCGGAACCGGACATGTCGGCGATCCATCCGGTAAGTCTGATATGCGTTCGATGATGACGACTGAAACGATTAATCACAACTGCGAGTGCTTTAAAAAGCAGATGGAACGTTTTATCGAATTTGGCGAAGACAAAGCAATTATGGTGAATAACGCAGATTGGCTGTTAAAGCTGAATTATGTTGAATTATTACGTGAAGTAGGTGCCTGCTTCTCTGTGAACAACATGCTTCGTGCAGAATGTTATAAACAGAGAATGGAAAAGGGATTAAGCTTCCTCGAATTCAATTACATGATCATGCAGGCTTACGACTTCTATTACTTACACAAACATTACGGATGCAACATGCAGTTTGGCGGCAATGACCAGTGGAGCAATATGCTTGCCGGAACAGAACTGATCCGCAAAAAAGAAGAGGGTGCAGATGCATATGCCATGACGATCACACTTCTGTTAAACAGCGAAGGACAGAAGATGGGAAAGACGGTAGGCGGTGCAGTATGGCTCGACCCGGAAAAGACAAGTCCATTCGAATTTTTCCAATATTGGAGAAATGTCAACGATGCTGATGTGACAAAATGCTTAAAGATGCTTACCTTTTTATCTCTGGATGAGATTGCCGAGATGGAGACATGGCCGGATAACCGCATCAATGAGAAGAAAGAAATTCTTGCTTATGAACTGACAGCACTCGTTCACGGCAAAGAAGAAGCTGAAAAAGCCAAAAAAGTATCGCATTCTTTATTCGGCGGCGGCGGTGATGATGCAGATATGCCAACCACAAAGATTTCTGCTTCCGATCTGACCGACGGTGAAATCAACATGATGGATCTGATGCTTATGTGCGGACTCGTAAAAAGTAAATCCGAAGCAAGAAGACTGATCACACAAAACGGTGTGGCTGTTGATAATGTAAAAATCAGCTTAAATACCGCCATGATCTCTGAAGACCGCTTAAAAGATGGAATTATTATCAAAAAAGGAAAAAAAGTTTATCATAAAGTAGTAATTGCTGAATAAAATGATACTAAAAACAGGATTTTTCTTATGAATTCTGACTTTCATTATTTTGATGGTTTAAAATTAAGAATTTTATGTTCCATCATCATCTTCTGCGGAATCCTGTCCGCCAATTTCTTATTAACAGAAGAAACAGAAAAAAACGCCCTCGTACAGGCTGCTGCCTATACGGGGCGTTCTGATTTTGTAACAGATACCTTTGGTTTCGACAAAAAAGGGACTTTCCTCCTTCGTATCGAAACATATACCCGTTCTCTCATTAATCAAATTACAGATTAATTTTTGAAGCTGTGGATCGGTGCAGGGATATTGCCTCTACGATTTACAAATGCTTCACATGAGAACTGATTTACCGGCATGATCGGTGCATAGCCAAGGAGTCCTCCGAACTCAACCGTGTCTCCAACGTCTTTACCGATTGCAGGAATCAGACGTACTGCTGTTGTCTTCTGATTCACCATTCCAAGTGCCATCTCATCCGCAATAATACCTGCAATTGTCGCAGCACTTGTCTTTCCCGGGATTGCGATCATATCAAGACCTACCGAACATACACATGTCATCGCTTCAAGCTTTTCAAGACTCAGGGCGCCTGCTTCTACTGCATCGATCATACGCTGATCTTCACTGACCGGAATAAACGCTCCGCTTAAACCTCCAACATAAGAGGATGCCATGACACCACCCTTTTTCACCTGATCGTTCAGCAGTGCCAGTGCTGCTGTCGTTCCCGGAGCACCTGCATATTCCAAGCCGATCTCTTCGAGGATTTCTCCAACACTGTCGCCAATTGCAGGTGTCGGCGCTAAAGACAAATCAATAATTCCAAACGGAATGTCCAGACGTTTCGAAGCTTCCTTTGCAACAAGCTGTCCTACACGGGTAACTTTAAATGCTGTTTTCTTGATCGTCTCACAGAGAACTTCAAAACTTTCTCCGCGAACCTTTTCCAACGCACGTTTTACAACTCCCGGACCGCTGACGCCGACATTGATGATCTTGTCCGCTTCGGTCACACCGTGAAATGCTCCTGCCATAAACGGATTATCATCCGGTGCATTTGTAAATACGACAAATTTTGCACAGCCAAGACCGTCATTCTCTTTTGTTAATTCTGCTGTCTCTTTGATTTTTTCCCCAATCAGGCGGACGGCATCCATATTGATGCCGGTCTTCGTTGAACCGACATTTACCGAGCTGCAGACACGTTCTGTCGTCGCAAGTGCTTCCGGTATCGACTCGATCAGCATTCGATCTGCAGGTGTCATTCCTTTGTTCACAAGCGCGGAATATCCGCCAATAAAGTTTACGCCGACTTTTTTTGCAGCCTCATCAAGTACCTGCGCAATCTCCACAAAGTCATGAGGTGTTTTGCATACCGGACCGCCAACTAATGCAATCGGTGTAATGGAAATTCGTTTATTGACGATTGGAATTCCATATTCCTTTTCAATCTCTTTTCCGGTTTTTACGAGATCTTTCGCCGTTGTCGTAATTTTATGATAAATATTTTCCTTTACTTCTTCCAGTGTCGTTGCCGTACAATCCAAAAGACTGATTCCGAGTGTAATCGTTCTTACATCCAGATTCATCTCAGCGATCATCTTATTCGTTTCAATTACTTCATTAATATTAATCATGATAAATCCTCCGGACTAAATTCTGTGCATCATATTAAAGATATCTTCATTCTGTGCCTGAATTAAGACGCCAATCTCTTCACCGATCTGACCCAATTCATTGGAAACGTCAGATACTGTTTTCGCTGATTCATTCGTATCAACGATCATCATCATGTTAAAATATCCATTTACGATTGTCTGAGAAATATCCAAAATATTAATGCTGTTATTCGCCAGATATGTACATACCTTTGCAATAATACCTACGCTGTCTTTTCCTACTACTGTAATGATTGTCTTTTTCATTTTTTTCCTCCTAAATTTATGTACAAAGACATACTATGTATCAAGTTTATTCGATAAGTGCCAAATCAGAAACAGTATCCCTCTTTGCCACCTGCATTTTAAATCCGGAAAAAATTCCATGTTCCTGCAAAAATAACTTCACTGTCTCATATGCAAGTTCTGCATAATTATTTTCTTTGCTTAAATGACCGAGAAATACTTCCTGCGTATTCTTCGAAATAATATCCGCTAAAAACTGAGCAGAACGATCATTCGACAGATGTCCGCGGTTACTTAAAATGCGCTGCTTCAAATAATATGGATACGGTCCGACCTGAAGCATATTAATATCATGATTCGCCTCTACAAATAATATATCGGAATCTTTTGCTTTTTCTACAATTCCTTCATAATAATTGCCCAGATCAGTCGCAACGGACGCCTTGATTCCCTTGCTTTCGATGCTGTAACATACAGGATCTGCCGCATCATGCCAGATAGATGTCGCATCGATCGCCATATCCTTAATCTTGAACGGATGATCCGGTCGAATCGTCTCGAACAGCCCTGTATCAATCTTCCCAACCGACTTTGTATGAAGAACCGCCTCTGCAGTCTTTTCTGTCATATACAACGGCAGGTGATAGCGCCTTGCCATAACTCCCAGTCCGGCAATATGATCCATATGTTCATGCGTCACTAAAATCGCATCCAGTGATCCGGGATCGACGTCTAATTCTTTCAGACCGTTCTCAATCCTTTTTCCGCTGATTCCTGCATCGACGAGAATATTCGCTTCCTCACTTCCGACATAGATACAATTCCCGCTGCTTCCACTCGCAATACTCGTTAATCTCATAATAACTCTTCCTTTGTCCATTTACATCTGCTATGTAGTATACCATAGGATGCAAATTAGTTCCATCCACAAATTTTCTGAATTTGTGCTTTCGTTTCTTCTATACTATAGGAATTATCAATAACGACATCTGCATGTCTGCGAAACTCTTCTTCGGACAGCTGATGGTTCATAATAGAATCCGTCTTTTCTCTCGTATAGCCTCTCCCATCATATAATCTCTGATATCTGATTTCCTTTTCTACATAGATATACCACAATTCATCGTAGATATCTTCATATCCGGATTCAATCAACAGTGCGGCCTCTAATAAGATCATAGAAGCCTCTCCTTTTTGCTTTATCAGATGAATCCGATTCTTAATCTCTTCTTTTACATTTGGATGGGTAATCGCATTTAACTGCTGAAGCTTCTTCTCATCATGAAACACAAGATTTCCCAGCTTCATACGATCAATCTTCCCGTCTTCCGATAAAATATCTGTTCCGAATGCCTGTACAATTTCCCGGTAACTTTTTGCACCGGGTTCCATCAGATCATGTGCAACCAGATCCGCTAAAATAGTCTCTGCATGATAATCATTTTCCAAAATCGAGAGAACGACACTCTTCCCTGATCCTACCCCTCCGGTAACTCCAATCACTTTCATATCCAACACGCCTCTTTTTTATTTTGCTTCATACCAGCTGCTGCCGGTATGAATATCGATCACCAGTGGTACTGCCAGTTCTGCTGCGGACATCATCTCTTCCGTCAAAATCTGTTTTACCACTTCTACCTCATCAACACTCGTTTCAATTAACAATTCATCATGTATCTGAAGGATCATTCGGGACTTTCGATTTTCCCGCTTTAATCTCATATTGACCTTCACCATGGCAATTTTGATAATATCCGCTGCCGTTCCCTGAATCGGAGAATTCATCGCAACACGTTCGCCAAAGTTTCTCTGCATAAAATTACTGGATTTCAGTTCCGGTACCGGACGGATGCGGTGGAACATTGTCTCAACAAATCCTTCTTCTTTTGCTTTCTTCACGGAATCATCTAAAAACTGCTTCACACCGGGATAGGTTGCAAAGTACCGATCGATGTATTCCTGTGCCTGTTTCCGCGTAATATTCAGATCCTGACTGAGTCCGAACGCACTGATTCCATATACAATGCCAAAATTCACCGCTTTTGCATCTCTTCTCTGTCCGGACGTCACTTCCTCAATCGGAACACCAAACACTTCTGATGCCGTAGACGCATGAATATCCTGCCCTTCCTTATATGCCTGTATCAGTGCGGCATCCCCTGAAAAATGAGCAAGCACCCGAAGTTCAATCTGGCTGTAATCAGCGTCTACAAATACAAATCCTTCTTCCGGTACAAAGACTTTACGGATGGCACGTCCAAGCGGCATCCGCACCGGAATATTCTGCAGATTCGGATCCGCACTGCTGATTCTTCCCGTAGCCGTGATCGTCTGATGGAACTTTCCATGAATTCTTCCATCTTCCTGAATATATGGATACATACCTTCTGCATACGTCGATTTCAACTTTGTCAAATGACGATAATCCAAAACCATCTGACAGATTGGATACTTTCCTGTCAGCTTTTCCAGAACATCTACGCTGGTGGAATAACCGGTCTTCGTCTTTTTGCCGCCTTTCAGGCCCATATGCTCAAATAATACAACGCCTAATTGCTTTGGAGAATTGATATTGAATACTTCTCCTGCCTCCGCATAAATTCCCTGTTCCAGCTCTGTAATCTGATCAACCAACTGTTCTCCATATGCTTTTAAAGCATCCTTTTCCACGCGAATGCCGCGTTTTTGCATATCTGCAAGTGCAAAAATGGTCGGAAGCTCTATCCGCTCATACAGTGTCTGCATCTGATTCTTCTGCAGTTCTTCCCTCAACACCGGAACCGCTTTTATCGCAATCGCTGCTTCATAGCCGATCACCTTTAAAGCCTTCTCCTCTTCGTTCAGAAGAGCTTCTTTCCATGATAATTTCTTTAACAGCTCCGCCCTTGAAGGCAGAATCAATGCCAGATAATCTCTCGCAATATCTTCATATAGATATGTGTCCTTCAGCGGATTTAACAGATATGCTGCCACTTTGCAGTCAAATAAGCTGACCATATCTTCCTGAAGATCCACATAGAATAACACGGTCTTCAAATCCAGTGCCGCAACACATTCTGCCTTTTCATAAAGCTCTTTTATCTTCCCACATAAATATTCCTGCGTCAGAAACCCTTCCGCACGAATCAGTACAGCCTCTCCTTCTTTATAAGAGAGTGCACATCCCAGAACTTCATGCTCTTCTTCCATAAGACTCAGACCAACCTTCGCGCTGTCTGCGGCTTCCGCAAAGATGAGTTCTGCTTCCTCCCAGTCACTTGTCTGCCGAACCTTACACGGAAATGGATCCGGCTCTTCGATTCCTTCAAAACGCTTCAAAATCGACTTAAATTCCAGCTTCTTTAACAGCAAAAATGCTTCTTCTGTATAAATGTCATTTAATACGGCATCCTCAAAAGAATATTCCAGATCACAGTCTAACTTGATCGCAGCAAGTTCTTTGCTGAGAAGCGCCTGATCATAATATTCTTTTAAATTATTCTGTGCACGTTTCGGCTTAACCTCTTCGATGTGTGCAAATGCATTTTCAATCGAATGGTACTGCACAATTAACTTGGTTGCCGTCTTTTCGCCAATTCCCGGCACTCCCGGAATGTTATCTGACGTATCACCCATCAGACCTTTTACATCGATAAATTCTTTTGGAGTCACCTGATACTTTTCCATGACGTCCGACGCATAGTAATCCTCTACAATCGTTCCGGACATCTTCGTCTTCGGTATGCGAATCTGCACACGATCCGTTGCAAGCTGCAGAAGATCTCGATCTCCGGAGACAATGCTGACTTCAAATCCCTTCTCTTCTGCTCTTCTTGAAAGAGTTCCTAATATATCGTCCGCCTCATATCCTTCTTTCGTAATGACCGGAATATTCATTGCTTTTAAAACTTCTTTCATCAAGTCTACCTGCTCATGAAGCTCAGGCGGCATTGGCTTTCTCGTCCCTTTATAATCTTTGAACATCTTATGTCGAAATGTCGGTGCTTTTAAATCAAATGCAACCAGTAAATGCGTCGCTGATTCCTGTTCCAAAAAGCGAAACATGATGTTCAAAAAGCCCAGTACGGCATTCGTATGCCTGCCTTCACTGTTCGTCAGATCCGGCAAACCATAAAATGCACGGTTCAAAATACTATGTCCATCAATCAATACTAATTTGCTGCTCATAACAACCCTCCTGTGCTATATAGCTCTTTTCATAATCATACCTGTGGAAGAAACCATAAAGAAATCCCAATATCACGACCGCCGTTACAAAAATAAAGATCAGACGATCTGTAATACGCCGATACTTTTTTCTCAATGTCACTTCTTTCAACCGCTCTTTTCTCTGTCTTTGAAATTCCGTCCGAAAATCAAACACCTGGATCTCATCCTCGTCCATCTGATTCAGACCTTCAATCAGCGTAAAATACAACTCTACTTCATTTCTACAGCTTTCACATTCATTCAGATGCTCTAAAAACTCCTGTAATTCCTGATCATCCAGTGTATTCTCCAAATATGAAATTATCTTCATATCCACTTCAAAACATTCCATATATATTCCGGTTCCTTTCCAATCGTTTTTTCATTATAGCATAACTTATTTTTACAGGCTAGTAGATATGTTGAGCTTGTTAAACTTTTACAGGGCAATTTTAATTTGCTCCCTGCCAGCTTCCGGAATATTTTACATAAGCATCGGAACAGTGATTCTTAATCGCCGGCAAAGCCGCTTTTGCTTCTTCTTTAGAAGCATAAACACCTGCCGAAACAATGTACCATTTTTGACGATTCAAATTGCTCCAGTCTGTTGTAACAAAAACTCTTGCATCGATGCCCTTATTGATGTATTTTTTGGCTGCGGACTGAGCATTCGATTCATTTTTATAAGCTTCACACCAAATTCCGTAAAATGGTTCCGGAGTATTCAATCCCGCTGCCCGACTGGTTCCCTGACTCGTTGACTGACTGGTATTTTGAGCAGTTTGAGCAGTTTTTGTTTTTTCTAAATCGGCTTCATATTTTTCTTTTGCTAATTCATAGGTTTCTTTCTTTGAAAGCAGCACTTGAGAATCCGGATAAGCAACTAATCCGGATTCTATTGTAGCAATCGCACTATTGTAATCGTTTTTTTCTCTATATTCTTCTGCCTTTTTCACAATATTATTTATTTTTTCTTCGCTGTCATCTGCCTGTTTGCCGGCCTGCTCCGTCCCTGTTGTCTCTTCTGTGGCAGACTCCTTTTTTTCATTTTTATCTTCATCCTTACCACCGTTCCACAATAACATGACACATACAATCACTACCAGCATTGCTAATAAAATAATAAATGGACTTTTTTTGTTTCTCATATGTCTTCTCCTTCTTAGTTATATTCTCCATAATTAATTTTTCTATATAAAAGGATTCCTGCAATAACAACAAATGCTATAATTAAAACCACCAAATTCGCCCAGCAGTTTAATAAATTTGCCTTTGTTGCTTTAAAAATCGGATCTATCGTTTCCAATGGGTTCATTTCTAATAAAAGCTCATTTAATCGAGATATAGAACCAAGTGCTGAATATCCCCATTTGGCTGTCGTAAATCGGGCAAATGGTTTTAAAACATCATCTAATTCAAATAAACATCCGCTAAATAAGAACTGTATAATAAGCAGCACCGGTATAAATGTCATGGCCGTCGTGATATTGCTCACCAGCATTCCGGTTGCAAATCCGATCATATCTGCACTTAATATAATTAAAATAAACGTGATCATAAAATCAAAGCTGGCATTGCTGAAAAATAAGCCGCTAAAATCATAGTCATAAAAAAGATAAAAAATTGTCGTACATATCACACCTTCTACCACACAGATAAAAATTTGGATTAGGAAATTGGCAATAATATATACTTTTACTGTCACAATCTTATTTAAATCATCTAATGTATAATCTGCCTCTGAATAAAACAGCGCAATAGAATTAAAAATCCCCGACCAAATCGAACACATTAATAAAGTAAAAAGACAACTTTTTGTATCTCCATATGTCTCAAAGACGCCATTTCTTACCGCATAACACGCAAACATAAAAATCAGTGCAGAAGAAATCATATTTTTTATCAGATAGGAAGTATTGGTTAAATTCCACCGCTGCAGATAATAAACTAATCTTCTCATGCATCCATCCCTCTTTCAAATTTATTGATATAGTATCCTGCTTTTCCCATTCCCCCTTCATCTTTGCTATTTAATTTCAACAAAATATCAACATAATCATCAATTCCGAAGAAATCCTGCATCTCTTTCGGATTTCCGGAAAAAGCAATTCTTCCAATTTTATCGTCATCTTTCACAAGAACAACAACTTTATCATACAGTTCGATATTTGTTAAGTTATGCGATATTACAATGACTGTTTTGTCTTCACGATGAGCAATATCACTTAACATATGACACAGCGATCTTGCAACACCACAATCTAATCCTGTATCTATTTCGTCTGCAATAAGGATTTCTTTGTCACGTATCAATTCTTTTGCTATAGCAACACGCTGCATTTGCCCTCCGGACAGATCTTTTATAAGACTTTCCTTTACATAATCTATCCCTACGTCATGAATACACTTTTCCGTCTTTTGCATTAAACTGCTTTTCGATTCAAAAAGTGAATTCAGCCTTGCTGTCCAATAGATGGATTGCTGGGCTGTTTCGTTCTTATTTAATGCCGGATGTTGAGGAATGTAAGCAATATTTTTCAGCATATCTTTCTGACTTACATTTTCATCCGTAATCACTCCCTGAAACGATGTCTGTTGAATCAAACACTTTATCAAAGTACTTTTTCCGGCTCCGGATGTCCCAATCATTAACGTCGTTTTTCCTTTGGGAAAAGTCAGATGAATATTTTTCAAAATTAGTTTTTTGCCATCATAACTCTTTTCCCGAATATCAACTCTCACTATAAAATTTACCCTTCTATTTATTACGATCATCATTCATTTTCTACTGTTTTCATTCTATCACTTCATCTGTGAATGTCAATTATTTCCCTATATTGCCCCACCACTCGCCATCCAAAGCGTCAGCGGTTATGGCGAGTATCCTGGTAAAGCAGAAACCGTTAGAACTTTCCGCGACGAAGCCTTTGCCGGAGGAAACACGTTCGTCTCCACGCATAATTGCCCGGCCAATCAAACCACGAAAAAGATAAATTTCCCTATTGACATCCAATTCAAAAAGTGCTATTATAATCAAGCACGAGAAAAGCCGCAGTGGCGGAATTGGCAGACGCACCAGACTCAAAATCTGGCGGTGGCAACATCGTGCCGGTTCGAGTCCGGCCTGCGGCATGAAAAAGACTTTGGATTTTCCAAAGTTTTTTTTGAGTTGAAACGGACTTGCCCGCTTTTTTCTTCCATATTCCAATAAAATTTTAGTACACTAAACAATATCAATACGATCTCCACTATGTACATATTGAATCTGATCGCCCAGGATTGATTCCAAGATCTGATACGGAATTTTCCCGGTACAATGTCCGGTATAGAACTTTGTATGCGTCTTTTTCAGCTCGTATGCAACATCCTGAATGAATTTTCGCTCTTCGTCACTATAGTCATCTTTTTTCATCATATGAAAACCGCTGATTACATAATCAGGCTCACATCCGTAAAGTTCCGAAAATTTATCCAGAATATTTAAAATGCCATTATGCGCACATCCGGAAATCAAAATCTTTTTACCCTGAGAATGGATGACAAGATACTGTTCGTGTTGAAATTCGTCCTGAACAAAGACATCTCCCAGCTTTTCTTTTAAAATCAGATTGCCTTTTGGCCACAGCCTTCTGGATGTCACACCGGTATAGATGGATAGCTCTTCATCAATGTTACAGTTGCCATCTAATAAGACTAATTGCGGAAGAGACAAAATCTCCGGATCAATTCCGATATAGCGTTCCACAGTGCGGCTTTTGTGATAATATGCATTTCCTGCCAAACGCTGCATATAAATCTCCGCTGTCTGATTTATCCTTGCGAAATCCATGATGCCGCCTGCATGATCATAATGTCCATGGCTTAAAATCAGCAGATCGACCTTTCCAAGATCAATGTTCCGTTTTTTTGCATTTTCCAGAAAGCGTCCGCTGGCACCCGTATCTACCAGAAGTTTGTGGTGTTCTGTTTCTATATAAAAACACAACCCATGTTCATACAGACAGCCGGTTCTTCCTTCCGTATTTTCCATCAAATTAATAATCTTCATTCCATCCCTCATTTCCAAATCATACAATAACCGTTAAAAAATGACGGCATGTCATCGTTTGTATAAAACTGACAGCCGCCATATAATATCTTTGCTTTAATTTGCAGCAAGCTCCAACATACGTTTTAACGGTGCATGTGCTTTTACACGAACTTCTTCTGATAATTCCACTTCCGGATCTAACTTTTCCAGAGCTTCTGCAACGCCTTCCAAAGAAACTTTCTTCATATTTGGACAGAACTGGCGATGTCCTACAGAAAAGAACTTCTTGTCCGGATTCTTCTGCATCAGTTCATAAAAGACTCCCATCTCTGTACAGATTAAGAATACTTTGTTATCAGACGCAGTTGCATAATCGATAATCTGAGAAGTGCTTCCAATATAATCTGCTAATGCAAGCACGTCCATCGTACACTCCGGATGAGCCAGCACAAGTGCTTCCGGGTGGAGTTCCTTCGCCTTCTTGACATCCTCTGCATGGATGCTCTTATGTACATGACAGTAACCATCATTAAAGATAAAATGCTTTTCCGGAAGCTGTTCGGCAATATATCTTCCAAGGTTATTATCCGGAATAAAGAAAATATCTTTATTCGGAAGTTTCTTAACAATCTTTAATGCATTCGAAGAAGTGACACATACATCAGAAGCCGTCTTAATCTCAGCAGTGGAATTCACATAACATACGACTGCCACATCCGGATATTCTCTGCGTACTTCTTCAATCTTATCCATATCAACCATATGTGCCATCGGACAATCCGCATACTGATCAGCCATTACCACCTTCTTTGACGGATTCAGGATCTTAGCGCTTTCTCCCATAAATGATACTCCGCAAAAAAGGATTACGCTCTCAGGAACCTTTGTTGCCACTTCTGCAAGATAATAAGAATCTCCTACATAATCTGCAATTTCCTGAACTTCTCCATCTACATAATAATGTGCCAGCAATACGGCATCTTTTTCTTTCTTTAACTGCTCAATCTTATTCTTAATACTTTCGTTCATCTTCCATACTCCATTTTTGTAAATCTCTATCACAAATCCCTGTTCCATTGCGATAAATAAAATCTATGGTAACGCTTAAATTATATTTCCAATTTCTATGATTGTCAACTCATTTTTACAGATTCCTTGTCAGGTGACAAGACAGTTTCAGACATTCTCCTTCGCAATTTTGATAAAATCTTCCGCATAAGATGGGAGATACACACCTTTTCGATATGCAATTGTCAGCGTGCTGAAAATCCCTTTTTCTCCTACTGAAAAACATATGGGCTCTTTCTCAAAATTCATATTCTTCACATAGTTTTCCGGAATCAGACAGGCTCCCAACCCCTGTTGTGATAATTTTGCACAAACTTGAGGATTCCTTGTCCGGAAAGGGATATTCGGATGCATTCCATATCGCTGGAATAATTCCATGCTTTTTTTCCCGGTTGTCTGATCCGAAAAATTCATAATAAATGGTTCCTCTTCTAAAAGTGTGATATCCATCCACGGATGCCTGCATCCTTCCCTCTTTTGCCCGCATGTTGTCAAAGGGTGATCCGGCGGCAACAGGAGTACAATCTCTTCATTTAATAATATCTCATATGTTAGTTTCGGATGAGGGATTGCTTCATTAAAAATCGCAAAATCCAACTGATCATCCAACAGAAGCTTTTCCTGAATCGCATAAGTTTCCTCATAAAAATTCACCTGTATTCCCGGATATTGTTTGTGAAATATCGGAACAATCCTTGGAATCATGCATGAACTCCTCATCAGCGGAAATGCGATATTTAATTCTCCTTCTTTGCAGGAATTCAGATCTGACAGCTCCTTTTCCCATTCCTGCTGAACGGACAGCATCTTTTTTGCATAATTAATATAACGTTTTCCAAGATGTGTCGGTATATAACAATTTCCACTTCTACTGAACAGCTTTCCATCCAACTCGCTTTCCAGCCTCTGAAGATATTTGCTCAAAGTCGGCTGTGACACATATAATTCCTGTGCTGCCTTGGTCAGATTCTGATTCTTTGCAATGCACAATACATAATGAATTTTTTCAATATCCATAAGATTCCTCCCACTTTTCTCCTGTCCGGCTATGATATGCCAAAATGGAATAATTTTTATGAAAATTATAAATTGGACTTTCTTTTTCTATCATCATACAATGAAAGTCGTAAAAAATCAATTTGTCATAGGAAAAGGAGTATAAAAATGACACATTTTTTGGAAAAACAGTTCAAGTTATCAGAATACGGCACAAATGTAAAGACAGAGCTGCTAGCCGGTCTGACAACCTTTATTACCATGGCATATGTGCTTGCGACCGTTCCCGGAATTCTTGGCGGTGCAGGACTCGATAAACATGTCATGCTTACGATTATGGTTATGCTGATCATTTTCACAAGCTGTGCAATGGCTCTTTTTACAAACAGACCATTCGCACTTGCACCCGGTCTTGGAAGTGTCGGTATCGTGGCATCTATGATCACAAATGAAGGGATTTCTGTTCCGATTGCTTCCGGCGTTATTTTCTGGAGTGGAATCTTATTTATCATCATTTCTTTTTTAGGACTCCGAGAAGCCGTTGTCCGGGAAATTCCTGTCAGCCTGAAGCATGCAGTCAGTGCCGGGATTGGATTATTTATTGCACTTTTAGGTGCGAAAAGCTGTGGTCTGATCATCGCCAATGCGGACAAAAATACTCTCGCTTTCGGACAGCTGAATTCGCCGTCTGTCATTGTCTGCGTGATTGGTTTTATTCTTTTATTATTTATGAAGGTCAGAAATGTACCGGGCGGAATGATTTTAACAATTCTGCTTACAACACTGGCCGGTATTCCCCTCGGTGTAACACAAATGCCGGATCATATTTTCTCGCTCCCTGCTAATATCGGAAGTCAGTTTTTAAACATTGATTTTACCGGTGCATTGAATTTTGCCTATATTCCTTTTTTAATCGCATTGTTTGTACCTGATTTCTTTTCAACGTTCGGCACAGTTCTGGGCGTAGGTGCAAAAGCAGGTTATCTGGATGAAAATGGTAATCTTCCGGGAATTGACCGTTGTTTTAAGGTAGATGCGATTTCTACAAGCTTTGGTGCTTTGTTCGGCATGCCAAGTATGACGACTTATTTAGAATCATCTGCAGGAGTAGAAGCCGGAGGCAAGACAGGACTTACTGTTATCTTTACCAGTGTCTTCTTTGCATTATCGCTGTTTTTTGCTCCGATTGCACTGATCATTCCGTCGGCTGCGACAGCTCCCGTTCTCATCTACATCGGCATGAACATGCTGAGCAGCATGAGAAATATTAATTATCAGGATATCACGGAATATATCCCGGCATTTATCTGTGTTACATTTACGATATTTGCCAACAATATTGCAAATGGCATCTGTACGGCACTTCCTTCTTATTTAATTATGAAGATCGCGTCCGGAAAAATTCGGGAAATTTCCCCGATGATGTACATTCTTACCGCTGTATGTCTTTTATATTTTTATACGATTATATAGCGACATACAATTTCTTATTATTTATTTGGAAGACACAGGGAGATTCTTATGGAAAAAGTTTCTTTATTAATAAAAAACGCTCATGTATTTAACTCTTATTTAAAAAAATTTGTGGATGCTGACGTTTCTGTCGTCGGTGAGAAATTTTTCTATATCGACTCAAAGCATTCCGCCGTTATGGACGCTGAAAAAACAATCGATGCTTCCGGCCTCTATCTGTTGCCGGGTTTTATCGATATTCACATGCATATTGAAAGTTCAATGATGACTCCCGGAGCATTTGGCAATTTTCTGGCTTCCTGCGGTGTAACAACGATTGTTTCCGAGCCGCATGAAATGGCCAATATAAAGGGAATCTGCGGTATTCTTGAAATGATTCAGGCTGCAGAAAATGCTCCTATCGATATTTACTATGGAATTCCAAGCAGCGTTCCTTCTACAAATGAAGATCTGGAAACAACCGGCGGAACGATTCGATTCGAAGAAATGAAACACTTGCTGCAGGAAAAGGATGTCGTCTGTGTTGGTGAAATTATGAATTATCGTGCGATCATTCAGGAGAATCAACTGGAAATTACAAAATTTTTAACGTATTTGCAGCAAAAACGTCCCGGTTATGTTATCGAAGGTCATTGTCCTTCCTTAACTGACATCGATCTGGCTAAATTTCTTTATCTTGGTATTGACGGAGATCATACAGAACACACATTCGAAGAGTTCCGACAAAGAATCGAAAACGGCATGTTCATGGAACTTCAGGACAAAATGCTGAAAGGAGAGATTTTAAATTATATAAAGGAACATCAATTATATGAATATTGCAGTTTTGTTACCGATGATACCATGGCCGATACTCTTTATCAAAAAGGACAATTAAACCACGTCGTTGAAACCGCAATACAAAAAGGATTTCCATTGGAACAGGCAATCTATTGTGCCACCTACACGGCAGCAAGAAGAATGCACCTGTATGACCGTGGAAGCATTGCTCCCGGAAAACTTGCCGATTTTATGCTGGTAAAGGATCCTTCCGTACTTTCACCGGAAGTTGTTTATAAAAACGGCGTAGAAATTTACAGCAGATCTTCTTTACCATATGAGAAAAACAGCTACAAATTTCCAGCGGATTTTTACAACAGCATACAAATTCGCTCTTTAAACAGAGAAGCCTTTTCTATGCCAATCTCGCGTTTTCTCCCGGATGCACCGGATTCCCTGTCTCATGTCACCGTTCGTGCCATTGAGGTACAGCCGGATTCCACGCAGACAAAAGAAACACAGATTGTCATGCCTGTCCGCAATGGTTATATTGAGTGGCAGCAAAGCGGCTGTCTGTTAGCGATGGTAATCGAACGTCATGGTAAAAATGGAAATATCGGATATGGATTTTTGACAGGTTCCTGCTTCAAATGCGGAGCAGCCGCTTCTACATATTTTCATGATCATCACAATCTGTTCGTCGCCGGAACGAATGAAGATGATATGCTGCTCGCCGTAAAGCGGATTCAGGAACTTCATGGAGGAATTTTGACTGCCAAAAATGGCAGAATTCTCTCAGAACTGGCTCTCCCTGTGTGTGGAATTTTGTCGGAGGAGCCTTTAGAAAAGATCAGCGAAAATCTCTGTCGAGTCAGAAAGGATCTGCTCGCACTTGGTTATGATCATCGAAATCCAATTATGTCTTTTGGTACACTCGGTCTCCCTGTCAGTCCGGCATTAAAACTAACGGATCGGGGGCTTGTCGATGTCCCCAACAATGCACTCGTTGATCTTATTCTCTGACGGATACACTCAAAAACAGACGAAATTTGCAAAGTAAATTTCGTCTGTTTTGATTGATTCATTATAAATTACTTTTCTCCAAAATTGATACCGGCTAACTTTGCTTCCACGATTACATCTGATTCCGGATCGACATACTTTAACTTTCCGGCTACTTCTTCTAATGGAACACGAATGATCTCGTTATTCTTTACCGCAGCCATCTTGCCGTAGTCTTCTTCTAAGATCATCTGTGCTGCCGTAGCACCAAGTCTCGTAGCGAGTACACGGTCATATGCACAAGGATTACCGCCGCGCTGAATGTGTCCCGGACTTGCTACACGCAGTTCGGCATCTGTCTTTTCTGCGAGTCTTTTTGCCAGTTCTTCTGAAGCAGTCGTATAATGCTCCGCTGCTCTCTTCGCTTTTAATTCCTTCTTAGACAGCTTAGCATCTTCTTTCGAGATTGCACCTTCCGCGCATGCGATAATCGAGAATCTTGCGCCTGTCTTCTTTCTCTGCTTAATTGCCTTGGCAATCGCATCGATATCATATGGAATCTCCGGAAGAAGAATAATATCAGAACCGCTTGCAATACCGGCATATAATGTAACCCATCCAACTTTATGTCCCATAACTTCTACAATGAATACACGGCTGTGGGAAGATGCTGTCGTATGAATACGGTCAATGTATTCGGTAGCTACATCGACTGCACTCTGGAAACCAAATGTCATCTCCGTTCCATACAGATCATTGTCAATCGTCTTTGGAAGAGTTACAACATTTAATCCTTCTTCTCTCAGCATATTCGCCGTTTTGTGAGTTCCGTTCCCCCCTAATACAACAAGGCAGTCCAGATTCAGCTTATGATACGTATGCTTCATCAGTTCTACTTTATCATTGCCTTTTTCATCCGGTGTTCTCATTAATTTGAACGGCTGTCTGGATGTACCGAGAATGGTACCTCCTTTATTCAAAATTCCCCGAAAATCCGTTGCACCCATAATATTGAATTTCGAATACATCAATCCCTTATAACCATCAAGAAATCCATAAATCTCAATATCTTTACGCTTTGCGTACAATCCTTTTACAACTCCACGCATCGCTGCATTCAATGCCTGACAGTCGCCTCCGCTCGTAAGCATTCCAATCCTTAACATCTTATTACCTCCTACTCCTACTTTCATTCATCAAAATCGGTCACTTTTGTGAAACATATCTGTGTATCATTATACTCCATTTTCCCATCGGTTACAATTATAATATAGTATCATAACCAAAAAGCAGAAAATCCGATATCAACTGACAACAATCTGCCACTGCTCCCTACTTGAGGTTCTCAAGAATTTTCAGAACAAGTTCCCATGTACGCTTTGTCGAAGAAATGCTCAGCACTTCATTGGTCGTATGAATATTCTCCATCTGAGGACCAAAGGAAACCGCATCCAATCCTTCCAGTTTTGAAGCAAATAATCCACATTCCAGACCGGCGTGAATTCCTTCAACTACCGGTTCTTCTCCATATAAATCTTTATATGCAGCAACCATAACTTCACGAAGTTTCGAATCAGCTTTGTATTCCCATCCCGGATAATCTCCTGCAACCTCAACTTCACCGCCGAGAATTTCCGTCAGAGAGCGAAGTTTATCGATCAAAAATTCTTTTTCCGTCTCGCTGGAGCTTCGAACTGCATAAGAGAAGCTTACTGCTTCTTTTGTCGTATCCAAAATTCCAAGATTCAAAGATGTCTGAACCATATCTTCCATCTCCGGATTCATTCGCTGAATACCATTTGGAAGATTGATCAAACAGGTAATGACGGACGCAGTCGCAATTGCTGTCATACATTCAATTTCCTGTTCTCCTTCCTCTTCAAATGAAATCATAATATCCGGATCAACGGTACTGTATTCTGCCTGTATCTCTTTCATGACCGCTTCCATTGTCTCCTTTGTCTGAACGATCTGATCTTCCGGCACAGCAATAACCGCTTCGCTAAATGTTGCAATGGCATTATCCTTTTCTCCGCCACTTACAGATATGATTCGAAAATCTTCGAATTCAGCTCCATATAAAATTCTTCCGAGCGTTGTATTTGCATTCAGGCGTCCTTTATTGATCTCCACACCGGAATGACCTCCTCGGAAGCCTTCCAGACGAACTTTTAATACCGCTGCGTTCATCGTCTCTGTATCATATGGAAGAATACAGGTTGCACCTGCTCCTCCGGCACAGCTGACCGTAAAGATTCCCTCATCTTCAGAATCCATATTCATGAACAGACGGCCTTTCAAATCCGATACATCGATAGCATCCGCGCCGAGCATACCGATTTCTTCATCAACCGTAAAAATTGCTTCGATCGGGGGATGTGCGATGGAAGCATCATCTAAGACTGCAAGCGTATATGCGACTGCAATCCCATCATCTCCTCCAAGCGAAGTTCCTTTCGCAGAGATGAGATCGCCATCCAGAACTTCCAGATCAAGTCCCTCTGTCTCCATATTCTTACTGCATCCATCCACTTTCACGGCAACCATATCCATATGTCCCTGTAAGATTACAGGTTCTGCCTCTTCATAACCTTTGGAACCGTCTTTCCATATGATAACATTCATTTTTTCATCCTGACGGTATTTTAAATCTCGTTTTTTTGCAAAATCCACCAGATAATTGCTGATCTGTTCTACATTTCCCGAACCATGCGGAATCGAACAAATCTCCTCAAAAAAACGAAATACACTGACTGGTTCATAATTTGATAATACGCCCATGATAACCTCCTTGTCATTTGACTTTTTTATAGTATTTACCATCTTTTTCCAGCTGTCCTGTCTTTACCATATACTGCAGCAGCCGATCGGTAAAATCTTTCGTATCTCTTACGACAGCCTTATTCTGTGAAAATGGAAATTTGGCTGTCAATCCTTCACACAATCGTTCCACCTCTTTTTGCGTAACACAATCATGATCTTTCATATACTTTTTTAACTTGCTTTCTCCATTGCTGAAGAGCAGATTCATCAGATCCTTTGTCTGATCTCCCTGCTTTTTCAGACCCCACACATAAATAATCATTGTTGCAACTGCAAACAAACATATTCCAATTATAATCGTACTGATTTTCATCGTTCATCTCCTCGTGTCGGATCAGGCTTCTTTCGTATTCACAAACTGAATGTAACGGTTTTGTTCTAAAATGCCAAAATACGTTGACAACCGTTCATACAGTTGATCCGAAGCTCCTTTGTGTTCTTTTTGTAAAATCTGTCCGATTTCGTAAATTGTTTTCTTTCCATCAATCTGCTTCCATACGCAGCTTCCATATTCATCTAATTTGATAAAACTGTAACGGGGTTTTTTGAAAACTTTCTGGGCGATCGTATTATAAAACCCTACATTTTCAACCGTTACCTCAACAATCCCATTTTCAAGCTCTTCCCATTTTTTATTGATCTTCGGAATTCGTTCCACATAATTTTCCGTATGCTTTTTCTTACTCATAAAATCACCTGTTTTTATTCTTCCCAAATTATGCTTTATAAACTCCCCCTGATATATGAAATCGGATACCGTCACACAATTGACGGTACCCGATCGTCATTGATTATAATCGTCCCGACTATATCATTTATACAATCTTATTTTGTTGACTTTTTGTTTCTGCATACATAGAATACGGTTGCAAGTAATGCAGCGAATACAATCAGTCCTACCCAGTTGCCGATTGCCATGAAGTTATCTCCATAAATAGAAGACATATCTGTATTCAGACCAAGAACTGCGAATACTGCGAGCAGAATTCCTACTAAGCCTTCTCCGGCGATCATACCGGAAGAATAAAGGACACCGGATTCGATTGCACTCTTACGTGCTTCTTCGCTGTCGTATTTTCTTTTCTTTTCCATGTACCATTTGATCAGACCACCGACAAAGATCGGGGAACTCAGATGGATTGGTAAGTAAAGACCAATCGCAAAAGCAAGAACCGGAATTCCGAGTACTTCAACTGCAATTGCTACGAATACACCCATAAATACTAATGTCCATGGAAGTGTTCCACCCATAACGCCTTCTACTACCATCTTCATCAAAGATGCCTGAGGTGCCGGAATATTGTCTGTACCGAATCCCCATGCGGCATTCAGCAGATACATAACTCCGCCGATAGCCAAAGCTGCTGCAACCGTACCGACTAATTCACCAATCTGCTGCTTCTTCGGTGTTGCACCAACGATATAACCGGATTTTAAATCCTGAGAAGTATCACCGGCAATTGCTGCGATGATACAGATAATTGTACCAACTGTGATGGCTGCAACCATTCCTGTTGCTCCGTCATTGCCTGTTGCTTTGAATAAAGCTGTCGTAATGATCAGCGTAGCGATCGCCATACCGGAAACAGGGTTATTCGAACTTCCTACAAGACCTACCATACGGGAAGATACGGTAGCAAAGAAGAAACCAAATACGATGATAACGGCTGCTCCAACCGGGCTGACCGGAATGGAAGGAACCAGCACCATCGCAACAGCAATTGCGATAACGCCTGCTAATACAACCTTTAAGGACAGATCCTGCTGCGTTCTGTCACCACCGCTGACATTCTTACCAAATCCTCCGATTGCCTGACGGAATGTCTTAACCATCGTTGGAAGAGATTTGATCAGACTGATGATACCACCGGCTGCAACGGCACCTGCACCGATGTATCGGATGTACTGACTCCAGATCGTGCCGGGATCAAGCTGATTAAATGGAATTGCATTTCCGGCCTCGTCCAAAACTCTTGAAGCACTGTCGCCGCCAAAATATGCAATGGCAGGAATCAATACGAGGTATGATAAGATACCGCCGGCAAACATATAGCTGGAAATCTGAAGTCCACAGATATAACCAACACCTGCCAGAGCCGGTAATACGTCCATACCAACACCACATGTATACGTCTTATTCTGAATATCGAAGTTTACTTCGCTTGGGAATAATACAAGTCCATCTGCGATAAATTTATAAACAGCTGCAATACCAAGTCCTGCAAATACCACTTTGGATTTGTCTCCGCCTTCTTCACCTGCCAGTAATACTTCTGCACAGGCTGTTCCTTCCGGATATGGAAGTACACCATGTTCTTCAACGATCAATGCCGTACGAAGAGGAACCATGAACAATACGCCGAGGAAACCGCCGCAAAGAGCAATGATTGCGATCGTAAAGAATCCCGGTACATCACAAAGTCCTTCTTCTGCCCACATAAAGACTGCCGGCAAAGTAAAGATTGCACCTGCTGCCAGCGATTCACCTGCAGATCCGATCGTCTGTACCATGTTATTCTCCAAAATAGAATCTTTTTTCATAATAACACGGATGACACCCATCGAAATAACTGCTGCCGGAATAGAAGCAGATACTGTCATACCAACACGTAATCCAAGATAAGCATTCGCGCCACCGAATACAACTGCCAGAATAATACCAAGAATTACAGAAGTTGCTGTAAATTCCGGTAAAACCTGATCTGCCGGTATGAATGGTTTAAATTCTTTTTTCTCATTCATATACTTTTCTCCTTTTCTATTAAGAATTCATCTTCTATTATACATAAAATTGAAACATTTTTCTTCTCTTTTTTACGTATTATGACAATGTTTTTTGTATTTTTTTGAAGTTTTTCTTTCTGACAAGAACAAATGTCCAAAAACAGTGGAATTATTTCACAGAATTTGTATGATTTGAACAACAAAAAAGCACTTGTAACAACGGATACTGTCGTTACAAATGCTTTGCTTATTCTCATTTATGCTTTGCTTCATTGTAAAAAAATTCGTGTAAAGCTTCAAATGACTTTACCCATATCTCGAGTTCTTCCGGCGTCACATTCTCAATGAGGGCATCCGTCATTCTTCTGTGATAATCCTCATGATGCTTATATGCAGCAATGCCTTTCTCCAATAAATAAATATTGACGACACGACGGTCCTTTTCACTCCGCTGTCTGGCCACATATCCTTTATGAACAAGTGCATTCATCGACGTCGTTAAGGAACCTACCGTGATATTCAGTTTCTTTGCAATAACGGACATCCGGTTGCCTTCGCCCAATCCGATTGCCTCAATAATGTGCATGTCATTATTGCTGATATCTTTAAATTCCTCCGTTATGATCGCTTTCTCTTCCAGATCCATGATCTCATTAAAAAACTTTACTAACGCTGTATTAATCTTTTGACGTAATTCTAAATCCATTCAGACACTCCCTGCATATATATGTGATATCGTTTATTATACTAGATAAGTGCAAAAGAATTCAATACTTCTTTTACCGTTTCTATTTTTTCTGCCCGGTAGCTGTTTGCTCCGCAAAAGATCAATCCCTGATCCAGTTCTCCTTTCGCCGCATGGATCAGTGCTTCCGTAATACAATATGGTGTATTGGACGGATCACAGGTATGAATGCAATTCAGACAACGCGCAGGAGCTTTTCTCTCACCTTGCATAATCTTTTTTATAAACGAATTCATAATCGCTCTTCCCGGCATTCCGACCGGACTTTTTATGATCGCGATGTCTTCCTTTTTCGCATTAATATATGCCATATTATATTTTTCATCTGCATCACACTCTTTTGTCGTAACAAAACGGGTTGCAACCTGGACTCCGTCGACTCCAAGCGACAATGCATGATGACAGTCTTCTGCCGTACAGATTCCTCCGCCTAAAATGACCGGAATCTTCTTTCCATATAATTCTTCATATCCGGAAATAATGTTCTGTATTTTCTTTACTTCAAGATCATACGTATCCCGGTCAAATCGTTCCAGCTGTTTTGGCTGAAAACCAAGATGTCCTCCGGCAAGCGGTCCTTCGATAATAACAGCATCTGCTGTTCTGTGATATTTTTTTGACCAGTATTTTAAAATAACTTTGGCTGATTTTTCTGTAGAAACGATTGGCGCAATTGCTATATCATAATCTTTTGTATATGCGGGGAGATCAACCGGCAGTCCGGCTCCCGACACGATCATATCCGCACCTGCTTCCGCTGCAAACCGCACATGTTCTTCGTATTGATTCATTGCAACCATAATGTTAAATGCAATGATACCATTCGGAGCAATTTCTCTTGCTTTTTTTAATTCTTTTTGAACTGCCCGATGGTTTGCCGCCAATGTATTGTCATAAAAATCCGGTTCGCGAAAACCAATCTGTGAAATAGAGATCGTACCGACACCGCCTTCTTTTGCAACGGCTCCTGCCAGCCCGCCCAGGCTGATCCCAATTCCCATTCCGCCTTGAAAAACAGGAATTTTTACTTCTTTTTTTCCTATATAAAATGGATCGTTCATTTCATTTTCTCCTTACATATTGCGAAAACGTGCGTATCGGTCATTCAATAATTCTTCCATCGGTTTTTCAGCCATTTTACTTAAAAATCGATTGATCTTAACCGTTAATTCTTCACAGACTTCCTGCATGGAATCTAATGTATAGCACTCAGGTTCCATAATAATATCTTCAATAAAACCGGCTTTATAGAGATCGTAAGAGGTCAGCTTCATCACTTTTGCTGCATTCTGAGCAAGTTTTGCATCTTTCCATAAAATCGAAGCAAACCCTTCCGGTGAAAGGATCGAATAGATTGCATTTTCAAGCATCCATACCTCATCCGCAACTGCGAGTGCCAGTGCCCCTCCGCTTCCGCCTTCCCCGATAAAAATCGACAAAACAGGCGTCTTTAAGTCGGACATCTCGAACAGATTTTTTGCAATTGCTTCTCCCTGGCCGCGTTCTTCGGCCTCCATGCCGCAAAATGCCCCCGGTGTATCAACAAAACAGATCACCGGTCTGTGGAATTTCTCCGCCTGTTTCATCAGCCGCAGAGCTTTCCGGTATCCCTCCGGAAGCGGCATTCCAAAGTTTCGTTTTACATTTTCTTTCGTTGATTTTCCTTTCATCTGTGCGATCACGGTTACCGGTTTTCCATGAAACAAGGCAATCCCGCCGCAGACAGCCGGATCATCTCCATATAGACGATCCCCATGAAATTCCATAAAATCATCAAATATTTTCTGAATATAATCTTCCCCGACCGGACGCTCATTCTGTCTGGAAATCTGTACTCTTTCCCAGGCAGACCGTTCCTTCCTCTTGTTCAGCGAGACTTTCTCTGTTTTTGCAGAAGCATTCTGTAAAAACTGCTCCGAATCCTGCCTGTGAAAATTTAATATTTTTATCAGCGTCTCTCTCATATGTTCCCGCTTGACGATCTGGTCGATGAATCCATGCTCTAAGAGAAATTCTGAACGCTGAAATCCTTTTGGAAGTTTCTGTCCGATCGTCTGTTCAATCACACGCGGTCCGGCAAAACCGATCAGGGCGTCCGGTTCTGCAAGAATAATATCGCCAAGCATTGCAAAACTTGCGGTTACACCTCCTGTCGTCGGATTTGTCAAAACGGATACATAAAGCAGTCCCGCTTTACTATGGCGTTTTAAAGCCGCAGAAGTCTTTGCCATCTGCATGAGAGATGTCATACCCTCCTGCATTCTGGCTCCACCGGAACAGGTAAAGATAATAACCGGGAGTTTTTGTTCCGTTGCTTTTTCAATTCCTCTTGTAATCTTCTCGCCGACAACTTCTCCCATGCTGGCTGTCAGAAAGCGGCAGTCCATGACCATCAAAACCACTTCCTGTCCGCCGATTGCCGCCTTGCCCGTTACAACCGCTTCATCCAGTCCGGTTCTTCTCTTTAATTCATCTATTTTTGCCGGATAATGTTTCAGGTTTAAAGGATTCTCCGTTTCAAGTCCCGTGTCCCACTCTTCAAAAGAATGTTCATCCACGATATTTTCAATTCTCTTATCCGCGGGCATCCGAAGATAACCGCCGCATTTTGGACAAATGTAATGATTTTTTTCACATTCTTCTACAAAAATCCCTTTGCCGCACAAATTGCATTTCTTCATCAATCCTTCCGGAACTTCCGGATGACGTGCTTCATTTCTGATCGTTCGATTTGATTTTGGAGTCTTTTTAAAAATATGATTAAAATCCATGTTTTACTCCTCCTTCATTTCCTTCAAAACCTGATCCATATAAGAGATTTTGATATCTCCTTTTTTATAATCCTCGCGTTCCATAATTTCATATAAGAAATCAATGTTCGTTGTAACACCTTCGATGATGACTTCTCCTAATGCACTGTGCATCTTTTTCACTGCTTCTTCACGCGTTCTTGCCCATACGATTAATTTTGCCATCATGGAATCATAATATGGTGTGATCGTATAACCGCTGTAGATTGCAGAATCGATGCGAATCCCTTTTCCACCCGGAAGATACATATCCGTAATCGTTCCCGGGCATGGACGGAAATTATGAAACGGATCTTCAGCATTGATCCTGCATTCGATCGCATGTCCTTCGATGTTTACCTGATCCTGCGTATAGGACAGCTTTTGTCCATTTGCAATCCGGATTTGCTCCTTGATCAGATCAATTCCGGTCACCCATTCCGTCACAGGATGTTCTACCTGAATTCTCGTATTCATTTCCATAAAATAATAGTTACGATTATCTTCCAGTAAAAATTCAATCGTTCCTGCATTCGTATATCCGGCTGCCTTTGCTGCACGGACAGCAACACTTCCCATTTCTTTTCGCAGAGCAGCATCCACGGAAGCAGATGGTGCTTCTTCGATCATCTTCTGATGATTTCGCTGGACGGAACAATCCCGCTCGCCGAGATGTATGACATTTCCATGCTGATCGGCAAGAATCTGAAACTCGATATGTTTCGGATTTTCTATATAGTGTTCCAAATACATATGCGAATCTCCAAATGCCTGAGAAGCCTCCTTTTGTGCAGTCAAAAATTCCTGTTCGAAATCCTCTTCCGCATTGGCCACTCTCATGCCTTTTCCGCCTCCACCGAGTACTGCTTTTATAATAACCGGATATCCAATCTCTTTTGCAATTTCCATTCCCCGTTTTACATCCGTTACGGATTCCTCACTTCCGGGAATAACCGGAACTCCTGCATTCAGCATCGTTTCTCTGGCGCGTGCTTTGTTACCCAGATTTTCGATGGTTCTTGAATCCGGTCCGATAAATGTAATATGACATTTCTCACACAACTCTGCAAATCTGCTGTTCTCTGATAAAAACCCAAATCCCGGATGAATGGCATCCGCACCCGTGATCATCGTTGCACTGATGATCTGCTCCATATTCAGATAACTGTCCGTTGCCGGTGCAGGGCCGATGCATACTGCCTGATCCGCAAGCTGTGTATGCAGAGCCGTTTTATCAGCTTCTGAATATACCGCAACTGTTTCAATTCCCATTTCCCTGCATGCACGGATAATACGGATTGCAATTTCTCCACGATTTGCAATTAATATTTTGTGTATCATAACAAGCTCCTAACTGACTGCAAATGTAAGTTCCGCCTTAACAACTACTTTTCCATCCACACTCGCAACGGCTTCTCCTATGCCGATCGGTCCCTTGGATTTTATAATCTTTGTTTCCAGGCGCACTTTATCTCCCGGAACGATTTTCCCTTTAAATTTGCATTTATTAATTCCGCCGAAATAAGCGGTTTTCCCTTTATTTTCTTCCAGGGAAAGGATTGCAACTGCACCGACCTGTGCCAGTGCCTCAATCGTCAGAACGCCCGGCATCACCGGTTCCTGCGGAAAATGTCCGCGGAAAAAATCTTCATGAAACGTCACGCATTTATATCCAACCGCACCGACACCCGGTTCCATTTCTTCGATGTAATCAACCAATAAAAACGGATGTCTGTGCGGAATAATCTGTTCTATCTCTTTAATACCCAGTCTCATTCTGTTCTCCTGTTATTTGATGCGGAAGAGCGGCTGTCCGTATTCTACGGACTGTGCATTATCCACACAGATTTCCGCTACCACTCCGTCAAATTCACTTTCGATTTCATTCATTAATTTCATTGCTTCGACAATTGCCAATGTCTGTCCTTTTGTAACCGTATCCCCAACTTTCACAAATGGTTCTTCATCTTCCGATGGAGCCGCATAAAAAGTTCCGACTAACGGGGAAGCGACAATCTTTCCTTCCGACTGAACCTGCTCCGGTTCGGAAGCTTCTTCTTTTACAGGATGTTCAATAGTTTTCACTACAACATTTTCTGCCGTTTCGGGACAGCTCATGGAAAGCCGTACATCGCCTTCCTGATACTCAAAATTGGAAAGTCCGGCTTTGGATACTTCTTTTACTAATTCTAAAATCTGATCATATTCCATAAGGCTACTCCTCATATTTTTTTACTAATAAAGATGCATTATGTCCGCCAAATCCAAGTGAATTCGAAATTGCCACATGAACCGGCATGCTGACAGGTGCACCGATCACATAATCAAGATCACATTCTTCATCTGTTTCTGTTGTCCCAACCGTCGGATGAACAAAACCCTCTTCGATTGATTTCACACAAGTAATCAATTCTACCGCACCGGCTGCTCCAAGCAGATGTCCGATCATTGATTTCGTTGAATTCACTTTCAGATGTGCTGCGTCCTTACCGAATGCAAGGTGAATGGCTCTTGTTTCAAACAGATCATTATGATGTGTGCTGGTACCGTGTGCATTGACATATTCTACTTCAGCAGGCGTCACGCCGGCTTCCTGCATCGCAAGTTCCATTGCTTTCGCTGCGCCGCTTCCGTCTTCTGCCGGCGATGTAATATGGAACGCATCGCAAGTCGCACCATATCCGGCAAGTTCCGCATAAATATGTGCGCCACGTCTTTTGGCGTGTTCCAGTTCTTCCAGAACAACCACACCGGCACCCTCACCCATGACAAAGCCGCTTCGGTTTTTATCAAACGGGATTGAAGCTTTCATCGGATCTTCTTCTGCCGTTAATGCCGTAAGATTTGTAAATCCGGCCACCGCAAGCGGTGTAATGCTGCTTTCCGTTCCACCGGCAAACATCACGTCAGCATCGCCATATTGAATGGCACGAAGTGCATCGCCGATCGAATGGCTTCCGGTTGCACATGCTGTTACAACATTCGTGCATTTTCCTTTGCATCCAAGTGCGATCGCCGTATTGCCGGCAGCCATATTCGAGATCATATTCGGAATCAGCATCGGACTCGTCCTTTTTGGCCCTTTTTCCATCAGCTTTTTATGCTCACTTTCCATAATCGGAAGTCCGCCGATCCCGGAACCGATGATAACGCCGACTCTATATGGATCTTCCTCTTTCATATCCAATTTTGCATCTTCGACCGCTTCTAAAGCAGCGGTTACTGCATATTGGGAAAATACATCCATACGTCTGCCTGCCTTTTTATCCAGACGTTTTTTTACATCAAAATCTTTTACTTCAGCTGCATTTTTTACTTTAAAATCACTCGTATCGAATTTTGTGATCGGTGCAATTCCAACCTTTGCCTCTCTGATTCCTTCCCAAAATTCCGGAACAGAATTCCCGATTGGCGTCACCGCTCCCATCCCGGTAATTACAACTCTACGTTTCATATTCTAAACTCCTTCTACATGACCATTCCGCCGTCTGCCAAAAGCACCTGTCCGGTAATATACGAAGACAGATCTGACGCAAAAAAGACTGCTGCATTCGCAATGTCGGCCGGTTCCGCAAATCGTCCAAGCGGAATCTGCTTCATGGCCTGTTCTTTTACTTCTTCCGGCAGTACCTCCGTCATATCCGTTTTGACAAATCCCGGAGCAATCGCATTTACGGTAATATTTCTGGAAGCAAGTTCCTTGGCTGCAGACTTTGTCAGTCCGATCATCCCGGCTTTGGATGAACAGTAATTTGCCTGTCCCGGATTGCCTGCCACACCGGATACAGAAGATATGTTAATGATCCGTCCGTATCTCTGCTTCATCATAATACGGCTTACAAATCGCATACAATGAAAGGTTCCTTTCAAATTCGTATCAATAACAGCATCAAAATCCTCTTCCGACATTGCCATCAGCAATCCGTCTTTCGTAATTCCTGCATTGTTTACAAGAATATCAATCCTGCCAAATGTCTTTTTTACAGCCTGGATCATTGATTTGCATTCATTAAAATCCGCAATATTGCATTGAAACAGCTCTGCTTTTCCGCCGAATGACTCAATTTCCTTTTTTACTTCTTCTGCACGTTTCTGATTTCCATTATAATGAATGGCAACAGCTGCCCCTTCTTTTGCATAAGCAAGCGCAATCGCTTTTCCAATGCCTCCGGATGCTCCGGTTACAATTGCTACTTTCTCTTTCAGCATCTAATCCAACTCCTTTATCCGGGAAACGACTGTCTTCATGTCTTCCCATGTTCCAATTCGATCAATTGGCTGTTTTCTGTCAATTTTTTTCATAAATCCGGACAGTGTTTTTCCCGGTCCGATCTCAACAAAGTGATCGATATCATTTTCTATCATCGTCCGGATACTCTGTTCCCACAAAACGGAACTGTATACCTGCTGTTTTAACAGTTTTGCAGATTTCCGGCTGTCATCAATGATTTCCGCAGTGACATTCGTGACATATGGAATTTCAAGTGGTTTCCATCTGACTTCTTTTAATGTATCATAAAGTGTTTCTCCTGCTTCTTTTAAATAAGGAGAATGAAAAGGTCCGCTGACATTTAACGGAAGTACCCGTTTGGCTCCTGCTTCTTTCAGTGCCGGTGTCAGCATTTCAATTCCTGTTTTCTTACCGGTAACAACGATCTGCCCCGGGCAGTTATAATTGGCAACGCTTACTTCTTCGCTCGTATCCGTGACTGCTTTTACCTGTTCTCCGGATAAACCAAGGACTGCCGCCATGCCGCCGGAACCATCCGGCACCGCACGGTGCATGAGATTGCCCCTGCGCCAGATGACTTTGACTGCATCTTCAAAACTCATGCCTCCTGCCGTCTCAATTGCACAGTATTCACCAAGACTTAAGCCTGCTGTCATATCCGGTTTTAATCCTTCTTCTTCGATTACTTTTGTCATCGCAATACAGGTTGTTACTAACGCAGCCTGTGTATAATCCGTGCGATTTAATCTGTCATTTTCTTCAAAACAAAGTGCCGGGACATCGAATCCAAGAATCTCAGAAGCTTCATCATAAATATCTCTGGCAGTTTTACTGTTTTCATAAAAATCTCTGCCCATTCCGATCATCTGCGCACCCTGACCCGGATACAAAAATGCTATCTTACTCATATTGACTGCCTTTCAAAAGCTTTTCCGCATCATCATAAATCGTTTCAATAATTTCCCTGCAGCTTTTTTCTTCTTTGACCAGTCCGGCAATCTGCCCTGCCATCACACTTCCATGCAGCACATCTCCGTCTACAACTGCTCTTCTTAAGCCGCCGAGCGTCAGTTTTTCCAGTTCTTCAAAAGAAGCTCCCTGTGCTTCCAGACGCAGATATTCTTTGGTCTGCTGATTTCTCAGGGAACGAACCGGATGTCCGGTACTTCTTCCGGTAACCTTCGTATCGATATCTTTGGCTTTTACGACTTTTTTCTTATATGCATCATGCACGATGGATTCCTTTGATGACACAAAGACAGTTCCCATCTGCACTGCTTTTGCGCCAAGCATCATAGCTGCCGCAAATCCTCTGCCATCTGCAATTCCACCTGCCGCAATGACCGGAATGGATACCGCATCGACAACCTGAGGTACCAATGCCATCGTTGTTGTTTCTCCGATATGTCCACCGGATTCCATGCCTTCTGCGATAATCGCATCCGCACCTTCCCGTTCCATACGTCTTGCCAATGCAACACTTGCGACAACAGGAATTACCTTTACTCCGGCTTTCTTCCACATTTTCATGTATTTTTCCGGATTGCCGGCTCCGGTCGTAACAACTTCTACCTGCTCTTCTGCAATGATTTCCGCGATCTTATCAGCATCCGGATTCATCAACATCAAATTCACGCCAAATGGTTTTTTCGTATGTGCTTTCACCTGACGGATCTGTTCTCTGACCCACTCCGCAGGTGCACCGCCGGAACCGATAATCCCAAGTCCGCCCGCTTCTGATACTGCAGAGGCCAGCTCCCATGTTCCAACCCAGGCCATCCCGCCCTGCAGGATCGGATACTGAATTCCAAGCAGTTCTGTAATCTCTGTTCTCATAAATCAATGACTCCTAATCACATTTTGCTTCTAAGTATTTTACCAAATCTCCAACTGTTTTAATTGTTTCCAAATCTTCTGACGGAATTTCAATATCAAATTCGTCCTCTAATGTCATTACCATTTCAAAAAGATCCAGTGAATCCACTTCCAGATCATCCTTAAAAGATGCCTCTAATGTTACCTGGCTTTCTTCTACGTCCATTTCTTCCATAATCAATTCTTTTACTTTGTCAAACATGTTCCTGTTCCTCACTTTCTTCCTTCTTCTTTTTTTATAACTCTGCCACACAAGATGATACATGGCAGAGCAGTTACCATTCTAAATACATGCCGCCCCAGGTCAGTCCTGCACCAAATCCCGCAACGATCAGTTTCATCCCCGGCTTTAATTCTCCCCGCCGGTTCAGATCATCCAGCAAAACCGGGATACTTGCAGATGACATATTGCCATTTTCCTGCAAATTCATCGGAAACTTACTGATGTCCTGATGTAAATGTTTTGCAATCGATAAAATAATCCTTTTATTCGCCTGATGCAAAAGGAATCGATCGATTTCATCAGCTGAGCAATTTTCTTTTTCCAAAATCTCACAGATCAGTTCCGGAACTTTCTTAACCGCGAACTTATAGATCTCTCTGCCATCCATGAAAACGTATTTTCCGTACGGAGATTTTCCTTTGCCAAATCCGGAACTACAGGATAATACCTGTCCTTTTGTTCCATCACTGTGCAATATAAAAGGTACCTCGATTTCGCTGCTTTCACAGGTGATTACTGCCGCTCCGGCACCATCACCAAATAAAATACAGGTACTTCTGTCTGTCCAATCGATCAGATTCGACAGACATTCTGCTCCGATGACTAATGCAGTACGAATCAATCCGGCTTTCATCTGTGCAACCGCCATCTGATATGCCGTAATGAATCCTGTACAAGCTGCATTCAGATCAAAGCTGGCTGCATGAACCGCACCAATCGCTGCCTGAACTTCACATGCAACGCATGGCAAAACCTGTTCTGCTGATACAGAAGATACGATGACCAGGTCAATCTCTGCAGGACTGAGTTTCGCATCACGAATTGCTTCTTTGGCTGCATGAACCGACATAGAAACAACCGTATCATGCTCTGCAATATGTCTCGCTTTAATTCCGGTCCTGCTCTGTATCCACTCATCGCTCGTATCAACAGACTTCGAAAGTTCTATATTATCCATCTGATGAGCCGGCAGATACGAACCTGTTCCCGTTATCTTTGCATACATACTTCATTCCTCTTTCTTATTTTCTTCTGATTTAAAATATTTTAATTTTAAATCTAAATAGTTTTAATTTAAAACTATTTGAGTATTAATATATCATACAATCAAAATTAGTCAAGTATTTTTTTGAATGCATAAAGGGAAATATAATCTGAGTGGCTGATCAGCTGCTTTGTTGAGACGAACGTGTTTTCTCCGGCAATGGCTTCGTCGCTGAAAGTTCTAACGGGTTCTGCTTCGCCTCAGATACTCGCCATAACCGCTGACGCTTTGGATGGCGAGTGGTGGCGATAGACGAAAATCGTTTACCTCGTTCATCAATCAATGACATTATAAGCAAGCTTCTATGTCATTGATCGTGATGAACGGCGTTCAGCTGCGCTGCCCGCAAACGATTTTCTGTGTATTGGGCAGAACCCGTAAGAACTTTTGTGCGCTCCTGCAGATATTGCCGGGAGGAAACACGCTCGTCTTTCATAGATTGTGGTGTTGTAAATTCTCAAAAAAGATTTTTGGCTGATCTGAAATAAAAGAAATTTTGGAATCACGAACAATTGGAAATTTGACAAAGATATAAGATTACGATGTGATAGTAGAAAGACTTCTTCGAATGTGATCATTGTGCAGAGCATTAGAACAACTTGCAATTCAGCTTCTATACACAGGAGCACAGACAGACATCGTCAGATGGATGTTTCCGCATGAACAGGTACAAAGGAAGCTTGCTTACATTTGTACCTGTTTGCGGAAAAGGACTGTGC
>Ga0129309_1000401_pt1 | contig 33972 bp, 28 predicted proteins | sample L1105metagenome_FD_94439 | JGI IMG/M metagenome (GOLD analysis project Ga0129309, IMG submission 94439) | Ring-tailed lemur group fecal microbial communities from Wisconsin, USA - L1105 metagenome | ecosystem: Host-associated > Mammals > Digestive system > Large intestine > Fecal | place: USA...
GGAAGGCATGGACATGTTTATACGAATGAGGGAAAGTTAAATCTGTTCAACAAAAAGTATGAGATGGATTCCCGACCGATTCAGGAAGGATGCGGGTGTCCGGCGTGCCGCAGTTACAGCAGAGCTTATATCCGACATCTGTTAAAGGCAAAGGAAATGCTCGGTATGAGACTTTGCGTCTTGCATAATTTGTATTTTTATAATACAATGATGGAAGAAATTCGGCTGGCAATAGAGGAAGGACGCTTTCAGGAATATAAGAAGCGCAAGCTTGAAGGATTTCAGATTAATGATCAGAAAAGACAGATAAATGGAGGAATATTATGAGTGCAAGTTCACAGATTATTCAGATGATTCTTATTCTTGTCGTATTTTTTGCTGTTATGTATTTTATGTCAATCAGACCACAGAAAAAATATGAAGAAAAGCAGAAAGCGATGAGAGATGCATTGAAAGTTGGAGACAGCATTAAGACGACCAATGGTTTTTATGGTGTTGTATTAGGGATTGAGAACGATGTTGTTATCGTTGAGTTCGGTAATGACAGACATTGCAGAATTCCAATGGATATCAATTGCATCGAAGAGGTTGATCAGCCTGACGAAGAAGAAGAGTAAGAAAAAGCGGAATTATCCGCTTTTTTCTCGTTTTATAGGAAATTTCTTTGAATTTCCTATAAAACGAGAGACGATCCGATTTATTGACGGCTGCGGTAAGCTTCCAATTCTTTTAACAGGCTGTCATGAACTTTTAAGCCGCCGCGTCCGATCCCGATTTGGATATCCGGTTTATTCGAACCATGAAAATCAGAACCTCCGGTTGCAGCGAGATGGAATTTGCGGGTAAGTTCCCGTAAATATGCGCTTTGCTGCGGATAATTGTTGGAATGATAACATTCAATTCCGCAAAGACCGATGTCTGTCAGTTGTTCGATTAACGACAGCAGCTGTGAATTGGACAAATGATATTCGTAAGGATGTGCGAGTACTGCAACTCCTCCGGCTTCTTTAATGTAGCGGACGGCATCCTCCGGCTTGATCTCAGAACGTGGAATATAATACTTTTTTCCTTCTCCAAGATATCGGTCAAATGCAGCATTTTTGGACGATACGATTCCTTCTTCAACTAAAACTCTTGCAAAATGTGCACGGGTGATCACGGTATCCGGGTTGCCGTGCTGCAATTTTTCCATAGTGATCGGGAAACCATCGCGTTGAAACGCTTCCAGCATACGCTGATTTCTTCCGGAACGGTTTTCTCTTAAATCTTCCAGTCGTTTTAAAAACTGCTCATCTTTATGATTTAGAAAGAAACCAAGCATATGAATTTCTTTTCCCAGTGCATGGCAGGATAATTCAATTCCCGGAATGACACGAAGGTGTTCTTTTTCTCCTGCGACGAGTGCTTCTTCCACACCTGCGATCGTATCGTGATCGGTTAAAGCGATGGCAGATAATTGCATATGTGCTGCCTCGCGAACCACCTGTGTGGGTGTGAATGTGCCGTCAGAGGCAGTAGAATGTACATGTAAATCGATAAAACTCATATGATCATATACCTCGAATTTCATAGAATGATTTAAGTCTAACATAATTGAGGCATGAAATCCAATAGAACTTCATATAGGTATAAAAAGGAGGATTTTGTATGAGAAAAGGTATTCGATTAGTACAGGGATTATTTCTTTCTTACATTGTGACAGGAATCGTATTGTTGCTCTGTTCCTTTTTGATGTATAAGATGGCGTGGGAAGAAAAGACGATTCGCATAGGAATTATTGTTACATATGTTTTATCAACGGTCATTGGAGGATTTTACGTCGGAAGAAAAGTTGAGACAAGAAGGATGTTGTTTGGATTGGCATTTGGAATTTTGTATATTTCCATTATCGTCCTTGTATCAATGGTGATCAATTCGGGACAGCCGGCATTTTCCGGGAACTTTATTACGATCAGCGCCATATGTGTTGTTGGCAGTATATTGGGAGGAATATTAAGTTAAAAAAATCTTTCAAATATAAAAAGAATATGCTATAATACAATAAGCTTTATTCAGATTCTTACATAGAAAATTATGGGAGAATTTGGAAAACTGCGCGTCAGCGTTCAAGAAATACAGTGAGGAGGCGTTAGTTCATGAAACGTATTAAAACATTAACAAACAAAACTTTAAAAAATACGATGAAAAAGGGCGGATGCGGAGAATGCCAGACATCTTGCCAGTCAGCTTGCAAGACATCCTGTACAGTAGGAAATCAGAGCTGCGAAAACAAATAATGAGAAGCATATAGAAAACCTGCCAATGGCAGGTTTTCTTATGAAAAAGGAGACAAGAAGATGGTACATCAATATAAAAATAATGGATATAACATGGTATTGGATGTATGCAGCGGATCCGTTCATGTTGTCGATGATTTGAGTTATGATGTCATTGCTTTATATGAAGATAATAACGAAGACGAAATAATTACAAAACTTGCTGACCGATATTCAGAATCTGATATCCGTGAAGCTTATGAGGAAGTAAAAGAACTGACCGAAGAAGGTATGCTTTTCACTGAGGACATTTACGAATCTTATATTTTTGACGTGAAGCAGCGTTCGACGGTTGTAAAAGCACTTTGTCTGCATATTGCACACGATTGCAATCTTGCCTGTCGGTACTGTTTTGCGGAGGAAGGCGAATACAAAGGGGATCGTTCCCTGATGAGTGCAGAGGTCGGAAAAAAGGCATTAGATTTTTTAGTTGCGAATTCCGGCAACCGTATCAATCTGGAAGTTGATTTCTTCGGTGGTGAACCGTTGATGAATTTTGATGTGGTAAAAGAAGTAGTCGCATATGGGCGCGAACTTGAGAAGAAACACAACAAAAGATTCCGATTTACAATGACGACGAATGGCGTATTATTAAATGATGATATTATGGAATTTCTGAACGAAGAGATGAGCAATGTTGTATTGAGCATTGACGGACGCCGGGAGATCCATGATTATATGCGCCCGACGCAAAATGGAAAAGGAAGTTATGATCTGATCCTTCCAAAGTTTCAGAAGTTTGCTGACATGCGTGGAGACAAGAGTTATTATGTAAGAGGAACTTTTACACGCAATAACCTGGATTTCTGCAAAGATATCTTACATATGGCTGATCTGGGATTTGATGAGATATCCATCGAACCGGTTGTGGCTGAGGATGGAGAGCCATACGCGATTCGGGAAGAAGATCTGCCGAAGATTTTCGAACAATATGATCTGCTTGCAAAAGAGATGATCAAGAGGGAGAAAGAAGGAAACGGATTTACATTTTTTCACTATATGATTGATCTGACAGGTGGTCCTTGTGTGGCCAAACGTCTCTCGGGATGCGGTTCCGGTACGGAATATCTCGCCGTAACTCCATGGGGGGATTTGTATCCGTGTCATCAGTTCGTTGGAGAAGAAGATTTTCTTCTCGGAAATGTCTATGACGGTGTTCAGCGCATGGACATTGTGAATGACTTCAAAGGATGTAATGTCTATACAAAAGAAAAGTGTAAGAAGTGTTTTGCACGTTTCTATTGCAGTGGAGGATGTGCAGCTAATTCTTACAAGTTCCATGGTACGCTGAACGATGCCTATGATATCGGATGTGAGATGGAACGGAAGAGAGTGGAATGTGCTTTGATGATCAAAGCGGCATTGGCAGATGCATAATTAATAAGGAAAAAGAAAGGAAAAAACGATGAAGAAAAAGAACAAGATCAAAATTATTTTGAGCTTTTTTCTGATTATCATTCTTACGATCGCGGGTGGCCTTATCAGCTATCAGGGAATTGGTAAAAAGAATATGGGAAGCGCAAAGAATATTGATTTAGGGCTTGACCTTGCCGGCGGTGTAAGCATTACTTATCAGGTAAAGGGCAAGAAAGTATCCCAGACGGATATCGACGATACGGTCTACAAGCTTCAGAAGCGTGTGGAAGGTTACAGTACAGAATCCGAAGTCTATCAGGAAGGTGACGACCGCATCAAAATTGAGATTCCGGGCGTGACGGATTCAAATGCAATCTTGGAAGAACTGGGGCAGCCGGGTAATCTTACATTCATGTCTCCGGAGGGAGAAGAGATTCTTACCGGATCAGAAGTAAAGAGTGCAGAAGCACATACAATTGATAATAATGGCACAAAAGAATATGTCGTTTCGCTGGAATTTAATGAAAAAGGAACGAAAGCATTTGCAAAAGCAACCAAAAAATATCAGCAGCAGCCAATTTATATTATATATGATAACGAAATTATCAGTTATCCGACGGTACAGGAAGAAATTAAGAATGGAGAATGTCAGATTAGCGGAATGGAAAGTTTTGAATCGGCAGAAAATCTTGCATCCTCTATTCGTATCGGAGCTTTGCCGGTAGAACTGAAGGAATTGAGTTCCAATGTTGTATCAGCAAAATTAGGAGCGAATGCGATTGAATCAACGTTAAAAGCGGGAGCAATCGGTCTTGGACTGGTAGCATTATTCATGCTGGTTATATATCTGGTACCGGGCTTCTGTGCATCTCTGGCATTGGTTACCTATACGATTATGACACTGCTGGCATTAAATGGATTTAATATTACATTGACACTTCCGGGACTTGCCGGTATCATTTTGACGATTGGTATGGCAGTCGATGCGAATGTTATTATTTATACGCGTATTCAGGAAGAAATTGCTACCGGTAAAAATGTTTTATCTTCGATTAAGGCAGGATTTAGCAAGGCAAGCTCTGCAATCTTAGATGGTAATATTACAACGCTGATCGCAGCAGGTGTATTGTACCTGAAAGGAAGCGGTTCCGTAAAAGGATTTGCACAGACACTGGCACTTGGAATTGTAATCTCAATGTTCACGGCATTGGTTGTCAGCCGTGTGTTCGCCTATGCATTTTATTATTTCGGATTTAAAGATCCGAAGTTCTACGGTAAGAAGAGAGTCGGACGCCAGATCAATTATGTGAAACTCAGCAAAAAATGCATGATATTATCTCTGATCGTAATCCTGGCCGGCTTTGCATTTATGCCTGTCAATAAAGCAGATAAGGATATTGGACATGTCCTGAATTACAGCCTGGAATTTTCAGGAGGTACAGCTTCGACAATTACGTTTGATGATAAGACGAAGATTGATGATGAGCTGGAAAAGAAAGTTGTAAAATTATATGAAGATGTATCGGAATCATCTTCTGTTCAGACACAGAAAGTTCCGTCAGATCATCAGATGATCATTAAGACGGTGACATTGACGCTGGATCAGCGTGAAAAATTAGAAAAAGAAATAACATCCGATGATTATCAGGCGAAAAGCGTAACCTGTGAGAATATCAGTTCTACGATCAGTTCGGAGATGCAAAGAGATGCAGTGATCGCAGTTGTGATCGCGACAATCTGCATGTTGATCTACATCGCATTCCGCTTTAAAGATGTAAAATTTGGCGGAAGTGCGGTTATTGCTTTGATTCATGACGTGTTGGTTGTTCTCACGGTATATTCAATCGGCAGACTTTCGGTCGGCAGCAATTTCATTGCATGTATGCTGACGATCGTCGGTTATTCGATCAATGCAACGATCATCATTTTTGACCGTATTCGAGAGAATTTACATTCATTAAGTGAGGACAATACATTAGAAGATATCGTTAATACAAGTATTAACCAGACCTTTACGCGAAGCCTGAATACTTCGATTACGACATTTATTATGGTATTGTGTCTGTTTGTGTTAGGTTCATCGAGCATTCGTGAATTTGCATTAACATTAATGGCAGGTATTGTCTGCGGCGGATATTCTTCAATCTGTATTACCGGTCCAATCTGGTATTATATGAAGAAAAAAGAGAAGAAGCAGAACGGAAAAGCTTCCGGTGAGAAGAAGGGATTGCTTTCACAGAATCAGCCAAAGAAAGCAAAGAGAACCGGAAAGAGACAGAAGAGACGTTAAAAAGGGTTTTATCAAAAGGAGAAGGTTTGGTGATCTTCTCCTTTTTCTGTATAGAAAGATGGACGGATCTTTGTGAAGAGAAAAGGTTCTGAAAAGATATAAGGTGTGTGAAGACGTATGGAAAAATGGTATGTACAGGCAAAGAGAGCAGACTTTTTTGCAATAGGGAAAAAGTTCGGGATTGATCCGGTGATTGCAAGGATCATACGAAACCGGAATATTGTCGGAGAACAGGCGATTCAGGAATATTTGTATGGAGGAATCGACTTGCTGCATGATCCATATCAGTTAAAAGATGCGGAACTTGCGGTTGAGATTTTGATACAAAAGAAGAAAGAACAGAAAAAAATAAGGATTATCTCGGATTACGATGTGGATGGAGTGATTTCCAATTACATTTTATGGACGGCATTTCACAGATGTGGATTTGATGCGGATTTTCGAATCCCGGATCGGGTAGCGGATGGATACGGAATCAATGAACGTCTGATTGAACAGGCGAAAGCGGATGGAATTGATACGATCATCACCTGTGATAATGGAATCGCGGCGATTCCACAGATTGCTTACGGAAAGCAGCTGGGACTAACGATTATTGTGACCGATCACCATGATATCCCATATGAAATGACAGAAAATGGAAAACAGTATCTGCATTCACAGGCAGATGCCATCGTAAATCCCAAGCAGCCGGAGTGCTCTTATCCTTATGATAAGTTATGCGGTGCGGTGGTTGCGATGAAAGTAGCACAGATTCTGTATGATAAAATGGGATTTTCCAAGGAAGCATATGAGGAATTCATTCCATATGCGGCAATTGCAACCGTCTGTGACATCGTGGATCTGACAGGAGAAAACCGGGCGTTGGTGAAAATAGGGCTTCAGCAGCTGCCTGATCTGTCCAATCCGGGACTTCAGGCTCTATTGGAAGTGAATGGTCTGGCGGGACGAAAGATTTCTTCCTATCATCTGGGATTTGTAATTGGCCCATGCATTAATGCAACCGGACGGCTGGAATCCGCGGAACAGGCGGTGTCGCTGCTGTTGGAACAGGATATCCTGAAAGCGAGGGCGACAGCACAGAAGCTCAAGAATCTGAATGAGGAAAGAAAAAGCATGACGGAAGACGGCGTGCGCATGGGATTTCAGATGGTAGAAGAGCAGGGGCTGGATAAAGAGGATGTTCTTGTCGTACTGCTCAATGATTGTCATGAAAGTCTTGCAGGCATTATTGCGGGCAGGATAAAAGAGCATTATTATAAACCGACGATCGTTCTTACCGAAACGGAGCATGGTCTGGTCAAAGGATCCGGGCGTTCCATTGAAGGTTATCACATGTTTGAAAAATTAAATGAGGTAAAAGATCTTCTTATTAAATTTGGAGGACATCCGATGGCCGCGGGAATGACTCTGCAAAAAACAGATGTAGAGGAATTTCGGCGCAGACTGAATGAACATTCAAAGCTGACGCAGGAGGAGCTGACAAGAAAGATATCGATTGATGTTCCAATGCCAATCGATTATATTCATATGGATCTGATCCATGAGTTAGATTTGTTAGAACCGTTTGGAAAAGAAAATCCAAAGCCTCTGTTTGCAGAAAAAGATCTTCATATTATAAGTGCCAGGAAAATAGGAAAAAAGCAAAATATGCTGAAAATGCGTCTTCAAAACGCCGGCGGAGCGACGATGGATGCACTGCTTTTTCAGGGGGTAGAACAATTGGAAGAATTATTGATAAAAAAATATGGAAAAGATGCTGTTGTACGTATGTATAGTTCCAGAAGCAATCCAATCCGGATTTCCTGTACCTATTATCCAAATATCAATGAATATCAGGGAAGACAGACGATACAGGTTGTCATTCAAAATTATCTGGTGTAATATCATATGTGGAAACATTTGAGAGAAGGGGCATAATACAATGAATAAAATTAAATTAATCGCAATCGATATGGATGGAACTTTGTTGAATTCGGAGAAAAAATGTTCCGAAAGAACGATGCAGGCATTGAGAGATGCACAGGAACAGGGCGTATGGATCGTACCTACAACCGGTCGGGCAATCAATGGACTTCCGGAAGAACTGCGTGAAATAAATGTACGATATGGCATTTTCTGCAATGGAGCAAGCTGCTATGATCTCCATGAAAATAAATTAATGGTTGCCAATCATTTTACGATTGAAGAGGCATTAACGTTGTTACATATGGGCGATCGATATGATGCCAGCCATGACGTCTATGCCGGAGGATGCGGATATTGCGAAGCAAAGTATCTGGATCATTTTGAAGAATACACATCGGATGTTGAGATACAGAAGCTGATTCGAAGCACGAGAAAGCGTCTGGATGGCACGCTGGATGATTTTTTGCTGTCGAGCGGCCTGACGGTCGAAAAGGTGAATATGTTCTTTAAAGATTTGGATGAAAGAGATATTGCAGAAAAGGAATTTCGGGCAACGGGACTTACGGAACCGGTCAGTGCATTGTATAACAATTTGGAGATGGGCAAGCTTGGAGTCAGCAAGGGAATGGCGATGGTACAGCTTGCTTCAAAACTTGGAATTAAGAAAGAAGAGATTATGGCATGCGGCGACGCAAAAAATGATCTTACGATGATCCAAGAAGCCGGAATTGGTGTTGCAATGCAAAATGGAACAGAAGAAGTGAAGAATATTGCGGATTATATCACAGATACAAATGATCAGGATGGCGTAGCGAAGGCAATTGAAAAGTTTGTTTTGTCACGTTAATGAGGCCGGTAAATAATTTTTAAAAAGGTGCTTGACTTTTTTTGCATATTAAGATATAATCAATTTTGTCGTTGAGACATGGGATCATAGCTCAGCTGGGAGAGCACCTGCCTTACAAGCAGGGGGTCACAGGTTCGAGCCCTGTTGGTCCCATTTCCATCGTAATAACATATGGCGAAGTAGCTCAGTTGGCTAGAGCACACGGTTCATACCCGTGGTGTCAGCAGTTCGAATCTGCTCTTCGCTATCAGAGCCTCAGGAATTCATTGTTCCTGAGGTTTTTTTCTGTTATAATAGCACAAGGAACGGATTGTTGTTCTTGGAATAAAAGATGTTTGATAAAAAGGAGGTCTCATGATGCGCGTGGGAATGGGATATGATGTTCATAAATTAGTAGAAGGAAGAGATCTGATCTTGGGAGGCGTGAAGATTCCTTATGAAAAGGGCCTGTTAGGGCACTCGGACGCAGACGTGCTTCTTCATGCGATTACAGATGCGATTTTGGGGGCGGCAGCTTTAGGAGATATCGGAAAGCATTTTCCGGACTCTGATCCAAAGTATAAAGGTGCGGACAGCTTAAAATTGCTGCAGTCCGCAAGAGAACTGCTTGATCAGGAGAATTATTATATCGAAAATGTTGATGCAACAATTATTGCACAAAAGCCAAAGATGGCACCGCATATTCCGAAGATGAGAGAGAATGTTGCACGTGTTCTCGGAATCGATATCAGTCAGGTGAATATTAAAGCGACAACGGAAGAAGGTCTTGGCTTTACCGGCACGGGTGCAGGAATCAGTTCTCAGGCAATCTGCATGATCTCTCAGGTGGCGAATTATCAGTATGTAGATCCGATGAAAGATGTAGACGAATCCGGATGTGCCGGTTGTCCGGGTTGTCCGAGGGCAGAAAACAGATGAAGTTAAGCTATGATGATAAAAAACAATATGAACCGGTATTAAGGGAAATGTGGAGAACGATCTTTGAAGATCCCATCTCATATGAAGCATTCTATTTTGAAAATATGTATCCGAAAAACCGGGTATTGCTATGCAAACAGAATTCTGAGATTGCAGGCATGATCCATCTGAATCCGTATGAAGTCTGTGCAGGCGGGCAGTTGAAGCATCTGCATTATATTGTGGGAGTAGCAACTCTGGAAGAATACCGCAGGCACGGCATTATGAGGGCGATGCTCCACAAATGCATGCGGGATATGTCGGTGAAAGGCGAGATCTTCACATATCTGATGCCTGCGGATATACGATATTATGAACCGTTTGATTTTGTTGTCATTCAAAGTTTCAAAACCCAAAAAGAATTCGGAGAAGAAGGAATTTCCGGATTGACTGTTCTGAAGGAAGAAGATTATGATGCGGCAGCTGATTTTGTAAATGATTACTGTTCCCGTGAATTTGGCATTTATACAAAGTTCGGCCGCACATATCTGACACAGCTTCACGAAGAAGTTTTATGTGAGAATGGTGAACTCCTCATCTGGAAAGAAGAAGATCAGATTCTGGGATTTTGCTGTTATGATCAGGAAGACGATAGCGTAGCAATTCGGCAATTGTTCTGTGAAAAAAGGGATGAGATGATCCGGGAGATCAGAACGTATTTTTGCGGAAAGGAGATTGAGCTGACGATTGACGGAAGAGAACATGGTGATGGAGCATTGATCATGGCCCGTATTCTGCGTTTGGATCTTCTGATGGAAATGCTTCATGGAAAAGCGGAAAAAGATCTGTATCTTCATATCGATGATCCGATTTTGGGACATCAGAATGGAGATTTTCATATACGAATCGCACCGGGAAAATGTCAGATTCAACGAACTTCCAGAGTTCCGGAGCAGAGAATTTCAATCGGAGATCTTACCAAAATTTTATTTGGCTGTCGATGCAGTGATCTTCTAAAAGAATATCCGGATTTTAAATGGATAGAGCCGCTTGCTCCGACAATGATCGGAGAAATAATATAGGTTGACAAATGCCGGAAAATTTCATAAAATAATTTCATATATGAAAAGTGATGATCGGAAAAGTATCGGATTTTTGAACTCTCAGAGAGAATCTGCCATGGCTGAAAGCGGGTTTGAGGAATGAATTCGAGAATTGCATCCGTGAACTGATCAGGTGAAATATAGTAGCCTGATTCGTAAAGCAGGCGTTAACTGTTTGAGGGAAGATGCATGGGAAGCATCTTAATGAAGAGTGGAACCGCGGATAAACTTCGTCTCTTTTGATCAGAGACGGAGTTTTTATTATATAGAATCAGATTGGTAAAATATCGCTTGCCGGCGTTCGCAAAGGCAGAAAGGAAAGTTATGAAAGTATTTAATACATTAACAAGAAAAAAAGAAGAATTTGTCCCTGTTCAGGAGGGAAAAGTCGGAATGTACGTATGCGGACCGACGGTATACAACTATATTCATATCGGTAATGCGAGACCGATGATCGTTTTCGATACGGTTCGCCGTTATCTGGAGTATAAAGGATACGATGTCAATTATGTATCCAATTTTACGGATGTGGACGATAAGATCATAAAAAAAGCAATGGAAGAAGGGGTAGATTCTGCTGTTATTTCCGAGCGTTTTATCCAAGAATGCAAAAAGGATATGGAAGGGCTGAATGTCAAACCTGCAACCATTCATCCGAAAGCAACAGAAGAGATCGGAGGCATGATCCGCATGATCCAGACGCTGATCGACAAAGGGCATGCATACGAATCGGATGGAACGGTTTATTTTAAGACTCGTTCGTTTAAGGAATATGGAAAACTGTCCAAGAAGAACATCGATGATCTGGAAGCCGGACATAGAGATATCAAAGTGCGGGGAGAAGAAGGGAAAAAGGATCCGCTGGACTTTGTTCTCTGGAAACCGAAAAAAGAAGGAGAGCCGGCATGGGAATCTCCATGGGGAGAAGGCCGTCCGGGATGGCATATCGAATGTTCCGAGATGTCCAAAAAGTATATCGGCAATACGATTGATATTCATGCAGGCGGAGAAGATCTGATCTTTCCGCATCATGAAAATGAGATTGCACAGTCTGAAGCATGCAATGATGAGCCATTTGCAAATTACTGGATGCATAATGCATTTTTAAATATCGATGGAGAGAAGATGTCAAAGTCAGCAGGTAACTTTTTTACGGTGCGTGAGATCAGTGAGAAGTATCCTCTGCAGGTAATTCGATTCTTTATGCTGAGTGCACATTACCGCAGCCCGCTGAATTTCAGTGATACGCTGGTCGAAAGTTCTAAGAATGGATTAGAACGTATTTTGACAGCAGTGGATAATCTTCGGGATGCAGTTTCCTCAAACGAAGGAACTTTGACGGAAGAGGATCGTGGACATCTTGAAAAAATGCAGGAATTAGTTAAAAAATATGAAATGGCAATGGAGGATGATTTTAATACGGCGGATGCAATTGCGGCAATTTTTGAGATGGTAAAACTCGCTAATATTACGGCCAAAGACGGATCAAAGGAATATGCGGAAAAGCTTTTGGAGACGTTAGAAAAGTTGTGTGATATATTGGGAATTATTACAGAAAGAGAAGAAGAATTGCTGGATGCAGATGTAGAAGCATTGATCGAAGAGCGACAGGCAGCACGAAAAGCAAGAAATTTTGCACGTGCAGACGAAATTCGTGATCAGCTCGCTGCTCAGGGAATTATTTTAAAGGATACCAGAGAAGGGGTAAAATGGACGAGAGCATAATAAACAATATGAAAGAGCAGCTTGGATTAAAAGATGTGGATGTGAAAAGCTATTCACCGCTATCCCTGGCATATATCGGAGATGCTGTCTATGAGGTGATCATCCGGACGATCTTGCTGAATCAGGGCAATATGCCGGTAAACAAGTATCACCACAGAGCCAGCCGACTGGTAAATGCAGCTGCACAGTCGCAGATGATGCATATATTAGAGCCGATTTTAACAGAAGAAGAGGTAGCGGTTTATAAAAGAGGCAGAAATGCAAAATCATACACCTCTGCCAAACACGCATCAGTGATTGATTATCGGAGAGCTACCGGATTTGAAGCATTGATCGGATATCTGTATTTGAAAGAAGACATGGAACGCATCTGCTTCCTTGTCAAAATCGGACTGCATATAGGAGAAGAATAATATGTCAATAGAAGAAACGGTAATTGAAGGAAGAAATGCGGTAATGGAAGCACTTCGCTCCGGAAAGACAATCGATAAATTATTTGTATTAGATGGCTGCAGTGATGGCTCCGTCCGGTCAATCGTCCGTGCAGCGCGGAAAAAAGATGCATTGATTCAGTTTGTAAAGAAAGAGCGTCTGGATCAGATGTCTCAGACGGGAAAGCACCAGGGAGTAGTTGCATATACGGCAGTATATGAATATTCTGATATCGAAAAGATGTTTTGCCTGGCTGAAGAAAAAGGAGAAGATCCATTTCTCATTCTTCTGGATGAGATTGAGGATCCTCACAATCTGGGTGCGATCATTCGTACCGCAAATCTTGCCGGTGCACATGGTGTGATCATTCCAAAACGGCGGGCAGTTGGATTAACGGCGGTGGTTGCAAAGACATCATGCGGTGCATTGAATTACACGCCTGTTGCAAAAGTGACCAATATGTCAAAAACAATTGAAGAATTAAAAGAACGCGGACTCTGGTTTGTCTGTGCGGATATGGATGGGGAATCGATGTATAATCTGGATCTGACCGGCCCGATCGGGCTGGTGATTGGTAATGAAGGATCCGGAGTGAGCAAGCTGGTCAAAGAACACTGTGATTTTATTGCATCCATACCGATGAAAGGTGATATCGATTCGCTGAATGCATCTGTTGCAACCGGAGTATTGGCCTATGAAATCGTAAGGCAGCGTTTGAACAAATAGGAGTGGGAATGCACGAATTATTAGAATGCATGAACGATGAACAGCTTTTATCAGAAATTGATCATGGCAATGAAGAAGCGATGGATGTTTTGTTAAACCGGTATTTTCCGCTCGTGAAATATCGGATCCGATCTTACTTTCTGTCAGGAGGAGAGGATGAAGATCTGCTGCAGGAGGGCTATATCGGTTTGTTTAAAGCTGTTCGAACATATGATCGCAAGAAAAGTGACCGCTTTTATCCATTTGCCAAAATGTGTATTGAGAATCAGCTCCGTACTGCGGTTACGGCTTCTAATCGAAAAAAACATCTTCCATTGAATACATCAATTTCAATGGATGGTGATGAAAGTCGTGAATTTCAATCACAGGAAGGGAATCCGGAGCACATTGTTCTTGCAAAAGAAAAAAATGCGGATCGGGCTGAGATGATAGAAGCACGATTAAGTAAACTTGAAAAAAGAGTTATTATTTTATATTTAAATGGTATGTCATATACGGAAATTGCAAAACAGATTGGCAAAAGTCCAAAGTCGATCGACAATGCAATACAGAGAATCAGAAAAAAACTGTTAGATGAAGATGTTGAAAGAGAGGAATAAGAGATGGAGAAATGGATTAAAATTCTCGGTTGGATTTTCATAATTATTTTTATTATCATGTATTTGGTTTCCCATTTTTCATAATAGTTAGGAAGGATAGATGGATGATGAAAGTGATTTTTTTGGATGTAGATGGGGTTATGAACAGCGTTGATAATGAATGGCTGGATTTAAAATGTGTGGATAATCTGTATATGATTGTGAAGGCAACAGGTGCAAAAGTTGTTATCACCTCATCCTGGCGTTCCGGCTGGCATAAAGAGGCTGAAAAAAAGCATTTGGTTTCACCGGAGATGGCAGATCTGGAACATGCCATGAATGATTTGGGAATGGAAATACACGATAAAACCCGACCACAGCTCGGCGGCATGATGGATTTTCGTGGCAATCAGATTAAAGATTATATCGAAGATCATCCGGGAATTGATTCCTTTGTAGTGATCGATGATATCTTTTTCCCGGACTTTGGTCAGTTTGAAGATCGTCTGGTGCTGACGGATTTTGATGAAGGCGGTCTGACAATGGAGAGAGCGCAGGAGGCAATTTATATTTTGAATCATGCATGATCTTATATGATTGTGCATGACAGGCGGATATCATCTTATAACAAAATTTAAATACCAATATCTGAAAATGGTTATTGACAGATAAAAATACATGTGATAAAGTATATCGGTAGGCTGCTATGGCACAGTCGGTAGCGCGTCACATTGGTAATGTGGAGGTCACGGGTTCGATTCCCGTTAGCAGCTTAGAAAAAGGACTCATGAAAAACTTTTGTTTTTCACATGTCCTTTTTTCTTTTCTCAGATATTTTTTATTCTACAACCGCTTCTGTATTTCCAGATAGTTGAACAGGACGAGTACAAAGGTACTGACTAATAATCCCCAGATGTATCCGTCGATTCCGAAAAGAGGAATTGCCCAATAGATAAAGATCAGCCGTATTATAATTGAGATTACGTTATGAAAAAAAGTAGAACGTGTTTTTCCCATACCATTTAAAATACTTGTAAAGATCGAAGAAAGATACAAAGCCGGGCAGAGGAAAGATAAGACTTTTAAGTATTCTCCGGCGGCAGTATTGTGGAAAATGGTTGTTCCCAGCCATGGACCGAGCAGGAAAAAGATTCCGGTAAACAACAGACCCATAAAAAAACTTCCATAAGTGGTAAGTGTAACGGTGCGATTTAAATGATGAAAATTCTTTTTTTCACAATCTGCGGATACGGAAGGAAGGAGCATCGTTGCCAGTGAATTTGTAACAGTAGAAGGAAACATTAAAAAGGGAAGCGTGATTCCGGTTAATATTCCATATAATTCCAGAGAAATCGCCTGGTTGCAGTAGAATAAAAGAAGTTGTTTCGGAATGCAGATTGCTTCTATGCTCTGCAGCAATGTCAGGCAAATACGATTTCCCGATAGAGGGAGACTGATACGGAAAAATTTTTTTAAAAGTGTTCGACGATGGTCTTCCGGTTCCTTTTTGACCATTTTTTCTTTCTGATAAAAAAGAATGATAAAAAAGCAGGAAACTGCTTCGCCGATGACCATGCCGGCTGCTGCAAGTTTCGCACCGGAGCATTTGATATAAAGAAAGGTATGTGCAAGGAAGAGAATGCTGCCGACTCTTGCAATCTGTTCGATCAGCTGGCAGGCTGCAGGAATGGCAGAGATTCCGCAGCCGATATAGTAACCCTGGATACATCCTTTGATCGTTACAAATGGAAGTGCGAAAGAGATAATTTTCAGGCAGGGAGATGCAGTAGGCATACTGAAAATGGAGATACTGATTTCGTCAGAAAAATAAAACAGGCAGAAAGACAGAAGGAGTGACAGGGAAAGGCAAAAAAATGTGCCGATTTTTAACAGATAATGAACATTTCCGTCTTTGCATGCAGCCTTACCGGCGGCAATCAGCTGGGACAGTCCCACTTGAAACCCCTGGCAGCAGAGGGCGAAACAAAAAAGATAGACCGGAAAAATAATTTGATAAATTCCCAGTTCTTTTGCACCAATTGTTCTGGATAAAAATATTCTATTATAAAAACCGATCATACGCGACAGAAATCCTGCCAGTGTTAAAATAATGGTACCCTCTATTACGGGATGTCTCTTTTTCATAGTTATGCCTCATAAATCCATTTAGTTTATTGTATGAAAAAATGGATATGAGATATGAATAAAAGTAGAAAGGTTATTGACTGTCAAATCATAGTATGTTAGTATGAATTAGATTCAATAGAAAATAAATAAAAAAGGAGTCTTGTATGATGGAACGTTTTGTATATATGGATAATGCAGCAACGACAAAAGTACGACCGGAAGTGTTGGAAGCGATGCTGCCATTTTATAAGGAAGATTTCGGTAATCCGTCGAGTATTTACCGGATTGCCGGAAAGTCAAAAAAAGCAATTGATGATGCACGTGAGATCGTTGCCAATTCGATCGGTGCAAAACCGATGGAGATTTATTTTACGGGAGGCGGTTCCGAAGGTGATAACTGGGCAATCAAAGGAATTGCAGAAAGCTATGCCGCAAAGGGACGGCATATTATTACTACGAAGATCGAGCATCATGCGGTGCTGCATACATGTGAATATTTGGAGAAAAAAGGATATGAAGTAACGTATCTTGATGTAGATGAAGATGGAATCGTATCGACGGAAGATCTGGAAGCAGCGATTCGCCCGGACACGATTCTTATCTCAATCATGTATGCGAATAATGAAATCGGTTCTATCCAGCCGATCAAAGAGATTGGTGCGATCGCAAGAGAACATCAGATTGTATTTCACACCGATGCTGTTCAGGCTTATGGACAGGTTCCGATTCATGTGGACGAAGAATGCATTGATATTTTGAGTGTCAGCAGTCATAAGCTGAATGGCCCAAAAGGTGTCGGAATGATGTATATTCGAAAAGGAATTAAAATCGGATCATTCATTCATGGAGGACAGCAGGAACGTCATCGCCGTGCCGGCACGGAAAATGTTCCGGGTATCGTAGGATTTGGAAAAGCCGTTGAAATTGCGATGGATACGTTGGAGGAAAGAATGAAACAGGAGACGGAACTTCGGGATTACGGCATTAAGCGTATTCTTTCAGAGATACCATATTGCCGCCTGAATGGCTCCAGAGAGAAAAGACTTCCAAATAACATCAATATCAGTTATCAGTTTATTGAAGGAGAGTCGCTGCTGATCATGTTGGATATGGCAGGAATCTGTGGATCGAGCGGATCTGCATGTACATCGGGATCATTAGATCCGTCGCATGTATTATTGGCAATCGGACTGCCTCATGAAATTGCACATGGTTCACTGCGTCTGACGATCAATCATGAGACGACGAAAGAAGATATGGATTATGTTGTGGATCATTTAAAGAGAATTGTAGAACGATTGCGTGCGATGTCACCATTATATGAAGATTTTGTAAAAGCACAAAAATAGGAGGAAATTACAATGGCAATGGCATATAGTGAAAAAGTTATGGATCATTTCCAGAATCCAAGAAACATGGGAGAAATTGAAAATGCAAGCGGTGTTGGCACGGTTGGCAATGCAAAATGCGGTGATATTATGAGAATATATCTGGATATTGATGAAAATCAGATTATCCGCGATTGTAAGTTTAAGACATTCGGCTGTGGTGCGGCTGTTGCAACGAGCAGTATGGCAACGGAACTTGTCATCGGAAAAAGTGTCAATGAAGCTTTAAAAGTGACGAATCAGGCGGTTATGGAAGCTCTGGATGGACTTCCACCGGTGAAAGTTCACTGTTCTTTACTGGCAGAAGAATCCATTCATGCTGCACTGTGGGATTATGCACAAAAGAATCACATTACGATTGAAGGATTGAAACCGCCGAAAAAGGATATCCATGAGGATGAAGCGGAGGAAGAATATTAAGATACAGATGGAGGAAACGCATGGCGAAAAAAGTTGTAATTGGTATGTCGGGCGGCGTGGACTCTTCTGTGGCTGCTTATCTTCTGAAAAAGCAGGGGTATGATGTTATCGGCGTAACGATGCAGATCTGGCAGGATGAAGAGACGGCGGTTCAGGAGGAAAATGGAGGCTGCTGCGGTCTGTCAGCGGTTGATGATGCAAGGCGTGTTGCTGCCAAGATCGACATTCCGTACTATGTTATGAACTTCAAAAAGGAGTTTAAAGAAAACGTGATCGATTATTTTGTCCGTGAATATCTCGAGGCTCGGACACCAAATCCCTGTATTGCCTGTAATCGATATGTAAAGTGGGAAGCTCTTCTGAAGCGGTCTTTAGAGATTGGAGCGGATTATATTGCAACGGGGCATTATGCACGGGTCATAAAGCTTCCTAATGGAAGATTTACTTTGCAGCAGTCGGCAACACTTGCGAAAGACCAGACATATGCTTTATATAATCTGACGCAGGAGCAGCTTTCTCATACGATAATGCCTGTGGGAGACTATACAAAAGACCAGATCAGGGAGATTGCAAAAGAAGCGGAACTGCCGGTTGCCGGAAAGCCTGACAGTCAGGAAATCTGCTTTATTCCGGACGATGATTATGCAAAATATATCACGGATACAACCGGAGAAGAGATTCCGGAAGGCAATTTTGTAGATCTGGAAGGGAATATTCTCGGGAGACATAAAGGAATTATCCACTATACGATCGGGCAGAGAAAAGGACTTGGTCTTGCGATGGGAAGACCGGTATTCGTGGTTGATATCCGAAAAGACACGAATGAAGTCGTGATCGGTGACAATCAGGATGTATTTGCCCGAGGATTAATTGCGGATAAGGTGAATTTTATGTCGATTCCATCTTTGAAAGGAAGTATGAAAGTTCGGGCAAAAGTCCGTTATAATCACCGGGGAGCAGATTGCACGATTCGAATGATCGACGAAGACCTGATCGAATGTATTTTTGATGAACCGCAAAGAGCGATTACGCCGGGACAGGCGGTCGTATTTTATGAAAATGATTATGTGGTCGGAGGTGCCAGCATTGTCCGTTCCTGTACAGAAAATTCTCTCGAGTCTGCCATGAAATAACAGAAGTTTTATCCATCCTGACCTGACAGAAAATAAAAAAGATAGTATAATAGATATAAGAATAAATGGAAGGGATGGGTGTTTATGAAACTGATGTTTTCGGGAGCTGCACATGAAGTGACAGGGAGCTGCCATTATCTGGAAGCGTCCGGGGTTAAAATGTTAATTGACTGTGGAATGGAACAGGGAGTTGATTATTACGTGAATCAGGATATTCCGGTTCCTCCCAGTGAACTGGATTATATCCTGCTGACGCATGCTCATGTGGATCATTCCGGCATGATTCCGTTTTATTATGCCAGAGGATTTCGAGGGCAGGTATTGTGTACAGAACCGACAAAAGAATTATGCGATATTATGCTTCGCGATAGTGCCAATATACAGGAGTTTGAAGCGGAATGGAAGAGCCGGAAAGCCAAAAGAGCCGGTAAAGCAGAAGTAGAGCCGTTATATACGATGCAGGATGTACTGGGAGCAGTTCAATTATTTCAAGGATATCCATATAAAGAACGAATCCAGATCGCAGAGAATATCGAGATACAGTTTACGGATGTTGGACATCTGCTTGGCTCTTCCAGCATTGAGATTTGGGCAACCGAGAACGATATCACACGTAAGATTGTATTTTCCGGTGATATCGGGAACTATGATCAGCCAATCTTAAAAGATCCGGAATATACCAAAGATGCAGACTATGTAATCATGGAGTCCACATATGGAGATCGTCTGCACGGAGATCATCCGGAGTATGTTCAGGAACTTGCACGGATCATTCAGTCGACGTTGGATCGCGGTGGAAATCTGGTGATACCATCTTTTGCAGTCGGGCGTACACAGCAGCTTCTCTACTATATAAGGCAGATCAAAGAGGAGAAAATGGTAACCGGGCATGGATGTTTTCCGGTCTATGTTGACAGTCCGCTTGCAATAGAAGCAACCAATGTATTTAATAAGAATGTTGTGTCCTGTTTTGACGAGGAAGCGATGGAACTGATCATGGAGGGAATCAATCCTTTGTCGTTTGATGGATTGAAGTTATCTGTTACAAGCGATCAGAGCAAAGCGATTAACTTTGATCGTCAGCCAAAAGTGATCATATCAGCTTCCGGAATGTGTGAAGCGGGAAGAATTCGGCATCATCTGAAGCATAACTTGTGGAGAAAAGAATCCGTAGTATTATTCATCGGATATCAGGCACTCAATACGCTGGGACGCGCCTTGCTGGAAGGTGCCAAAGAGGTGAAGCTGTTTGGAGAAAGCATTCAGGTGAAAGCGGATATCAGAAGACTGGAGGGAATGAGCGGTCATGCAGACAAAGCCGGATTGATCAGATGGGTGACAGCATTCGAAGAAAAACCGAAGAAAGTATTTGTTGTACACGGAGAAGATCAGGTGTGTGATCTGTTTGCAGATACTTTGAACCGGCAGTATCATCTGGATGCGAGTGCACCATTTTCCGGTGCTGAATTTGACCTGATTCGGAACGAATGGATCAAAAAAGGCGAAGGAATACCGGTTCCGAAAGTGGAAACCGGTAAGAAGAAACAGCCTTCCGGTGTATACGCAAGATTGCTCGCAGCGGGTCAGAGACTGATGACCGTAATCAAGCATAATGAGGGAGGTGCGAATAAAGATCTGGCGAAATTTGCCGATCAGATCAATTCTCTCTGCGATAAATGGGATCGTTGATAATGGACAACAGGATTATCATTCGCAATCCGATTATAAGATATCTTTATAATAGTCGATGAGACGATCCTGCTTTACAGGGAAGCCTTTTCGAACAGAAGACACGTTATTTGTAATGGTACAGGTAATGAGTCCTTCTGTTTCGGAGAGGCTTTTTATAATGTCGCCTTCCGGGGTATAAAGCGTGCTGTCACCGGAATAGAGCAGACCGCCTACATTTCCGACACAATTGCATGCTGCAAAATATACCTGATTTTCAATTGCGCGTGCCTGACTCAAAACTTTCCAATGCATGCTGCGGGCTTTTGGCCAATTAGCAGCGAGGAGGATCAGATCGGCATCCTTTGAGGCGGCCTGGAAGATTTCAGGGAAACGCATATCATAGCAGATGAAAGATGCAATGGTAAAATTCTTATAAGAAAATGTCTGAAAAGAACTGCCGCGGACAAAGCATCGGTCTTCGCCTCCATAAGTAAATGGATGAATCTTAATATAGTCCGACAGGATAGTCCCGTCTTTCCCAATGATCGTATAGTGATTTTCTAATTTATCTCCGGTCGGATTGCCCCAGCCAAATCCGATGGCAATCTGTGAGTGGATGGCAGCTTTTTTGAAAAAAGCAATGCTGTTGTAGTCGCTATCTGCCATTTCCGAAACGTTTTTCGAAATTCCGGTCAGTGTCATCTCCGGAAAGATGATCAGATCAGCCTGTTCTGATGCGGCTTCTTTTATATAGAAAAGAGCTTTCTTCTCATTCTCCGTTCGATTGAGAAAGGCAATCGGAAATTGGCAGATGGATAGTGTTAATTGATTGGTCATAGTGATCCCTCCTTTGCTTTATTGTAGCATAAGAGGGATTTCTTTCAAAGAATAGAATGAAAATGTTTTTGCTGCAAAGACATTTGTCTTTGTATTTTATTCAGTACATTTCTTGACTTTAGCAGACAAAAGTATTAAGATAAGGGCAAATAAAGGAAAAAGATTGAAAATGACGGGAAAACATTGGATCTGCTTGTTTTTGACTTATATAAGATACAGGGCGGAGAAGAGATGCGAAAGTATGACACTTTTATCGCCCTGTGAAAACCGGCAAGGAATTTTGTCCGGGTTTGAGAAATGAATGGAGGCGATATACATGGCAGAAGTAAAAGTTCGTTTGAATGATGTAGAAAGTATGGAGTCATTTACAAAAACCGTTTCACAATTTGATTATAATATATACTTACGACCGGAAAATGAAAGCGAAGAGACAAAATTAAATGCGAAATCGCTTTTAACCGTAATGAGTCTTGCATTTTATAAGAGACTGGAATTGATCGCACAGACGGATGATATGGCAGAATTACTGGCAAAATTACAGCCATATATAGTTGCAAATGCATAAAAATGAAAGGGAGCTGCTGCAAAGGTAAGGTTTTACCGGAGCATCAGCTCTTTTTTGTTAAAAAGTTATAAAAGTAGTTAACAAATATTCGAAAATGTGTTAATATTATTGATGACGATAACAGAAAAATAAATGTCAGGAGGAAACATACATGACAAAGTGGGTATACTTATTTAGTGAAGGTAACGCGAATATGCGTGAACTTTTAGGTGGTAAAGGTGCAAACCTTGCTGAGATGACGAATCTTGGTCTTCCGGTACCACAGGGATTCACAATTACAACAGAAGCCTGCACCCAGTATTATGAAGATGGAAGAAGAATCAATGATGCAATTCAGGCACAGATCAACGAATACATCGTTAAGATGGAAGAGATTACAGGCAAGAAGTTTGGAGATTTGGAGAATCCTCTTTTAGTATCCGTTCGTTCCGGTGCAAGAGCATCTATGCCTGGTATGATGGATACAATCCTGAACTTAGGTTTGAATGAAGAAGTAGTAGAGGTTGTTGCTAAGAAAACAGGCAATGAAAGATGGGCTCGTGACTGCTACAGAAGATTTATCCAGATGTATTCTGATGTAGTAATGGAAGTAGGTAAAAAGCACTTCGAAGAACTGATCGATCAGATGAAAGCTGACAGAGGCGTAACAGAAGATGTAGATCTGACAGCAGATGATCTGAAAGAACTTGCTGATCAGTTTAAAGCAGAATACAAGAGTGCAATCGGCGAAGACTTCCCGGATGATCCAAAAGAACAGCTGATGGGAGCAATTCAGGCTGTATTCCGTTCTTGGGATAACCCTCGTGCGAATGTTTACCGTCGTGACAATGATATTCCTTATTCTTGGGGTACTGCAGTTAACGTACAGGAGATGGCATTCGGTAACTGGTCTGATGAATCCGGTACCGGTGTAGCATTTACACGTGATCCTGCTACAGGTGAAAAACGTCTGATGGGTGAATTCCTGATGAACGCTCAGGGTGAAGACGTAGTTGCAGGTGTTCGTACTCCTCAGCCAATCGCTTCTTTAAAAGAAGTTATGCCGGAAGTATACGATCAGTTTATTAACGTATGCGAAAAACTTGAAAAACATTATAGAGATATGCAGGACATGGAATTTACGATTCAGGACAGAAAGTTATTCATGCTTCAGACTCGTAATGGTAAGAGAACTGCTCAGGCTGCTTTAAAAATCGCATGTGATTTAGTTGATGAAGGCATGAGAACAGAAAAAGAAGCAGTTGCAATGATCGATCCTCGTAACCTGGATACATTGCTTCATCCACAGTTTGATGCAGCAGCATTAAAGAAAGCTACACCTGCAGGAAAAGGTCTTGGAGCTTCTCCTGGAGCAGCTTGTGGTAAAGTCGTATTTACTGCAGAAGATGCAGTTGTGTGGGCATTGAATGGAGAAAAAGTAATTCTTGTTCGTCTTGAAACATCTCCGGAAGATATTACAGGTATGAAGAGTGCACAGGGTATCTTAACGGTTCGTGGTGGTATGACATCACATGCAGCCGTTGTTGCTCGTGGTATGGGTACCTGCTGTGTATCCGGATGCGGTGATATCGTTATGGATGAAGAGAATAAGAAATTCACACTTGCCGGAAAAGAATATCATGAAGGCGATTACATCTCCTTAGATGGTTCTACAGGTAATATTTATGACGGCATCATTCCAACCGTTGATGCTGCAATTGCCGGTGAATTCAGCCGAATCATGGCATGGGCAGACAAGTATAGAACATTAAAAGTTCGTACAAATGCTGATACACCTGCAGATGCAAGAAAAGCTCGTGAGCTTGGAGCAGAAGGTATCGGACTTTGCCGTACAGAGCATATGTTCTTCGACGAAGAAAGAATTGCTGCTTTCCGTGAGATGATCTGTGCGGACAAAGCAGATGAAAGAGAAAAAGCATTAGAGAAGATTCTGCCATATCAGCAGAAAGACTTCGAAGAGTTATACGAAGCATTAGAAGGAAATCCGGTAACCATCCGTTTCCTTGATCCTCCTCTTCATGAATTCGTTCCTACAGAAGAAGAAGATATTGTAAAACTTGCAGAAGCACAGGGTAAAACAGTTGAAGAAGTAAAAGCAATCATCGATGGACTTCATGAATTCAACCCTATGATGGGACATCGTGGATGCCGTCTTGCAGTTACATATCCTGAGATTGCCAAGATGCAGACAAAAGCAGTTATTCGTGCAGCAATTAATGTGAAAAAAGCACATCCGGCATGGAATATCAAGCCTGAGATCATGATTCCATTAGTTGGCGATGCAAAAGAATTAAAATATGTAAAGAAAGTTGTTGTAGAGACAGCTGATGCAGAAATTGCAAATGCAACATTTGGATTAGGTTATGAAGTAGGTACGATGATCGAAATCCCAAGAGCTTGTCTGACAGCAGACGAAATTGCAGCAGAAGCTGACTTCTTCTGCTTCGGTACAAATGACTTAACACAGATGACATTTGGTTTCTCTCGTGATGATGCAGGTAAGTTCTTAGAAGCATACTATTTTGCTAAGATTTACGAAAACGATCCATTTGCAAAACTTGACCAGAACGGTGTCGGCAAATTAATGGATATGGCGATCAAACTTGGTAAGCCGGTTAATCCAAGCCTTCACATCGGTATCTGTGGTGAGCATGGTGGAGATCCATCATCTGTTGAGTTCTGCCATAAGATTGGATTGGATTATGTATCCTGTTCTCCATTCCGTGTACCAATTGCACGTTTGGCAGCAGCACAGGCAGCAATCGCAGATAAATAAGCAATAAAATAATCATAAGCGTATCATTAGAAATAGTGGTACGCTTATTTTTTTATGCGATAAGCCCTGGAAGTGGATTCCCTTATCCGATTTGTTTCATATCTTTGCGATGACGAAAGTGTTTTCTTCGACAATGGCTTCGTCACTGAAAAGTTCTAACGGTTTTTGCTTCACCCGAACACTCGCCATAACCGTTGACGCTTTGGATGGCGAGTGATGGAGATATACGAAAATCGTTCACCTCGTACATCAATCAATGACATTATAAGCAAGCTTCTATGTCATTGATCCTGATGTACGGCGTCCAGCTTCGCTGTCCGCAAACGATTTTCTGTGTATTGGGCAAAAATCGTAAGAACTTTTATGCGCTCCTGCAGATATTGCCGAGAGGAAACACTTTCGTCTTTCGTATGTTGTGGTGTTTGCAATTCTTGAAAAAGACTTTAGGATTGCGATTAGCCGAAGGTTTGTCAAAGACTTAAGACTGTGCTCCGTATATTACCAGGTCCGCCTAACCGTCCAAACGTAGCGCGTTTTAGGCGGACTCTGCGGAAAAGATGAATTGCTTAGGCTGTTCCATGCTCCGCACACGTCACAAAGAAGAAGTTCTTTCTATCGTTTTTTGACAAATAAGATAGAATTGGGTATAATATCTCTAAAACGGAATGATGAACAGTGGGGTCACTTATGAAAGAAAAAGAAAGACGATGGGACAGCTTTTTATGGGTGTTTATGAAGATAATTCTTTATTTCTCGTTGATGGGAACGTTTGTGATTTGCATGGGAAAAGAAAGCCATTCGTTAACGGCTCTTTCACGAACATTAGGAATTATTATAATCACATTTTTTGTCGTAGAGATGCTGTTTTTGTCTATTTATGGAAAATACGACATTGGACGCAGAAAGAGTAAACCAATCATTACTTCGCTCGCGTTGGCTACCTTTTTTACAGACGCAGTCACATATATAGAATTGATGATCATGCGTACGAATCAACCGAGTATTTATGCATTTCGGCTTAGAAGTATCAGCTGGCTTTTGCTGGCATTTACCATGCAGGTGCTGCTGATTACGATTTTTACCTATTTGGGGAATGAATTGTTTTTTACGATCAATAAGCCGGAGAAGACATGCATCGTAACATCCAGTCAGAAAAAGCTGGATGCCGTCATGCGTGTTATTTCAAAATATAAAAAGCAATATCAGCCGGAGGCCGTATTCGATTATCGGGAGAAGAATATTCTGGATCTGATCAAGGATTATCAGACGATTTTTGTATATGAAGTTCCAATTAAAAAGCGTACACAGATTATTCGATTCTGTTATCGCGAGAAAAAGGATATTTATTACAATCCGGAGCTTCATGATATCGTAGAGGTAAATGCAGAATATTATCTGCTGGATGATGTTTCGATGCTGAATGCCAGAGTAAAAGGTCTGACATTAGAACAGCGGTTTATGAAGAGAGCGTTGGATTTGCTGATCGCATTGCCGGCGGCAATCGTATCTCTGCCGTTTGGAATTGCAGCAGCGATTGCGATCAAGTGCAACGATGGCGGACCTGTTTTCTTTAAGCAGAAACGTGCCACGTTAAATGGCAGAGTCTTTGAAGTATATAAGTTTCGCACGATGAAGCAGAATGTCGAGAATAAGTCCGTTCAAAAAGGAGATGACCGAATTACGAAACCCGGTAAATTCCTGCGCAAAACGAGAATTGACGAGATTCCGCAGTTGATCAATATCATCAAAGGGGATATGTCTTTTGTCGGACCAAGACCGGAGATGCTGGAGAATGTAAAGGATTATACCGAGAAACTTCCGGAATTTGAGTATCGTCTCCGCGTAAAAGCCGGATTGACCGGATATGCTCAGGTTTCAGGTAAGTACAACACAACGCCAAAGGACAAACTGGTTATGGATATTATGTATATCGAAAATTATAGCATATTAAAAGATATCCAGTTAATTTTCCAAACGGTGGGCGTTATTTTGAAGCCGGACAGTACGGAGGCTTTCGACAGTGAGGCCAATAAAAAGCAACTGACTTTTAAACCGGCAGAAGAAGTGGATAATCCTTTACAAGTATAACAGAATGCGATAATATAGTAATAACAATAAATATAAACATAGAATTTCTTCAGGGCAGGGTGAGATTCCCTACCGGCGGTGAGCTGTTAACAGTAAGCCCGCGAGCCATATGGCATGATTCGGTGTGATTCCGAAGCCGACAGTATAGTCTGGATGAGAGAAGAGAATAAGATTCATTTCGTGTTGTAGTAGTAAGCTCTGAATGTCGGTGGATATTCAGAGCTTTTTCATGATATTAGGAAAGTTCTTGACTTTTCTATATTATAAGAGAATATATGACACAGAACCTTTCGGGCAGAATCTTCTCGAAATCATCAATGAAGATTTGCAGAAAGGAGATCATATGGAACAATATTATGCAGGATTTGATGCCGGGACACAGAGTGTAAAGGTGGTGATATGCAATGAGAAGATGGAATGCGTTGCATCAGCGAGCAAACCGACTACATTATATTATCCAAATCCGGGATGGGTCGAGATGGATATCGACGAATATCTGGAGCTTACCAAAGATTGCATGAAACTTTGCACGACTCAAATGAAAGAAAAAGGACTTGATACCCATTGCATAAAATCAATCATGGGTGACGGGATTATTTGCGGGATTGCAGGAGTTGATTCGGATGGGAATGCAATCACGCCATATATTAATTATCTGGATTCCAGGACGGAAGAAGATGTACAGTATATTAATCAGATGGATCTGGATATATGGGGCAAAGAAACGGGGAATGCAGAAGCAAGCTGTATGTTTCCAGCGATGATTGCCAGATGGATACTCAGGAACAATCAGGAATTTCAGGAAAAAGGGGTGAAATTCGTCCACAATGCACCATATGTTTTGGCGCATCTTGCCGGTTTGAAAGCGGAAGAGATGTTTATCGACTGGGGTGCGATGTCCGGATGGGGACTTGGCTACAAAGTATACGAGAAGCAATGGTCAGAAGAACAATTAGATATTTTGGGAATCAATCGATCTTATATGCCTGAGATCGTCAAGCCATGGGAGATTATCGGAACACTGACAAAAGAAGCGGCAGAAGAAACCGGATTTCCGGAAGGAACTCCGATCTGCGGGGGTGCAGGCGATACGATGCAGTCGATGATCGGAAGCGGTATTCTGGAAGCCGGACATGCGGTCGATGTTGCCGGAACCTGTGCGATGTTCTGTGTTTCGACGAAAGGAATCATTCCGGAACTGACAAAAAAAGGAAGCGGGCTGGTATTTAACAGCGGAACTCTGCCGGACAGTTACTTCTACTGGGGATATATCAGAACCGGAGGTCTGGCACTGCGATGGTTTAAGGATCAGATCTGCAAGCAGGAAGACGATGCAGCATATTATGATGTGATGACCGAGCGGGCCAAAGAAGTTCCTGCAGGCTGCAATGGCGTTTTATTTTTGCCGTATTTGACCGGCGGAATGGGGGAACAGGCAAATGCATGCGGCTGCTTTTTGAATATGACGCTTGATACGGATCAGTCCGTCATGTGGAGAGCGATTCTGGAAGCAATTGGATATGATTATATGGAGATTACGGATGTATATCGTTCGGCAGGTGTGGATGTAAGCCGCATAGCGATTACGGAAGGCGGAAGCAGAAATGACCTTTGGAATCAGATAAAAGCAGATATGCTGGATGGAGATGTGGTCACTCTCGAGAATGCCGGAGGTGCCGTTGTTATGAATTGCCTGTTTGGCGCATTTGCCGTGAAAGACATTGAAAATATTCATGAGAAACTCGAACATTATCTGAAAATCAAAAAGACGTATCAGCCGAAAAAAGAGCTGACAGGCATATATCGGGACTTTTTCAAAATTCAAAAAAACCTCGTAAAAAATGATATGAAGAATGTGTTTGATTCACTAGAAAAAATTCGAAGATAACCGGGCAATCGGCATGGTTGAGGATTTATAAATTATCTGCATAGAAATAAAAAAAATACGAATACTATCAGAGCAGAAAAGAAAAAGGAGGAATGGATATGCCATTATTAACATGTTCTGCTCAGAGTTGTATTTATAATAAAGGGATGAACTGCAGCCGTGGGGATATTCTTGTTGAAGGAGAAAATGCACATAGCATGGAAGAAACCTGTTGCGACAGTTTTGAAGAAAGAACAAAATATGGTGCAGAAAATGCAATGGGACACGCTTCTGCAGTCATTGATATCGACTGCAAGGCAGAAAGCTGCATGTATAATGATAAATGCAAATGCACGGCAGGAAAAGTCGGTATTTCGGGAGCCAGTGCCTGCGAAGCACAGGAAACGGAATGTGCCAGCTATCGGGAACGATAGAAAAATAATGCCTTTGTACAAATAAAAATCAGGTGTTTGTTAAATTTTAGATTAACAGACACCTGATTTTACATAAATTGGATAAAATAAAAGGCTATTGCAGTAAACTATGTTCGATGACATAATTCTTAAACGTCTGGGCTGCCGGCGAGATGTATTTGCCTTTTAAAAATGCCAGATAGAAAATTCTCTGCCAGTTCGGACTGGTAATCTCTAACTTCCGGACATTCATCGTATCCAGGATTGGCATATCCGGAACGACCGCAATGCCAAACCCCTTGGAAACAAATCCTGCCACAACCTGGTCTTCTTTAATCTCATAAATAATCTCCGGATAGCCTCCTGCCGCATCAAATAATTCATCAATGATCGGACGCAGACCGCTTCGTTTTGAAAAGATAATCTGAGGATATTGCAGTGTCTCAGATAAGGTGATCGACTTGCGGATCGCCAGTGGATGGTCAACGGGTACGACCAGAACGAGCTTTTGCTGTGCGATGGGAATAAATTCGATCGCAGGTTCTTTTGGCAGTTTTGAGCAGATAACAAGGTCGTATTTCTTGCTCTTGAGTCCGTTCAGTAAATCCTCAGTAACCCCCGTGCTCAGGTTAAAATCAACATTTCTGTCAGTGTATTCCGCTTTATATCCCTTGATCAGTTCGGGAATCAACTCGGTTCCCAATGTTCGCAGAAAACCGAGGTCAATCGTTCCTTCTCCGGCACCTGCTGACTTTAAAGTTTTAACACCGGAATCCAGGATCTCCATAGCTCTTTCGACATCTTCCAAAAACATCTGACCGTATTTTGTTAAGACAATATTGCGTCCTTCCTTTTCAAATAAATTGACGCCCAGTTCTTGTTCCAATGAAGCAATTGCGTGGCTCAGGCTGGGTTGAGTAATGGAAAGTTCCGCCGCTGCTTTCGTGTAATGTTCCCAGTGAGCAAGTGTAACAAAATACCGTAAATGGTATAAGTTCATTTTTCTCCTCCTCATATGTAGTATGTGTGTTTGTTTGTATTACTGTGTGAAGTAACATAGTCATATTATAGCATAACATATTCACAAAATCTATTAATTACTTCGATATTATCAATTTGTTATTGTGAAATAATTGTCTTATAATAAATTTGTAAAGTGAAAGGTGACCGGAGAGTGAAGTGTAACACTTAATGGCAATACGAAAGGAGTTATTATTATGTCAAAAAAATACCCAATTACAGTTAGTTCTTGGACTTTAGGTGATCAGTGCAAATTCGAAGATCGTGTAAAGGCAGCAAAAGAGGCTGGATACGATGGAATCGGTCTTCGTGCAGAAACATATGTAGATGCATTGAATGAAGGTTTATTTGACGAAGATATCTTGGCAATCTTAGACAAATACGACATGAAGTGTACGGAAGTAGAATACATCGTTCAGTGGTGTGAAGAAAACCGTTCTTATGAGCAGAAATACAAAGAACAGATGTGCTTCCATATGTGTGAATTATTCGGCGTAAAGCAGATCAACTGTGGATTGATGGAAAATTACTCTGTAGAATATACAGCTCAGAAATTAAAAGAGTTATGCCACAGAGCAGGTAAATACATCATCGGTGTTGAGCCAATGCCTTACAGCGGTATTCCTGATGTTGCAAAAGGATGGGCAGTTGTAGAAGCTTCCGGATGTGACAACGCAAAATTAATCTTAGATACATGGCACTGGATGAAAGCTCATCAGCCAATCGACTTAGAAGTATTAAAAGATGTACCTGCAGATAAGATCGTATCTATTCAGATTAACGATGTTTGGGAACGTGATTATGCAAAATCTATCTTAAGAGATGAATCTATGCACGATCGTCTTGCTCCTGCTGCTGTTCCTGGACCGGGTCTTGGATGTACTGCAGAATGGTTAAAGATGGTAAAAGCAAAAGGAATCGAACCAAACGCTGTAGGCGTAGAAGTTATCTCCGATGCAATTTTAGCAGAAGGAATCGAATCTGCTGCAAAAGTTACATTTGAAGGCGCAAAAGCTGCTTTAGCAGAAGCTTGGCCGGAAGTATTAGAAGATTAATTAAATATCTACATAGATCAATATTATAAAAGATTATAAAAGACGCGATACAGCCGGCAAAAGGCTGTATCGCAAGATAAAAACACCTTAACAAAAACTCTCCTTATAAATATTATGAGGAGCTCTACACAATATAAAACACAAAATAATACCCTAAAGGCCTGATTAATATTTAAGAAAAGGAAGTGTATCTAGTGAAATTTAACGCAATGTTTCAACCAATTCAGATTGGACCTATGACCGTAAAGAACCGTTTTGTTGTGCCGCCAATGGGCAATAACTTTGCAAATACAGATGGAACGTGGAGCGAACAGTCAATCGCATATTATGGAGCGAGAGCAAAGGGACAGTTCGGTTTGATTACGATCGAAGCTACTGTTGTCCACGAAGGAGCAAAAGGCGGTCCTCGTAAACCGTGCTTATATAATGATGATTCGATTGAAAGCTTATCGAAAATCTGTGATGCATGTCACGCAGAAGGTTCGAAAGTTTCTATTCAGTTACAAAATGCGGGACCGGAAGGAAATGCAAAAAATGCAGGAGCTCCAATCGAAGCGGCTACGGCAATTGCATCTGCAGATGGAAGAGATATTCCGGTAGAAGTTTCGACAGAAAAAGTTTATGAGTTGGTAAAAGGATATGGACTTGCAGCAGAGCGTGCGATGAAAGCAGGCGTTGACGCAGTTGAAATCCATATGGCTCATGGATATCTGGTTAACTCTTTTATGTCTCCAAGAACAAACAAGCGTGTAGACGAATTTGGTGGTTCTTTTGAAAACAGAATGCGTTTTTCAAAATTGATCATTGATGAAGTAAAAGCAAAAACACAGGGTAAGATCGCTGTGCTGGCACGTATTAACTCACAGGAAGATATGTTTGGCGGACTGGACAATCATGACATGTGTGCAATTGCTGCATATTTAGAAGCATGCGGTCTGGATGGCTTACATGTATCTCGTGCCGTTCACGTAAAAGATGAATATATGTGGGCACCTACCGGAATTCATGGCGGCTTTTCCGCAGAGTTAGTTGACAATATTAAGAAAAATGTATCCATTCCGGTAATTACGGTTGGACGTTATACAGAACCACAGTTTGCAGAACAGATGGTAAAACTCGGAAGAACAGATCTCGTTGCATTTGGACGTCAGTCTCTTGCTGATCCTGCAATGCCGTTAAAGGCACAGGAAGAAAGACTGGAAGATATGACTCCATGTATTGCATGTTTACAGGGATGTGTTGCGAACATGTATGCGGGCAAACCGATCCGCTGCTTAACCAATCCACAGCTTGGATATGAAGCACAGGGCATGCCGGCAGCTGAAAAATCCAAAAAAGTATATGTGATCGGCGGCGGTGTTGCAGGTATGTGTGCAGCTTATGTTGCAAAACTCCGCGGTCATGAAGTAACATTATTTGAAGCGACAGATAAATTAGGCGGTAATATGAGACTTGCTGCATATCCTCCTGGAAAAGGCGATATCACGAATATGATCAGAAGCTACATTGTAAAATGTGAAAAAGCCGGCGTTACAATGAAATTAAATACAAAAGTAACTGCTGAAATGATCAAAGAAGATGCTCCGGATGCAGTGATCCTTGCAACAGGTTCTGAAACACTCATCTTACCATTCATCAAAGGCATTACAAATCCTGACATCGTACATGGTATCGACTGTCTGGAAGGCACTCGTCCGGTTGGACACAAAGTATTAGTTGTCGGCGGTGGAATGGTTGGTGCTGAGACAGCAGAATTCCTGGCAGAACAGGGACATGAAGTATCCGTTATCGAGATGAGAGATGCAATTGGTCCGGATGTAATTCACGAACACCGCGTATTCCTGATGAGAGCATTTGAAGAATACCATATCGAACAGATTACAAGTGCCGCAGTATCGGAAATCTTCTCTGATGGTGTAAGTTATAAGAATGCAGCAGACAGATCCGATGAAACGATTTATGAAGCAAGAGGATTTGATACAGTCGTTCTTTCCATGGGATTCAGTTCCCGTTATACACATCGCGAAGGACAGGATGTAATCTATGACTTTGCTGATGAACTCAAAGCAATCGTTCCGGAAGTTCATGTTGTCGGCGATGCAATGAGAGCTCGCAGAGCTTTGGATGCTACGAGAGAAGCATATGATGCTGCAATGCAGTTATAATTACAAAATAACACATAATATAAAACACTGATGGGTGACGGGACTGTCCTCAGAATGGTTCAGTTCCGTCAATCAAAATAAGAGTATCCCTTATCATAATCGGAGGAAATAACATGGAAAAAAGAATTGACGGACATACAGGTCTTTTAGCATTATTTGGAACTCCAGTCGGACATTCCGGTTCACCGGCAATGTATAACTTCTGTTTCCAGCATGATGGATTAAACTTAGCTTATATGGCATTTGATGTAAATATTCCGGATATGGAAC
>Ga0129309_1000402_pt1 | contig 33967 bp, 35 predicted proteins | sample L1105metagenome_FD_94439 | JGI IMG/M metagenome (GOLD analysis project Ga0129309, IMG submission 94439) | Ring-tailed lemur group fecal microbial communities from Wisconsin, USA - L1105 metagenome | ecosystem: Host-associated > Mammals > Digestive system > Large intestine > Fecal | place: USA...
AACCTGAAACGGATGGTTAGGGCCATCTTCAATAAATTAAAAATTCGATTTATGTGGGCTGTGGAAGTGTTTCCTCAGCCCAGTTTTTCTTTTTGTCAACAGGTCCCTTAGTATACCTTATCATGTCAAGACCCTTGCCTACAAAATCTTACGCTTTAATTGGCCGAATTTATGATGAAGACAAGAAAGCCTTGAAGCTGGAGTCGGAAGAAAGAACGGTACACCGCCACCAGAAGATTTTACCACTGGTGGCGGCTCTTTTTGCATAGATCCGTGAGCATAAAGACAATGTCCCGGCTCGGTTTGAGACCGGCAAGGGGTTTACTACTGCCCGAACCAGGCATCTTACCTGACGGCTTTCCTGCACAATGGACTGGTCTCTATGGATAATTCCACTTCTGAACGGGCAATACGCTCATTCACCGTAAGCCGAAAGACCTGGGCCCTCATTAATACTGTCCACGAAACAGCTTCTAGCGCCATAATCTACAGCCTCGTTGAGACAGCGAAGGTGAACAATCTGAAGCCCTATAATTATCCGAAATATCTTCCGACCGAAATTCCCCGGCACATGGAGGACACCGACTTGACCTTCCTAGAACAGCTCCTACCGCGGTCTCCGATCATTCCTCAGAAATACAGAAAGCCTACCAAATAATACCCGGAGACATTTAACATCGAAGACCTCTGGTGTTTTATACCCCGCACCGTACCGGTGATTTACCGTTTACCTGCATTTTTAGGTTATGCAAACTATTGCATTTTTTCTATAAGGTTCATCAACTTTTCCTTTTCACCTGGAAGCATGGTATAGCAGTGCTCAGGGGCAGGATAACCACCATTGTGGCATTCTTCTACAAACGAGGAGGCAGCACTAATGATTTCATCACGGATATTGGCATACTTTTTCGCAAATTTAGCATTACGGGTAAAAAAGCCGAGAAGATCATACCAGTTGATCATAGGGCTGTCGCTATAAGGGCCACAACCAGAACCAAGGATAGGAACGGTGGATTTTTCATAGATAATTTTTGCAACTTCGCTAGGAACCGCTTCAATCACAATGGCAATGCATCCAGCCCTTTCAAAGGCATCAACAACTTCCATCAGTTTCAGAGCCATTTCAGCACTGCGAGCCTGGGTTTTATACCCGCCAAGCATCAAGGCGCTTTGAGGAGTAAGTCCAGTGTGCCCAATGACAGGGATACTGGCCTTAGTACAAGCCTCAATCACGGGGACGATTTCAAGGCCCCCTTCCATTTTCACACAATCCATATCTGCTTCGACCATATAGCGAGCCGCATTTTTTACGGCCTCTTCAACAGAAGATTGATAGGTCATATACGGCATGTCACCCATAATAAACGCGCTAGGCGTACCCCGACGGACGGCCTTAGCATGCTCAATCATAACATCCAGCTTAGCCTTAATAGTGCTGTTTTCTCCCAGCATAACAGTTGCAATGGAATCACCCATATTAATGATCTCGATGCCAGCCTCTTCTGCTAAACATGCCATTGGGTAATCATATAGGGCGGTGCGGGAGAGTTTTTCTCCTTTTGATTTCTTCTCCAGAATTGTAGAAAGAGTAACCTTGGTACGTTTGGTAGGGACTTTTTCCTCTGACGTTAAGTAAGCCATAATTTTTCTCCTTAAAATTTGTTATATAAAGTGTATATCAATTCTTACTTAAAGAATAAAATTCTGCAACCTTCTCGACGATGCATTCGCCGATAGCATCATACGCTTCGTGTGCGCTGCCACCAATGTGAGGCGTAATGAGAACGTTCTGCATACCGAAAAGAGGACTTTCCAAACGGGCATTATCGCTCAGCCCCTTCCCGGTCAGCTCACCAGAAAGAACATCAAGGCCTAATCCACCGATTTTTCCGGATTTCAGAGCCTCAACAGCTGCCGTCTCGTCAATAATACCACCGCGTGCACAGTTGATTATAATGGCTCCTGGCTTAATCTTTTCAAATTCATGGGTAGACAGCATACCTTTTGTTTCAGGCGACAAAGGGCTATGTATAGAAATATAATCTGATCGTCTGAGCAATTCGTCAATATCGGGCAACAACTCTGTACCTCGTGCTAAACATTCTTCCCTTGTTAGATATGGATCATAAGCCAAGGTCGTCATGCCAAATGCTTGCGCAAGTTCTCCTACGCGCTTTCCAATCATACCGTAACCAATAATTCCCAATATGTGACCGCGAAGTTCATGACCGGTATATTTATATTTGTTCCAGATTCCTTGTTTCTGAACTTCTTCATTGGCATCAACTGTCATACGCGCCAAATCCAACATTTTAGAAATTGTAAGCTCAGCAACTGCATTATAATTACAGCCAGGCGCATTCTGTACACAGATTCCTAGTTTCTGTGCATACTCCATATCAATATGATTCGTACCAGCGGAACAAACAGCTATCATTTTGATGCTTCCGGCAGCGGCATCAAGCATTTCTTTGTCCATTTTGGGATCAACACGCATAATCAATAAATTATACTTTGGTAGCAGATGTTTAAGTTCTCTGCGTGAAGGCAGAATCACTGTCTCAACGTTCACACCATACTCTTTGAGTCCTGAGACAATAACCGGTGAAACACGATCAATGATTAGTGCTTTCATAAAAATTTTCTCCTCTGAAATATTCGGTTTCCACATCTTAAACTATATAATAAACTTGTTATCATCAAATTTGTGGGTATATAAGTGGGAAAAGAAATAGAATGTTGAATGTAAAATACGAATTAGTACATCCAGATAGCGCCTTCCTCTGCTCCACGAACCATTCTTCGATAAGTAGACATCATGCCGATAGCAGGATGCTCGACAGGATAAAAGTTCTTTTTTCGGCGCTCCAATTCCTCATCGTTTATGTCCACCTCCAAAAGATGATTTTCCAGATCAATCGTAATCATATCCCCATTTTCGACAAAAGCGATTAATCCTCCATCATAAGCTTCTGGTGAGACATGTCCAATACAGGGCCCCCTTGAAGAGCCGGAAAAACGTCCATCCGTCACCATGGCAACAGAGTTAGAGAGACCCATACCGACTAACATTGCGGCAGGGATTGACATCTCGCGCATACCAGGGCCTCCGCGCGGACCTTCATAGCGGACAACCAATACACAACCAGGACGTATCTCATTGTCCAATAATTTTTCTAACACTTCTTCTTCAGAATTGAATACAACTGCTGGGCCTTTGTGATAAAACATAGCGGGATCCACCGCACTCTTTTTAACAATACAGCCGTTGGGCGCTAAATTTCCGAATAACACGCTAAAGCAACCATCAGTATGAAAAGCATTTTCCACACTATGTATAATATTTGTATTGATATAGCTAGGTGCATGATCCAGTATCTCTCTCAAAGTTCCTCCCATGCCATGAGGAAGATCCAGTGTCAGATAATTTTTAATACTGTTTAAACTTGCCCGGACACCCCCAGCCAGATAATAGTCATTGACATTGTAATCAGAGGCCGGTTTTAACTTAACAACAACAGGAACTGTTTGCTGAATTTTGTCAAAATCTTCTAAATTAAAATTGAATCCCATCATTTTCGCAATAGCAACACAATGCAGTGCTGCATTGGTAGAACTACCGAGTGCAGAAATATGACGCACACCATTTTCAAAGGCTTCACGTGTTACAATATCACTAAATTTTATGCCCTGCTTGGTAATACGAACGATCTGTTCGCCGACATCGCGCGCCTGACGGTATTTTTCACTGCAGCAGTAAGGCATAATAGTGGAATCAAAGGGAGCGACGCCAATAACTTCGGCAAAAATTCCCATGGTGATTGCCGTACCGTTAATTGAACATGTTCCGCAGGAAAAACAAATATTTTCCTGATATTTTTGAAAGGTTTTAAGATCAATTTTGCCGCTAGTGTAGCTGCCGATGGACTCCTTAAGGTCGGAAGTAACTAGCGTCTTATTTGCTGTAGTATATGGCATCATGCCGCCACCCATAATAAATAAGGAGGGAATATCTAGCGCAGCAGCAGCCATCAACATACCAGGAACGATTTTATCGCAAGAGCAGAGGAAAACCAAACCGTCAAATTTATGCGCACGCACCATTGCTTCCGCAGAAGCGGCAATCAGATCCCTCTGCGGCAAAATACACTGCATTTCACGAACTTGAGATATACCGTCGCAGGGCGCAGGAACATTAAATTCTACTGGTGTACCGCCTCCGGACCAAACGCCTTCTTTTACATACTGTGCAAGCTCTCTGAGAGGACGGTGTCCCGGATTGACCTCGTTCCAAGAGTTTACGATCCCAATCATAGGCTTTTCTAAATCACAATTTCTGAAACCAGAAGCATGCAACAATCCGTTGTAATATGCCTCTTGGGGACAAATTTCTCTTTTATTATCATCCATGTAAAAATCTCCTTCTACGCAAAACTATGTTTTAGACGTTAGAGATACAGTTGCTTCCTTCTTAAAAATAAACTTTTGCAGCATCCATGAAGTGGCAATAAGAGTAATCCCAATAAGGTCAGTTGCAAGACCAGAGTCGATCATTAACAGTGCGGCCATAATGAGAAGAATCCTTACAAGACAATTGGCCCTATGTAAGAACCAACCCCCAATGCCATGCCCAAATACAATGGTTCCAATGAAAGCGGTAATAGCTGAACGTACGATTAATCCCGTACTACCGAGCATCAACAGCGAAGTGCTGTATATAAACATATAGGGTATAATAAATGCAGCAAGGCCAAGGGTGAACGCTTTCCAGCCGGTTTTATCCGCACTTGCACCCGTCAGTCCTGCAGCGGCATAAGCTGCTATCGCCACTGGTGGCGTAATGGAGGACAGGCAGGCAAAATAGAAAATAAACATATGTGCGGCCATTGGCTCAACGTCCAGCATAATTAAAGCAGGAGCAACCACTGATGAACAAATAATGTAAGAGGCTGTTGTCGGTAGACCCATTCCCATGATCATTGTTACAATCATAGATAGAACAAGTGTAAGCAACAAATTTCCACCAGCAATTTCAACAACGACTGCGGCAACTTTATTACCTAAACCGGTCAGGGAAAGAACCCCAACGATTAGACCAGCACAGCCACAGGCCATAATAACACCAGAAGCATCTCTCATACCATCGGAAAGCATCTCAATAGCATTACCAAGGTTAAAACGAGTACTTTTGCGAAGCATCGCTATCACATAACTCAGAATGATAGCAATGAGTGCAGCCTTAAGTGGAGAATAGGTAGTAAAGATCAACATATAAAGAAGAACCAATAAAGGTATTATTAGATGACCGACCTCCTGTAAAACGATTTTCATAACCGGAAGGTTTTCCTTCTCTATGCCATGCAAGCCCAGTTTCTGCGCCTCTATATCGACCATAACATAAACAGAAGTAAAATAGAGTAGCGCAGGAATGATTGCGGAACGCGCAACAAGAGAATAGTTTACGCCTAGGGTTTCTGCCATAATAAAAGCTGCTGCCCCCATGATTGGTGGCATAATCTGACCTCCAGTAGAAGCAACCGCCTCTACGGCACCAGCAAATAGGGGAGAATAACCAACACGTCTCATCAAAGGAATAGTAAATGCACCTGTGGTAACGACGTTTCCGGCAGAGGTGCCATTGATCATACCCATACCCGCGCTAGCAAAAATCGCCGCCTTGGCAGGACCTCCTCTAGTTTTACCAAATGCGGAAATAGCGGAATCAATAAACAAACGCCCTCCACCTGTTCCTTCTAAAACAGAGCCAAATATTACAAAAAGAATCACATATGTGGAAGAAACTCCAATTGAGACACCAAATACGCTATTAACACCATATTCAAAAGACAGCAAACGTCGCAGAGAGTAGCCACGATGTCCTAGAATACCCGGTAATCCGCCCCCGAAAAGGGCATAGGTCATAAAAATCAAAGCGAGGATTGGCATGGCAATGCCATTAGCGCGACGTGTTGTTTCTAACAAAATTATGATACCGGCTGCACAGACAAAAAGATCAAGGGTATTAGGTGCAAGATCGATACGTACGCACAACTCTTGATAATTAATTACGATATAGGCTGCTGTTGCAATGCTACCCATTATCAGAGTAATATCCAGAATTCTTGAAAGAGAGGAACCTCCTTTAATAAGAGGTTTAGTCATAAGGATCAGAACTGTGCCAAAGGCCAAATGAATCGTACGGTATGGCCACATATTCATTGGAGCAATGCCAAGATTATAAATATGAACTAGGGCACCAAGAAAAGAAATAAAAACAATCAGTTGTTGATATTTACTCTTTTCCATAATCGTGGGCATAGAAAAAAAATTTTTCATAACATATTTCCTCTTTCGGTATGCGCTCTATGATTTTTATTACAAATCAAATATACCTACCGCCGAAGATTACCTTACACAAATTACCGCTTTTCCTCAGAAAAATTAAAACATTTTCAACATTTTCTTGGCTTTCATTTTGTATATTGGAGGGATATCATAGAAGTGCAGAGAGTAAACACCCAAAAGTGATAGAATAAGAAATACAGGAAGGTGTTTACGATGCACAAATATGATAAGGAATTCAAAGAGGAAGCGGTCAAGCTGTCCGATGAAGTCGGCGTGAAGCAGGCAGCATCACAACTGGGGACCCCATATTATTCTCTGGCGGAGTGGCGTCAGAAACGGAAGGCTTTTGGAAATCATGCCTTTGTGGGCAACGGGATACGGCGAGATGCGCCGCTCTCTGAGAATGAGCGAAGACTTATGCGTGAAAATGCAGAACTCCGTAAAGCAAATGAAATTCTCAAGGATGCCCTTGGTTTTTTCACAAAAGACCGGAAGAAGTGAAGCCTGAGCTGCTGTATGAGTACATCACGCTACGGCACAATGAACATACAGTTCACTCCATGTGTCGAGTTCTGCATGTGAGCGAATCCGGTTACTACCGCAGGCGGATACAGCTTGCTCTGGAGCAGCGAGGAATCCGTGTTAGCCGCAGTGGAGTTCGCCGCGCCATGAAACGCGGTGGACTGTTGAAATCAGCTCCACACAGGGCAAACAGCCTGGCCAAAGCGGATGCAACGGCACAAAAGGCAGAAAATCTCATTCGGCGCGATTTCTCAGCTCAGGTGCCAAATCAAAAGTGGCTGACAGATATCACGCAAGTCCCGTGCGCAGACGGAAAGCTTTACATCGCAGCTGTTCTGGACTGTTATAACGGTGAGATCGTATGTATAACAACATGAAGAAAGAACTCTGTATCCACACTTTTCAATCTGCCTGCCGGGCTCAGGGAGCCTCTGGAATGATTCTGCACAGTGACCGCAGCAGCCAGTTACCAGCGCAGATTTCCGCAAGGTGCTGGCTCAGTATAGCGCGATTCAGAGCATGAGTGGCACCGGACGTTGCTTATGACAACGCTTGCATGGAGAGCTTTTTTGCCACGCTGAAGAAAGAAAAGCTGTACCAGCTTCAGACGGAAAAACTGCCGATGGCTCAGGTCAAAAGCATTGTGTTTCGATATATCATGACCTACTACAACCGTCAGAGAATCTATGGTGGTCTGCCGCCTGTGATGTTTCGTCAGGCCGCCAGAGGCCTGGCTGCGTAAGTTTCATATTTTGGGTGTTCAGGTTCTGCACCGTTCTTGACTTTTCCATATCCATGGGCGACTTGATAACAAATCTGTGGATCAAGCCACCCATAAATTAACAACACAGATTAATGATAATTCCCGTCACAGCAGGTGATCATTATCCCTGCCATTCAGGGCCATAAGCACTTTCAGGAAGCTTAATTCCCTGATCCTCATAAAATCTGATAGCACCTACATGCAACGGAGTGGCAAGATGGGTGACATTGGAAACGTCGAGCCATTCATAGGAAGCCGCACCCAGAGTCAATTCATCTTTGTGTGCATAGATAGTTTCTAACATCTCATAAACCAGATCGGGATCGGTATCGACAGAAGTAATACATTCGTACCAAGTAAAGATGGTGTTATAGTCTTCGTCCATATCATCATAGGTACCAGCAGGAATTGTTCCAGCGGTATAATACGGATAAACAGCTGAAACGGAATCAGCTTGTTCTTTGGTAATAGGAACCCACTTGGAATCATGAGTGCTAGCAAATTCGGCAAAGGCAGCGGCAGGGAAACCGCCGAGATCCATACAAACATCGATCAAACCATCACCCATGGCAGTCATGGCATCAGACCATCCCATATCCTGACGAGTTTTATATTCAACGCCCAGAATTGGGTATATCTCATTGGCGGCAAGCACACCACCTCCGGTGGTAGTACCATTGGAAATGACCTTTCCAGTCAGGTCGGTGATATTATTAACATCAGTTTGCTTTTTATCGCAAAGGATTTGGACAGCGCCTGGATTTTGTGCCATAATAACACGTGAATTCTCATATTTAGTACCGTTTGCCCAGCCTTCACCACGATGGCCAACATAATTAATATTTTCACCAATAAATCCAAATTCAATTTCGCCATTATGAATTTTTACAGCATTATCACTGGATCCACCTGTAACTTCAACCGTCATCTCAAACTTGTCCATATACTTGTTCAGCACATTGGCAAGTGCAGTCCCAGAGACATTGAAGTTTCCACCAATAGAAGCGGTTCCCAAAGAACACCGATAAACCGAAGTCCTGCCAGAAGTTTCGTTGCTAGATGCCTCACTTGCAGTTGAAACGTTGCTAGAAACAGGTACTGTGTCATTGGAACTTCCACCGTTGCAAGAGCAGAAAAAAATAACCATAAGTGTTGCAAAAAAAAGGCTAAGGAACTTTCTCATTTTTGCTTCTCCTTTCTAAATTTCCCTCTTACTTTTACAGTTAGCATATCACTATAAAATGATATACTGACTACCTAAACTAAAAAGCTCACCACTGAGCAGCCGGAAGAATCCTAAGTACATCTGCAATGCTTCCGCCCGCATGGAATGCCTCCATTACTCTCTTTTCCTTATCATCGGCGGACTTAACCCTTTCTAAAACATCCAAAATATGTTCATATGGGATAAAGCAGACTCCATTATCATCAGCGACGCATAAATCACCAGGACATACTTGAATTCCGTTAATCAAGACAGGTCCATTGATTTCGGCAGCCTGAATGCGGAATTTCCCAGTGATTGGGGTCACATGACGGGACCAAACGGGATAACCCAGCGCTCTCATTTCTTCGACATCACGCACACCTCCGTCGCAAATCGTAGCGGCAATACCGGTCTTTACAGCAACGTTAGAAGACATGCCGCCTTGGCAAGAAACCTCGCGACCATCTGCATCGTAAACAACAATATCGCCAGGCTGCGCTACAGCATAAGCATCACGATCCGCCATACGCCCCTTGTTCTTTTCAACAAAACCTTGCGTAGGGGTTTTACGCTCAAACAGATAGCGCAGTGTAACAACAGGACCAATTACAGTTTTACCAGGGACAACAGGCTTGAGAATACTGGCGGAAACCGCACCGACAATTCCCATAGAATCAAGAATATCAGCGATCGTAGGGGTCAAACCACCGGCATATTTATAAAACTCATTGATGACCGCTCTGTTTGGGCGCGGAATTTCTGTACAAATAATTTTTTCTTCGTCAATCAATCCGAACAAACGATCACGATATTTTTCGAGATTTTTTTCATACATTTTTTATCCCCCTCGAAGACAAAATTTTTATATCAATATAGCAAAGCTCTATGTATCTAAATTCCAATATTCATATAGATATATTTGAATATTAAATATAAATATAATTTAAATATAATTAGTTAATAATATTTATATTTTTTGTCTACTATATTAATACTACAAAAATTTATATTTTTCAAATATTACTTGTATTATTTTAATTATAGTAATATCCTATATGCTGGTATTAGCTGTAAGAGGTATTCGCCGCAAATGTATCATAGCAGGGAGGTACAAAATGTTTTCACGTGATATTGACTATTTTCTGGCAATTCTAAAGGCAGGTAGTATTTCAAAGGCAGCTTCTTTGATGTATATTTCTCAACCTAGTTTGAGTCAATTCCTATTCCGATTAGAAAAACGTTTGGGCGTACAACTCTTTGATCGCAGTAAAACGCCTTGGGTTCTTACGGATTTTGGAAAAAGTTATGCGGAATACGCTAATTCCGTGCAACAGATGGAAAGTCGGTTATCCGATGAGTTTGTTTCCATACGAAATGGGGGCCACATGAGACAGTCCTTATCTATTGGTATTCCCACATGGAAAGGGTCTGTTTTCCTTCCAGATGTTCTAATGGCATTTTCCAATCATTTTCCATCTGTTTCCATTCATATATATGAGGAATATGCTGATACTCTCCGAGACCTTTTGTTAAGCGGGGAAATAGACGTCGCGATCATGAATGCTACGTTTTATGATAAACATATCGTTCTGGAAAAACTTTTTGACGAACGCATATTTTTAGTGGTTTCCAAGAAAACACCTGTTATTCAGGGAATTAAGACAAGTTTTGAAAAACCAACACATATCGATATTAGAATGTTTACAGGCCACCGCTTTATTATGCCGCATTCGGAACTAACATTGACTCGGGAAGTGAAAAATTATTTTGTGAAAAATTCTTTCTCGCCTCACCATACCGTCACCATAAAAAGCATTCTAACCAGCATGAATTTGGCAGCAGCCGGATATGGCTGCGCCTTTGTTCCTGAATTAGGGGCAAGTATGTCTCCTCATTTTGATGACCTCGCCTTTTTTGAGATTGACGAACCACCGCTCTCTTGGGGGGTGTTCATCGCCTACCGTGTGCAAACACCTCTCAGCCCTACCACAAAACTATTTTTGGACAGCACCAAAAATTGGTTTCGCTCCAGATATCATTGATACCTATAAATGGAAATCTAAAAGCGGGCTACCTAGTCCGAAAGCGGGAATGAATAATTGAGCCACACAAAAAGCCCCTGTATAATGGCAATGAGGGTATTGTTGGGGGCAAAAGATGGTAATTGGAGTGGATCTGTACGGTGAAATCCACAAAACACGAATGAACGGCATATCTATTTGCATGCAACTGCCGTCCTTACTCCAATAGATAAAGCCATGGTGTGTATAAGGGTATCTTGCGCAGTGATCGAAGGGCGAAAACACCTCGCCTCCGACGGCTGTACCTGCAGATATTTTGGCACCGAAAGGAACGCCTTTTTCGAGATTGTAACTACAGTTTTTCCCCCGACAGCAAAAAACGGAGTTGCAATGATTTCAGCTAATGGGTATTTTATTCTCGTGAGGATTTTACTTAGATAGTGTTTACGCTAGTGATGCGATAGAATGGGAACACCAAGAAGGGAAAGAGCACCCACAATGCTCTAGATTTCTGCCTCCATAAGCTGTGCACACAGCCACTCCAACATGCTGAGCATCGGATCCGGCGCCATACATTTCAGTAGCAGATCTGCGAGTCTTGTGGCATTCTTTCTTTGAGCCATTGGGTTTCAACTCCTTTTTTGAATGTTTCGACACCATTCATCTTACTGGAGTCCCAATGACTTTAGTTACCCTGCCTATCTCCTTACTCGCCGCAAGCGGGCCGAAACTACCTGAAATCGCCCTCTAATTGGAGCGCTTTTCCTCGCCGCTTGGATATGTACCGGGGACAATCAATCAGCTCTGCCCGGAAGCCCTGCTTGCGCTCGTGATAGCACTTGCGGCAGATCCGGTTATATTCCTTGCGGTTGTGCTCGTTGAGAAACAAGCTCCACTGCTCACGATATTTCCTGCTCTTTGCCATTGGGTATACCCTCCCTTTGATTGTTCAAATATCCGTCGATTTTTGGGAATAACCGATGCTGTGCGGGTCTGTTTTGCGTGCCAAAAGGTAACTCTTGATGTAATTACCCTCCCGAGCCTCATGTGCCTAAACTGCCTGTATTAGCAGGGGGTAAAAGCCTTTTCCGTATCTCCGCATACCGCAGACCCTCCCGCAGCATGTCCACAATCGCGGATTCCATCACCCTCACCCGCTCGATACTGGCCGTCTTGAGCACAAGCGCCCAGTAAAGGCGGACTGCCTTGGGGCTTTCATACCGGGCTACCGCCTCGGCAAAGCGTCTGGAGGCTTGCGGGGCGGTCATGATACCCGCCCTCCGTTGGGGTTGTTCAGGTAGTCAACGAAGCGGTCAAGGTTGACCAGCCAGCGCTTGCCGTTCTGGATCGCGGCAATTTGCCTTTCCCGGCACATCACCCGGATCCGATACTCCGGAACTCCGGTAATCTTCGCAGTTTCTTTGATCGTCCGCATACGGGGCGGGGCGATCTGGGCAGCGATCTTCTTCATGTGCGGCCTCCTTCCTGCGTCCACAAGGCCCCCAGCAGCAGCGCGGCGGCGAGGACCGCCAGCACAGCGCCCGCGAGCGGGTAAGATGATTTCATGCCGCCCTCGGCGCAGCAGCCTGCGAGCAGGCCGAGCAGGAGCAGCGGTCCGGCCAGATTTGGCCGTATCTTCGATTTCTTCATGTGGGCCTCCTTATTTGTTCACGTAATTTCCTGCACCGTCAGACATGCGCAGGTGGACAAATAAACAAAAAATCACTAAAAAATGGCTTTGCAATGCGGCCTCGCTTTATTTGCCCAGGGTTGGACAAATAAACGGTTGAGCGTGGACAAGTAAACAGGGTACTTATTTGTCCACCTACCCTTTATTTGTCCAAGGTGGGCAAATAAGTAAAAACCTTTTATTTAATAGGGTTTTATAAGCTTATTTGTCCATTTTCGTGTTCCTGACGGGGGAGTGGTAAAACCTGCGGTATTCTAGCAGCTTCAAGGGGCTTGTTTCTGACAACGTGCCACTCCTTTTCTTTACCAAATCCGGCGTTATGATATTTAATAACATCATCGTTTTTCAGCTCATCTTTCGCCCGTCTCAGCGTCATATAGCTATACCCCTTTGCTTTTACGGCATCTTCCAAATCTTTTGACTTCATAGAGCCGCCCGCCTCATCCAACACCCGAAGAATGCATTCTTTGCAGTCCTCACGTCTGGGCGTTGACTGGGCCATTGAAGCATCCTGCATGTATTCCCGGTCGCGTTTTGATGTGCTGCCTTCATCCTGTATCTGGCCTGCCCGATCAATAAAAATAACAGAGTTCTTTGCAACGGGGCATAATTGTTTTTTCGTTTGACAAATAGCGAATATCCTGCTCACCGGTGAACCCAGCCATCAAAACAGATCGCGATATATCCCATAGATCAGCGCTATCAGCGATCCGATCACGCCCAAACGCGCCTTTTCGCTTGTTCGTATGACAGATAACAAGGAAGGTTGTCCCGCATTCTTCGCCTAATGAGATCAACGATGCCATACAATCGCGCATGGCATTTCTTGATCCCATGTTGACATCAGGAGGGACAAACCCTTGTACCGGGTCGAAGATGCACAAAGCGGGGCGAAAATGCTTTATAAAGCGTTCCATCTCGCGAGAACCGAATTTCAGCCCCCTAAGCACCCCTTTTTTGTCAGTCAAAAAGTCGGGAGTAATAACATTTTTTTCAACAGCACCAGCAAGCCGCAGCTTCCTTTTCAGCTTTTTTCTAACGCTGTCCTCTGTTGTCAAAAAAGCTACTTTAACGGGCGCTCGCACGTGGCCCGGGGGATCTAAGAAGCAAAGCTCCCCTTTGCTTAGCGCGGCGATCATATTGCACCACATCGTTGTTTTTCCTACGCCGCCATCTGCCGCCATCAAAGTTATTTGCGCCTCGGGAATCCATTCCGGAATTAACCAGCTTGCTTCCTCTTCTTCGAATTGATCTAAAGTTTTGAAGCAGGCTAGAAAAGGATCGTTTTCCGGATTTTCTTCCCACTCGGGCGCGTCGTTGGCCAGCTTCATAAGGGAGACATAGGCCTGATTCTGATCCTTCTCCATGTGCCGGATCAGGTCGGACACGTCGCCATGTTCGGGCAGCTCCGGCCAGATTTCGCAGAGGTCGAGCACTTTTACACTTTGGGCAACTTCGGAGATCGCGGCGGCTTCTTCCTGAGCAAAAGCCCGGCCTGCCTCGTCGTTGTCCTGAATGATGAAAACCATCTTTCCCCGGAGCCAGCCGGTGAAGCGCTCCCGCCACTTGCCGGGGCCTGCGCCGTCCGGGGAGCATGCGGCCGTCAGATTCAGGCTCGTAAGCGTGTCAACGTCCTTTTCCCCTTCTGGAAGGAAAACAACGTCGTTTTGCAGCACCCGCGGCAGGTTGTAGAGCGTGACCCCGGAGGGCTTCTTGTACTCCCATCCGCCCGCTGCAGGCCGCCGCCATGTAAAGCGCTTGTCCGAATAGCGCAGCTTCTCGCCGATCAGCTGGCCGTCTGCGTCCCGGTACTGATATGTGGCCACAAGCCGGGGCTTCTCGCGGGGCCTGCTCTCTGTGAACAGGTCTTTCATGGTCAGGCCGATTGCCGCCGCCACATCCCCGGCAGAGCATCCGGCGTGACAGTGCAGAAGGATTTTGCCATCTTCTCCGGCAGAGACCGAAAGACTGTTGCGCCGGTCATCGTGCGCCGGGCATTTGGCCGAATACTGGCCGTTTCCGCCCTGTACGCCCTCCAGGCGGGATAGGATATCCGATAGTGTCAAGCGCTCACCCCCTCGGGGCTTTGCTGTTTTCTCATGTGGGCTAGGCTCCTTCCTGCAAGGAGATCAGCTCGGCAAACTGCTCAACCCGCCTCTTTGCGTCTTTGAAAATGTCGTGATAGTCCCGCCCGGCTCCCATCCCTTCCCGCAGGGCCTTTGCTATGACCCGCTCGATCAGGCGGAGATTATGGAGCTTTTCCCCTTCGGTAAAATCGTGGTCTTTGATCTCAACAGATTTGTTTGCAAGGATGGAAAGCGAATTGTAGTAATAGTCTGCGTTTTTGCTCCCCATCAAGCGGGCGTATTCTACAAACTCCTTGATCACATCGGTTTCCGCCTTGCGCGTTATGTAGAAGTCGCTGCTTCGTATGTCGCCGTAGAATTCGAGCGTGAGCGTGCCGTATCGGGCCTTCTTAACAACGGATAGTTTCTCTGTTGGCTTCGGCATTGTGCGGATCTCCTTTCTGGAGTGCTAGTGCCTATTTCCAGCATTACTTCTTAGCCACTCTTCCAAAAGTTTTACAGGTATCGTTTTTCTGCCCCGGATCAGAACAACCGGGAATCCCGGGGAATTTGCGAGCTTGTACGCAGTCGGCCGAGAAATGCCCAAAGTTTTTGCCATTTCCGGCACGCTTAGGACGAGTTTTTCCATTGCTACTTTCTCCTTTAATAAATTAATAGTTGATTATTAATCCTTTATTACAGTATCACAAGATTTAAAGTCTGTCAATACTCTATTTACTTTATTTGATGATTATGATACGATAATTACACAAAAGAGAGAACTTCAGGGGGCGTTTACAATGTCAGTCTTTTCAGATCGCCTAAGGGAATTAAGATTGGAAGCAGAAGAAAAGCAAAGCGACATAGCCGCTTTGCTTGGCGTTTCCGTACAGAGCTATTCAGCTTATGAGGCATCACGAGAGCCGAACTATACCTTACTGCGCAAAATAGCAGACCATTACGGCGTTACAATTGATTATCTTCTCGGAAAGGAAAATTGCAGGACCTTTGAAGCGGCTTCGATTTCGACTACTACGGGTTTAAGCGAACATTCTATTCTTGTTTTGGAGCAAATTAACGATTTGGATTCTGCAACTAGCGTTCAAGATGAATGCACTTTTGTCAATACGCTGAATTGTCTCATCGAGTGTGAACCCTATATCCACATAATCCCAGCGATTGGGCGATATCTGCAAACGGGCCTTGAGAACAGTTATATTATTACTTCGGGCGGTAGTGTATTCAACTGCGCAGAACATAGCGAAGAAGAAGTAGATCAGTTTTTAAAAAGCAACTTTGTCGGGAGTGTAAGGATAAATCCAGAAACATTTGATAACGTGCAATTGCAAGATATTATGGATGAATTAAAACGTCTTAAAAATTATCTTTACGCGGAAGTGGATAGTGGCGAGCGAGATTTTCTGTTCTCGTGGCATCCCTCTTTTTCGAAAGGAGAATCCACCCCATGAAGCAATACACCATCATCGGCGGGGTTAACGGTGTAGGCAAGTCAAGCCTTACCGGCGTTCTCAAGGCCCGCATGGATGACTTGGGCGTGATTATCGACGTTGACCGGCTTGTTGTGCAGCATGGCGGCGATCCGCTCGCCGGAGGCCGCGCAGCTCTCGCCCGGATTGCGGACTGTCTGGAGAAGGGAATCTGCTTCACGCAGGAAACCACCCTTTCCGGGCGGCGCACCGAGCAGACGGCGAAAGAGGCCCGCGAGCGGGGCTATCGCATCCGGCTTTACTATATCGGCCTTGATACCGTCGAAGAAAGCCTCCGGCGCATTGAGAACCGCGTCAGGAAGGGCGGGCATGATATTCCCTCCAAAGACGTGCAGAGGCGCTTTGAGGGGCGCTTTGCGGCCCTGCTGGCCGTTCTGCCCTATTGTGATGAAGCAACCCTCTTCGATAATGACAACGGCTTTGTGGAGGTAGGCAGCTACCGTAACGGCGAGCTTCGGGCATTGGTCCCGCACCCTCCCGCGTGGTTTGCCGATCTCCTGAAAGCCTTTTCAGAGCAATAAAAAAAGACCCGCCCGGCGTACTACCACCGAGCGGATCAAAGGTGCAGAAAGAAGCCCACACAACTCCTGCAATGCTATTATACACCACTTTGCGGGGGTTCGCAAGGAGGTATTTTTGTGGCGAATATCACACCGAGACTGAACAAGGACGGCAGCACGTCCTATTTGATCAGGGTATTTGTAGATGAAACCCGCTCGGGCAAGCAGAAACAGAAGTCTATGACATGGAAACCCGCACCGGGTATGAGCGAAAAGGCAATTCAGCGCGAGTTAAACCGGCAGGCAACTCTATTCGAAGAACGGGCGCGGCGCGGCCTCGCGGCTCTGGATGGGGCAATTCGCTTCGAAGATTACGCCGAACGCTGGATGAAAGCCGCGCAGCTCGCCCCCTCTACCCAAGCGAGATATGAAGATTTGTTAAAGCGAATCAACGCAGCTATCGGGCATATCCGGCTTGATCGGCTGCAAGCTCACCACCTCGAAGAATTTTATCGGACCTTGCGGGAATCTGGCGCAAAGGAAAACGGGCGCTTTGCCGTTTCCAAAGGGCTTGATAAACTCATGGATAAAAAAAGATTACCCGCGCCGCTCTGGCCGAACGGTCAGGCGTTTCCGCATCTACTGTTGGTGTAGCCCGGAGAGGGGAGCGCATCAGGATTGATAAAGCGGAGCGGATTGCGACAGCGCTAGGCGTGGATGTAAAACGGGTGTTCACTCTCTTTGAGAATTCGTCGGGCCTTTCAGATAAAACCATCCTGCATCATCACCGGCTGATCTCGGCCATTCTTTCCAAGGCAAAGCGAGAGCGGATTATTCCCTTCAACGTGGCAATCGAGCATGCTGACGCGCCCAAAGTACAACGAAAAGAAGCTCGTTATCTGGACGATGAACAGGCGCGCCATATGGTTGACCTGCTTTTTGAAGAAAGCGACATCCGAATAAAAACCGCTTTGCTGCTCCTGCTCTATAGCGGCCTTAGGCGCGGCGAGTTATGCGGGCTGGAATGGTCTGACGTGAATTTGGACAGCTGCATGATTCATGTTGCACGCGCCTCTCAATACCAGAAAGGCCGGGGGATCACCGAGGTTCCGACGAAAAACGCAAGCAGCGAGCGGGCGATCAAAATCCCGCATGTTATGGCCGATGTCCTACGCGAATATAAAACGTGGTGGATGGAATATCGCCTTTCTGTCGGGGATCGTTGGCAAGACAAGGACGGCCGCCTCTTCGTTCAAGACGACGGCGAGCCGATCAACCCGGATACAATTAACTTCTGGCTGAACCGATTCACAAAGACGCACGATCTCCCCCACCTGAACCCGCACGCCCTGCGGCACACCTTTGCAACCCTTCAGATTGCTGCCGGGGTTGATCTCCGCACATTGCAGGCCCGCACCGGGCACGCGCAGGCATCGACGCTTGTGAACATCTACAGCCACGCACTCAAAAGCGCAGCAGAAGCCGCAACAAACGCCCTGGATGATATGCTCACGCCTGCTTCCCGCCGGGGTGCAACGCGCTAAAAATGTTCAAGAAATGTTCAAGTGCGCTGCTTTTCTTGAACAATTTTTGCTTCACACCGCAAAAGATATATCCTTTAAAACCGCATTACAATGCGGTTTATTAGACAATACCAAAAGACACAAAACGTAAAATATAGCCCTCATAACCCGAAGGTCGTAGGTTCAAATCCTGCCCCCGCAACCAAAAATCCCGGAGGTTATGCCTTCGGGATTTTTTCATAGGGAAACCGCCTCTTTTGGGCATCAGATTTCTCGTTCACCGCTTAAAATCCCTCCTGTCGCCCCCGGTGGGGAGAGCGGCGGAAGCATCCGCCTGCCGCTGGATGCGACAAGGAACAGGCATCTTCTTGGTCCCCGGTGGACAATAAGCAAAAGACCTTGAAAAATCAAGGCCTTTTGCTTTTAAATTTTCTTTGCTTTTTGACACCGACGCTTTTCATTAAAATCACATATTTGTCCACCACTGCTCCGAGCTTGCTTTTCAAACGGTGTTTTGTTCGGTATAATTATTTTTTCAAATTCAAAAAGAAGAATTCGATTGCATGTATATGAAAAAAGAGCGGCCGAGCTGTCCCCCTTTCGTTCAAGCTCATTGAAACATTGGTCCGGAAAGATAACGTTCACCGGTATCTGGCAGCAATGCTACGATCATCTTTCCCGCGTTCTCAGGGCGCCTTGCGAGCAGGGCAGCGGCAAAAAGCGCCGCGCCGGAGGAAACGCCAACCAGAAGCCCTTCCGTACGGGCCAGCTCCCGGCCAGTGGTCAGAGCATCCTCATCAGAGACGGCCACAATCTCGTCGCAGATATGACGGTTGAAGTTTTCCGGGATAAATCCCGCCCCGATTCCCTGAATCTGGTGCGGGCCGGGCCTGCCGCCCGAAAGGACCGGGGAGGCGGCGGGTTCCACGCCAACCACCCGCACCGCCGGGTTCTGCTCCTTGAGATAGCGTCCGGCGCCGCTCAGCGTCCCACCGGTGCCGACCGCCGCAACAAAGAGGTCTACCTCTCCCTCGCTGTCGCGCCAAATTTCAGGGCCAGTGGTGCGGTAATGTGCCTCGGGATTTGCCGGATTGTCAAACTGGCTTGGCATAAAGCTGCCGGGAGTAGACCGAAGAATCTCGTGGGCCTTCTCAATTGCGCCGCTCATCCCCCGCGCACCCTCGGTCAGCACCAGTTCGGCGCCGTATGCGGCAAGAAGTGCGCGCCGCTCCACGCTCATGGTTTCGGGCATGGTCAGCATCACATGATACCCGCGCGCCGCGGCGACCAGAGCAAGCCCCACACCGGTGTTCCCGCTGGTAGGCTCCACAATGGTGCCTCCCGGCTTGAGGACGCCCCGACGCTCGGCGTCGTCGATCAGCGCCAGCCCAACGCGGTCCTTGGCGCTGCCGCCGGGATTGAAAAATTCCACCTTGGCGACAAGGCGGGCCTTCAGCGCGTGATTTTTTTCGTAGTTGGCAAGCTCCAGCAGGGGGGTATTCCCCACCAGCTCTGCCACGCTTGCGGCAATCGGCTTCATCATGATGCTCCCCCGTTTCTTATTGATATCGGTGATTATTATCCCCCCCTGCCGCGGGAATGTCAAGGCCCTCCGCCGGAGGGAAGATTGACAAGCCCTGCCTGCCGGATTACAATAATGCTGAGAAAATTTATCTGTCAGGAGGAACCGTTATGGCCGGTCTTATTTCCCGCGAGCAGGCATGGGAACTGCTCACAGCCTACAACAGGGATGCATTTCACCTGCATCATGCTCTGGTGCTTGAAGGGGTGATGCGCTATTTCGCAAACGAGCTTGGATACGGTGCAGAGGCCGATTTTTGGAGCCGTGCCGGGCTGCTGCACGACCTCGATTTCGAGCAGTATCCGCAGGAGCACTGTGTGCGGGAGCAGCAGATCATGCGGGACGCGGGCATCGACGAGCGTCTGATCCGCGCGGTGGCCTGCCATGGCTGGCCCGCCCACTGTGAGTGGATGCCGGAACATGAGATGGAGAAGGTGCTTTACGCAGTCGATGAACTGACCGGCCTGATCGGGGCGGTCGCGCTGATGCGTCCCTCCAAAAGCGTACAGGATATGGAGCTGAAATCGGTCAAGAAAAAGTTCAAGGATAAAAAATTTGCCGCAGGATGTTCCCGCGACGTGATCGCCAAGGGCGCCGAGCTGCTCGGCTGGGAGCTGGACGACCTGATCTCCCGCACGATTCTGGCGATGCGCACCTGTGAGGAGGCCGCAGCCGCCTATTAAAACATACCGGAATTTTTCTCAAATTAAAAAAATTGCGCGTTGAAGACGTGGTATGCACCAGCCCTAGAAGCACATCTTACCGGCCTGCCCCTTAGGAGGCTCTGAACGTTTTTTCCATGCATTACTTGCACTGCTGCGAGCGGCCCGCGGGCCGCTCGTTCCCTTCTCCCCGCCCGCTCTGCCTGTCCGGTGCCCGGCGCGCCCGAGCGGAGGGCGGCACCGCCCCCCTTGTTTGCCGCTCGGAGCGAGTACGCGGGCGCAGCCGAGCGAAGCGAGCGAGCACCGCGCGGGAGGGCGAGTGCGGGCGGCCTTTATCCGGCGGCACCGCTGAAGCAGGAATGCTCTCTGATTGATCCTTCTCTTTCTCAATGATTTGTCATTTCGCTGCGCTCAATGCTTGAAGCGAAAGCTTATTCATTGCCGCCGGCAGAGCCGGTGGTTGTCCTGGGCACACAGCAAAACGGCGCGCCGTCCAAGACGGCGCGCCGTTTTTCGTGCAGCCGGTCCGGCGCACCTATTTTGCAAAAGCCTTGAGCATCCGCACAATGTTATCCATCGCAAAGGTGAGATTCTCCCTTGAATGGGTGCGGCTGATCGAGAAATCCTGCGGCAGGCGGTTGATCGGGAAGATGGCAGTCACTCCCTCGCCATAGGCGGGTTCCACGTCGTAGTCGGCGCCGCCGACCACTGCAACCACCGGCTTCCCCTGCTTGGCCGCCCTGCGGGCCACGCCGATCACGACCTTGCCCCGCAGACTCTGCCCGTCTATTTTCCCTTCTCCGGTCAGGATCAGGTCCGCGTCCCCGATCGTCTGATCGAAACCGACGGTGTCGAGCACCGTCTCAATTCCCATCTGAAGCCGCGAGCCAAAGAACGCGATCATTCCCGCGCCCATCGCGCCCGCCGCGCCGCCGCCCGGCACCTCCGAGAGATCCATCCCGAGATCCCGCCGGATGACCTCGCAGAGATGGACTACGCCGCGATCAAGCTCCTCAACCATCGCGGGGTCGGCTCCCTTCTGCGGCCCAAAGATGTGAGAGGCGCCGGTGGGGCCGTACATCGGGTTGTCGATGTCGCACATCGTCACCACTTCCACCCCGTCGAGAGCGCTGCTGCGCCCGCTCATATCGATCCGGTCGATATCGATCAGAGTGCCGCCGGTGGGGACGAACTCCTCTCCGTCCTTGTTGTAGAAGCGTACGCCGAAAGCCGCGGCCGCTCCGCAGCCGCCGTCGTTGGTCGCGCTGCCGCCGAGGCCGACCACCAGCTTGGAAATCCCCCGGCCGGCAGCGGCGAGGATCAGCTTGCCCACCCCGTAGGTCGTGGTCTTCCGGGGGTCCTTGCGGTCTTCGACGAGCGGCAGGCCTGCGCAGCTCGCCATCTCGATGACAGCGGTTTTTCCCCCGTCGATCAGACCGTAAAAGGACTTCATCGGCTCAAAATAGGGATTTTCGACCGTCAGAGTGATCTTTTCACCCCCCACGGCAGTCAGGAAGGCGTCTACGCTCCCCTCGCCGCCGTCGGCCACCGGAATCGAGACAACCTCGCATCCCGGATAGTAGGTATGGATACGGTCCTTCATGATCGAGCAGATCTCGGTCGAGGACAGCGTCCCTTTGAAGGAATCGGGAATCAGCACTGCTTTTTTCATGGGTGTTCCTCTCTTTATGGGACCGCCGCGGAAAAGCGTCCGACGTTTTTCCGCGGCGCCGCAGATATTTTAGAGCACGATCACCGATACGCCGTCGGGAATCGCAAGAATCTTGGCGTCTTTTCTGCCCTTCGCGGCCAGAATCTCATCCGCCTTGGCAAGCGCCTCCGGCAGCGAGTGGGCCGGAATCATGTGCAGGTCGGAAACCATCTCATCGGGGGCGTCCGAGATGAAGATGACGGTCGAACGCATCAGCAGGCGGGCAAAAATCTGAGACTGCCACTGGTCAATGATCGTCTGATCGGCCGGGGTAGCCATGAAGTCGGCCATCATCTGCTTGAGATCCTTTTGATTCTTGAAGGTCTCATAGAAAACCTTGCCGCCGTGGCCGTCGTTCGACTTGGAGAGCATGATGGTCACGCCGCCCTCATTGACGGTGGCCTCGGCCGCGGTCATTCCCTTGACCGACTGGTAGATATTCTGGTCGAGCGGGTAACCGCCGTTAGTCGAGATCACGATGTCGGACGGGATGCTCTTCACCTTGCACTGGCTGCAAAGGAACTCGCGCCCCTTGATGTGGGCAAGGTCGACGTCGCCGGAAACCGCAAAAATCGCTTCCTTCTCGGAGTTGATCACGACGTTGCAGATGAAGGCGAGATGGGCGGTGCGCGCCGCGTAGAGCATGTCGATGTGGATGGGATTGCCCTCCACAACACCGGTGCGGGAATGGGGATCGTCGATAAAGGCGGCGTTATGGTTGTAGATGACCGTCTTTCTCGAAGCGATGCCGGGCAGGATGCTCTTTCTTCCGCCGGAGAAGCCCGCGAAGAAATGCGGCTCGATGAAGCCCTCCGCCACCAGAAGGTCGGCCTCGACCGCCATCCGGTTGACGATCAGATCGCCGCCGGAAGGCAGCTTGCCTAGATTGACGAGCATGCTCTCGTCGTCGCAGTCGTGGATATAAATCTTTTCGTTTTTGACAATCTCCTCGCCAAACTTATTGATCAGCTCTTCCTTGGTCGTCTCACGGTGGCAGCCGGTCGAGATCAGGAAGGTGATGTCGGCATCCGGGTTGCCGCGGCGGATTTCCGCGAGCATCAGCGGGGCAATCACCTTCGACGGGACGGGGCGGGTGTGGTCGGAAGCAATGATCACGACCTTCTTCTTCCCTCTCGCCATCTCGCAGAGGCGCGGGGTGCCGACCGGATGCTCGAGAGCCTCCTGCACAAGCTGCTCCTGGGTCTTGCCGGGGTTATAGTGATGCATATCGGATACGAGAGTTCCGGCATAGCGGCTCTCCGGAATATCAAGCTCCAGGAAATCCTTCCCATACGGAAATTTAACAACTGGCATAATCAGGTTCCTCCTAATCGTTTCCGGGCGCTTCAGCGTCCGGTTTCATCGTTTATTGTTTATTGTGCGAGCTTTTCCCCGAGGTCGATGGCCGCGAGCATACTGTCCTCGCGGGCGATCAACCTGCCTGCAATATCAAAAGCGGTGCCGTGATCCACCGAGGTGCGCACCACGTCGAGACCGACGGTAACATTCACCCCCGCGTCAAAGGCAAGCAGCTTGAGGGGAATATGCCCCTGATCGTGGTACTGAGCCACCACGAGGTCGAATTCACCCTTGTGCGCCCGCAGGAATACCGTGTCGGGCGGGAGCGGGCCGGAAACCTCCATCCCTTCGGCGCGGCAGCGTTCGATGGCGGGGGCGATCTGTTCGATCTCCTCCCGGCCGAAAAGCCCATGCTCTCCGGCGTGGGCATTGAGTCCCGCCACCGCGATGCGCGGCTTCTCATATCCCGCCTTCTTCAGCGTATCATGGGCGAGGTGAATCACGTCGTATTCCCGCTGCTCGGTGACAAGACCGCACGCCTCGCGCATCGAGACATGGGTCGTGGCGTGAATCACCTTGAGGCTCTCGCTCCAGAGAAGCATCGCGTAGCTCTCGCCATGGGTAAACTCTCCGAAAATTTCGGTGTGCCCGGCATACTGGTAACCGGCCTTGCGCATCGCCTCTTTGTTCAGCGGAGCGGTCACAACGCAGCCGATCCGGCGGGCCAACGCCCAATCGATGGCGGTGCGCACCGCGAGGAAGGCGCAGCGTCCTCCCACCGGCGAAACCTGTCCGATGGTGATCTCCTCAAAGGGAACCGGGTAAGGGTCCACGACATTGATGCAGCCGGCCTGTACCTGCGCCGCATTGTCGATCAAATGCAGCGGCGTTTCGATTCCGAGCCTGCCGCGGTACCAGTCGAGCATCGGTGCGGAGCCGAAGACAATGCAGCGCCCGATCAGCTCGGGACGGCGGCGCAGCGCCTTGAGCACAACCTCGGAGCCGACCCCGCAGGGATCTCCGGCTGTAATTCCAAAATAATTCAAGGGGGGACTCCTCCTTCCGGTCAAAATGCTTCCTTGAGCTTGCGCAGCGAATAGGTGATGGTATCGTCCCGGCCGAACGCACCGGCCTTGGTGATGACCCTCAGCCCTTCGAATTCACCGCCGCGCAGCTTCATCATCGGGATTCCGACCGCAACTTCGGTGAGGATTGACGACCCCCGGCTTCTCGCCTCGGCAAAAAAGCCCATCGCGGTGTCGCCGCCGGTGAGGAACACCCCTGAAACAGGGATGCGGCGCAGCACCCCGGCGGCCAGCCGTCCGAGCAGCGCCTGGGTATAGACGCTGACCTCCTCGCCGCTCTTTCCGAGGCGTCTGCCCGCTTCATCCGAGGCGGCAAGCCCCTCGGGGCTGCGGGAGGCCGCTGAAAGAAGCAAAACGTCCCGCCCCTGCGCAAGCCGGGCCGAGGCCGCGTCGATGAAGCTCTCTTCGGTCAGTTCGCCTTCCAGGAGCCGGCCGACCGGTACCTCAATGAGCGAAACGCCCGCCGCTTCGGCGTGGGCGACCTGCGCCCGGGTGACCGAGCTGACCGAGCCGACTAGCCCAAAAGAGGGCTTCTGGCGGGATTCCAGCTCCATCAGGTTGTCGGCGATCGCAGCGGTTCCGACCCAGAGAATCCGCTTGCCGGTGGCCTTCGCTGCCGAAAGGACCGCCTGCATATCGGCGTTGGTCTGGGAATCAAAGGCATAGATCCGGGCCTGCCCGAAGTCGATGCGGCCTGCGCGGATCGTCTCGAGCGAAACCTGCTCCACCCGCTCGTTGAAGGCGCCCATCAGGATTTCCCGCAGATTGTCACAGGTGACCGGCTTCTTGGGATCGCGCGACAACTCAGTTTCGGTGATCGGCACCCCCTTGAGCAGGTGAATCCCACCGACAGTCGTGCGGCCGAGGTCGGGAAGCGCAGGGACAAAAACGATCAGCTCGCTGCCGAACCACTCATCCACCGCGCGGATTTCCTCCGCGACGTTGCCGCGCAGCGTGGAATCAATCTTTTTGATAACAGTGTAAAAGGAATCCCAGCCGATTCCTTCGCAGAGCCGGGAGACGGCATTGAAAGCCTCCCGGCCGGACATGCCGCGCGATTCGGTATCCAGCACAAAGGAGCCTTCGGGTCCGATCAGCGCCGGATCGAAAATGACGTCGGTCGAAAAACCGCGCCGCTTGAGCTGAACGCCGGTGTCGTTGGCGCCGGTAAAATCGTCGGCGATGATGAGATAGCGATTCTGGTTCACAGGAAATCCCTCCTTATCGAGAGGCGCGCGGGAAAAGGATATCGTCGTTCCCGCGCCTGTTCTTCACATGTCAGGTTCTTCTGACTGCGCTGCGTGCGGGAAAGGGAAATCCCTTTCCCGCGCGTCTGAGAACCGTGTGATCAGTTGGCCTTCTTCTCAAACTTGTTGAGGAAGTTGACCAGCACAGGGCAGAGAATAGCAGTGACAATGACTGCGGCCGCGACCTGAGCGGTGGCAATCTCAGAGATCGGCAGCATCGAGGGATCGGCAGCCGCAACCGCCGCAGGAGTTCCCACCGCGTTGCCGGCGGTGGTTCCGATGGCGCCGCCAACCTGCGGATGCTTCGAACGCATCAGCTTCATCGAGAAGTAGCCGCCGAAGCCGGTGATCACCGTGACCGCAACGCCGAGCAGGATGCCGGGCAGGCCCGCGGTGATGAGCTGTTTGAAGTTGAGGCCCGCGCCGAGCGGGAACGCAAAGAAGGGAATCAGCATGGTGGCGCCGGGGGCGACGAAGTTGCGAAGTTCCTCATCCATGTTGCCGAGCACGCAGCCGACGACGATGGGCATGACGCAGCCGACAAGGGTCATGAAGGGGATCGAGGCGATGCCGGAAGCGCCGAGCGCAACCATCGTAAAGAAAGGACCGTCGTTGATCGAGAGGATCGAGACGGCGCCGACATCAGTCGCGTCGCCGAATTCGCCGGCCAGTGCGGCATAGAGGCCGCCGTTCGAGTTGGCCATGGCGGCGATAACCGCCAGCGGGGTCAGGCCGAGAATGCCGGCCGGGCCGAAGGCCATATTCAGCAGGATTCCGACGATGGCGCCAAGACCGACCTTGACGGCGGTGATGATGATGCCCTTGACTACCGGAACACCCGCCTGCTTCACATTGATCTGCGCGCCGTTGCAGAAGAGAAAGACCGCGAGAATCGGCATCGCGCCGGATTTCCAAAGGTGGCTGGTGAAGGTGCCGCTTCCTCCGAGCGTAATCAGGCCGGGCAGGAAGGTATTGAACGCCGCGCCCAGAAACAGGGGGATGACCATGAGTCCACCGGGAATTTTCTTGACCGATTGCAGAATTTTCATCTTGTTTCCTCCATCTCTTTTGTCCACATTTCGCTGGTACGGACAACTGTGAGATTAGTTAAGCAAAAACCATGCCATATATCATAGTATGAACCGTTTGTGAAGGAAATAAGCCGTTTTTTTAATGTCTGAAAATCTCCCAGTTCAAAATAGTTGCAAAATTCAACATAATTTTGTTGCTCTTTACAACAATCGTTGTTTTTTGAAGCAAACGTTTGGGTTAATCTGGAGCGTTCCTGTCCTTGAGCTTGCGCCAGAGGGTGGAGCGGTCAATTTTCAGGATCTCACAGGTTTTTTTGATATTCCTGTCCGTCTTGTGGTAGATTTTCTGAATGTACCAGTTCTCCACTGCGCGCAGGTCGTTTTCTCCTTCCAGAAATTCCCGGTCCCCGGTGGAATCCAGGGCAGCCCTCGCCTTACGCCCGGGCGCCAGCCCTGCAAAGGAAGACAAAATGATGCACCGCTCAATCAGCCCTCCCAGTTCCCGGACGTTCCCCTCATAATACCGCTCGCTCAGGCACCGGCGGGCACGCTCGTGAAAAACCAGCGGCCGCTTTTCGTATTTTTCCGCGTACTTCTGGTTGAAATGCCTGGCCAGCAGCATGATATCCTCGGGGCGTTCCCGCAGAGGCGGAATGGAGAGAAGGAGGATGCTGATCCGGAAATAGAGGTCGCGGCGGAAGGTCCCTGCCCGCACCATCTCCTGCAGGTCGCGGTTGGAAGCGCAGATGATCTTGACGTCAACCGGAATCACCTTATCCGCGCCAATCCGCATAACCTCTTTCTCCTGCAGCACCCGCAGCAGACGCCCCTGCAGGGGCAGCGGGATTTCGCTGATCTCGTCGAGCAGCAGGGTACCGCCGTGGGCCAGCTCAAACACACCGGCCCGGCCCTCCTTCTTCGCGCCGGTGAAGGAGCCTTCCTCATAGCCGAACAGCTCGCTTTCGATCAGCGCGGGGGGCAGCGCGGCGCAGTTGACCGCCACAAAAGGCGCCTGTGCCCGCGGGCTGGCGTTGTGGATCGACTGGGCGAAGAGCTCCTTGCCGACCCCCGATTCCCCGCAGATCAGAACGGGAGTATCATAGAGGGCGTAGCGGCGCGCAGCCTCGATGCATTCCTTCATTTGGGGGCTTTCCCCGACAATATCTTCAAAGCGGTAGCGTGCGGTGAAGCCTTTCTTGAGCAGCTTGCGCCGGATCGTCTGCTCGGTTTTCTGCATTTCGGTGACATCCTGGAAGGTGGCGACCGCTCCCTTGACCTGCCCGTCCACGATGATCGGCACCCGGTTTGTGGCGATTACGCAATTGCGGACCGTCTGAAGCTTTTCCAGCTGGGGAATTCCGGTGTGAAGGACCTCGTGCAGCAGGGTGTTGGGAATCACCTCCCGGACGTTTCGCCCGATTGCCGCACTGCGGTCTACTCCGAACACCTCGGCCGCCCGGGCGTTGAGGATGGTGATCATCTCCCGCTCGTCGATCGCAAGGATGCCGTCGTGCACAAAATCGGTGATGGTGGTGATCTGCTGGGTCCTCTGCTTCTCGATGCGGGCGGCCCGGTGAATCCGGCGCGCTTCCCGCATGGCCGTCATGATCGAATCCTTCTGCGAAAAGATGACGATCCCCCGGCAGCCGAGTGCCTGTGTGATCCGCGTGACGTTGGCGTCCCCGATATAGGTCCGTATCCCCCGATCGCGGTGCTGGCTGATGACATCGAGCACCTGGTCCTCGGCGTGCAGCTCAACCTTGATGATCTCAAACGGCAGCAGCTCGCGCAGCAGGTCGAACCCGTCCACGACATTGTTGTAGCCCACAACCGCCACCGGCCCCTCGACCGCGCCGGCGCGCTGAACGCTCTCGAGGATGTCGTAGGCGCTGACATGAATCTCCACAACCGGCAGATCGAAGGCCGCCCGGCAGAGCCGGTAGGTTCCGCCGCGGGTGACGATAATCTCGGCCCCCGCGCGGATCGCCCTGCGGGCGGCGGCGACGCCGTCCCCCATGTTGGCCAGTTCCACCTCGATATTGTCGTATCCCTTCTCCCGAATCAGCTCAAGCGCCTTGTCATAAGCGTCAGGCATCGGCGCGACCAAGAAAATCGGCTTCATCCGGCTTCTCCTTTCCCCGGAGCCTTCCGGGCATTCGTTTGTTTTTAGTATAGCACAGCCTCCCGCGTTTCACCAGACGGCGCTGCAAAATCGGGAAATTCCATCTTTAAAAACTTTGGAGAACCTCGCAGGAAAAAGGAGCCTTTTGAGCACTTAATCTCTGAAGACCCATTTGGAAAGGATATCAGACAGATGAAACGTATGATGATTTTGATTGCCGCAGTGGCGCTCACCGCAGCGCTGGCCGTCACCGCAGCCGCCGAATATGTTGCCTGCCTCCCCGGTGAGGAACATGTGATGAGCGACTGGAAGAAGATTGCCGAGAACGAGGATGGTTCCGTCGTCTATGAGCGGGTCTGCTCCAAATGCAGCTACCATCAGAAGGGCTTCGGCGGGTTTGCTCCGTCCGGCGGCGTCGGCACTACCCGCAGCGTCCCCGAGCATCTCGCGGTGACCACCTCGCTGGAGGCGGGGCCCGGATCAGACACCCCCCTGACTGCTGCCAATCCCTCCACAGGCGCGCGCGCCTGATTGTATTTCCAGAAGCATGATTCCGCCCGCAGCGTTGGAGAGATTTTCCACAGGCGCCCGTCTGGTTGTAGTTCCGGGGGCCCCGCGGCGGCTGCGGCCGCAATTCTACTGCTTGCCGCAGGCACGCCCGACGATATTTTGTGTATCCTTCTATCTTTCATTTCGGCAATTTGCCGGGCGGGCGGGATTTTCCGCTTTGCCCGGCATATTGTTGTGGTGGAAAGCTCCGCATCTCCGGGAATTGCAGAAAACCGGAATTTGGCTCTTTTCCTGACGAAATATTTGGTATATGATAGATGTAGCCGATTACTATGCCCGAAGGGAGGTCCGTCATGCTGGAACTGAGGTCGGTCTCCAAATCCTATCCCGAAGCGGGGCAGGTTCTGCGGGAGGTAAGCCTGCGCGTGGAGCCGGGGCAGGCCCTCTGTCTCGCCGGCGGAAACGCCGAAGGAAAAACCACCCTGCTGGAAATCGCAGCCGGACTTCGCCGCCCCGATTCGGGCGAGGTACTTCGCCCAGCGGAAACGGCGCTGGTTCCGCAGCGCCCCGCGGTTCTCGGGGAGCTGACCGCCGCCGACAACCTTGCGCTGTGGTATGCCGCCGCCGGCCAGCGGGAACGCCCCTTTTCCCCCGGCTCTCCCGAAGAGAAGCTCGGCCTTTCCCCGTTTGCCCGCCGCCGCGCGGGACGCCTTTCCGGAGGAATGCAGCGCCGCCTTTCCATCGCGGCGGCCCTCTGTTCCCAGCCCGGCACGCTGCTGCTCGACGAGCCGTTTGCGGCGCTCGACGCCGGGGGCTGTGCGCTGGTGCACGCCGTCCTGGCGGATTTCGTACAGGCGGGCGGCGCCGTCCTGTTCTCCTCCCACGAGCCGCAGCAGATCGCCGCGCTGGCCGGCGCGCTTGTCCGGCTGCGCGGCGGCACACTCGAGGGACCCTTTCCACTCACCGCACCGCCGGGGGCAAAACGGACAGGTCAGGTTCTCGAGCTGCTGCTGAACGACCCGTCCAAGGCACAGGAACACCCGGATAATACATCCATTCGATCAAAATGAGAATAAAGGAGAGAAATCATTTCAATGGAACAAAATCAACAAGCTCTGAATTCCCTGGAGCCGAAGCCGCACGGCGGCAGGGGCCTTCTCATCGCCGCGATTGCGGCCGTTGCGGTCCTCTGCGCCGTCGGAGGCGTCTTTGCCACGCGGATGCTCGGCGGCACCCCGGAGCAGCAGGTGGCCGATGCATTCCAGGAGACCTTTGCGCAGGCCGAGCAGGAGATTGAGGCCCTGCAGAAGGACTACCCCGCGTTTGCCGCCTTCCAATCCTTTGCCTCCCCCGCTTCCGCCGCAAAGGACTACCGCATCGGCTTCGCCGGAATCGAGGGGATCGACTACTCCAACATGATCAGCGCCTTTCTTTCGGGAAGCAGCATTGATCTCTCGGTTTCGCAGGATCTCGAGTCCCATGCCGCGGATATGGAGATGGGGCTTACCCTGCTCGGGGAAACCTTCCTCGAGGGGCGCTACTATCTCTCGCCTGAAGCCATCGTCCTGTCGGTGCCGACCCTCTCGGAAACCGCCGTTTCCATCCGCCCGGAGGGCTTTGCCGAGGCGTATCCCGCAAGCCCGCTCGGACAGCTTTACCCCGCCGACGAGCAGCAGCTCGCTCTGATTCAGGAGCAGCTCGACGCTTACACCGCCCAGCTTCGGATGGTGGACCCGCAGATGATCGAAGCCCTTGAGTCCGGTCTTCGGGAGGTCGGCATCCGTCTCGCCGGAGAAACTGCCTTTTCCAAGCTGGAGAAGGGCCGCTACCATATTGAAGCGCCCGGAGAGGCAGTCCGTCAGGCGCTGACCGACGCGCTGCGGCTCTGCGTGAGCGCCTGCTACAGCGATGAAATGCTCGACAGCATGTCCGGGGCCGAAGGCACCTCGCTGCGGGAACAGCTCGAGGAGCTTTATGAATCGATTCCGCCGCTCGCCCTCTCGGCCGACCTGACCGTTTCCAACCAGATTGTCACCGCTGTTGCGGCCACTCTGTCCGCGCCTTCGGAGCAGGCCTCCGGCGACGCGGCGGTCGAAGCGCTCTCTCTGAACTACAGCCGCGGCGAAAACGGCAGCCACACCTTTGCGCTCTCCTCCTCCGGCGGGGAAGCCGACGGCTTTACCCTGCGGGCCGACTATACGGGAACCGAGGCGGAGGACCGCTATCAGGAGCAGTTCACCCTGACGGCCGGTTTACAGGACGATGATGAGCTTTTCCGCCTGACCTGGGATTATTCCACCGGCAAGGACGGAACGCTCCGCTATGCGGGGAACTTCGCGGTGCCCGGCGATCAGGTCTCGGTCGGATTCACCGCCGACGGCGCCCTGACCCGGGACGGGGAAACGGTCAGCGTCGATCTGCCGGGAACACGGATCGCGGTATCCGCTCCATCCCTGCCGCAGGAAGCCGCCGTCCTGCTCGACATCGGCTTCGCCTTCCATCCTCTCGGGGAAGCGCTCACCCCACCTGAGGCTTCTGACCTTCTCTCGATGAGCGAGGAAAAGCTCAATGCGCTCTATCAGGAGGCAGAGGGCAACCTCAACGGGCTGGCGGGCCGCTTCTACAGCCTGATGCTCGGCTGATTCTGCAAACGATCCCGATGAAACGGAGGGGGAACGATGCGTCTGATTCTCACCGGCCTGCTGGCCGGACTTAAGAGGAGCGCCGCGCCGTTCCTCCTCCTTTTTGCCGCCATGCTCTGCTGGAGCGGCGTCCTGGCCCCCTTCGCATGGGAGGAAACGCAGCCCGCTCCCATCCAGATTGGGGTTCTGGACGAGGAGCAGGGGGCGTTTTCCCCACTGCTTCTCTCTCTGCTGCAAAAGCCGCTGGGACAGGCGGCCGAGCTGAAGATTCTCGCACCCGGCGACCCGCAGGAGGGCTGCGCCGCCGTTTTGATTCTGCCGCGCGGCTTCTGGCAGGGAATTATGGACGGGGAAAACCTCTCTCCCGTGCTGCGCCTGTATGCGGCCTCCCCGCTCGAGGGGCTTTGGGCCGGCGCCCTCGCCCGCTCGGGCGCCCGGACAATCGAAACCGCCCAGCGGCAGATCGCCGGCATGGTGCCGGTGCTGCGGGAGGCGGGACTGGACGGCAGGGAGCTTGAGGCTGCGCTTATGCGCGCGGACCTCTCGCTGCTAGACCGCTACCTCAGCCGCGGGGGACGGCTGCATCCGGTCCGGCTCTCGGCAACCGGTGCGCTGAACCTGGGGCGCTACCTGCTGTGCAGCGCCGCAACGATCCTGATGAGCGCGGCCGCCTTCCTTTTTTGGGAAGGCTTTTCGGTTTTGAACCGCTTCGCCCGGTATGCGCAGCGTCCCTCCCTCTTCGCCTGCGCCCTGCTGCTGGCTCTGCTTCTCTCGGCCGGACTTTGGCTGCCGGTCGCAGTGCTCCTCAAAGGCGGCTTTCCGGAACCGCACGCCCTTGCCGCCCTCTGGCTTTCCTCCGCGGGGCAGCTTCTTCTGACCGTCTCTCTGCCGGGGCGCGGTGCCTGCGCCGCCGCTTCGGTGGGCCTGACCCTCGGGCAGGCGCTTTTCGGCGGAGGGTTCTTTCCGGAGGCGCTGCTTCCTCCTGTCCTTTTCCGTCTCGCGGGCTGGCTTCCGCTTACCCTTCGGCGCAGTGCGCTCGGCGCGGCCTGCTTCGGCGCAGGCGAGGGGGCGGCGCTGCTGCTTTTGGCCGCGGGCTTCTTTGCCGCTGCGGCCCTCGTCTCCGGGCTGCTCTGGAATCGGGAGAGGAGGAATCTACGGTGAACCGCAGAGGAAATGTCTTCTTTTTCGGCCGCTGTCTGCTGCTCTGCGGCAAACGGCAGCTCCTGCTTCCTTCCTTCTGGGGCTGTTCGCTGGCGCTGTTCGCGCTGGTTGGGGGCTTTCTCCTGCTCTGCCCCGAGCCAAAGGGGGCCTCCGCCTCCATCGGTCTGCTGTTTGACGGAGGAAACCCTGTTCTTGCGGCAGCCTGCGCCCCGCTGGAGCAGGAGGAGGGCCTTCCGTTTCGCTTTTACCATCCCGGAGAAGAGGAAACGATGCGCCGCGCAGTTCTGACCGGGGAGCTTCACTGCGGCTACCTGCTCGACCCCGGCGCCGATCCGCCGGTGACCGTCTATGAAACCGACGGTTCCTTTCTGCGGCCGGTGGCCGACGAGCTGGTCTTCGGCGCGCTTTTCGAAGCGGAGGCCCCCGCGTTCACGCGGGAATTGCTCACGCAGACGCCGGGCGGGCCGTCCGGCTTTGCGCCGGGAAAAACATCGCCGCTGACGGTGACGGTCGAAAGCGCCGGAAGTTTCCCGCCCCCCGAGTCCGCCCTGGATCTGCGGCCCCTGCTTTTTGCGGTATTTTCCTCCCTTTTCCTATTTCTTGCCGTCTTCGGGGGGCTGTTTGTCCCCGAAGAAGCCGCTGCCTTTGAAATGTTGGAAACGGTTCGTCCCGGCGCGGCGAAAACCGCTCTGCTGGCCGACGCCGCCGCCTGCACTCTGCTTCAGGGGGCGCTGCCGGGGCTGCTGCTGCTCGCCTTCCCCGATCTGCGC
>Ga0129309_1000406_pt1 | contig 33843 bp, 28 predicted proteins | sample L1105metagenome_FD_94439 | JGI IMG/M metagenome (GOLD analysis project Ga0129309, IMG submission 94439) | Ring-tailed lemur group fecal microbial communities from Wisconsin, USA - L1105 metagenome | ecosystem: Host-associated > Mammals > Digestive system > Large intestine > Fecal | place: USA...
GGCCGTGGAGTTCGCCGTGGCTGCTTCCGCTCTGAAGCACTCCATCGAGGGCGACTACAACATGGTTACCCTGGCCGAGGTGGAGAAGCTGGCCGGCGGCGACGGTTCCGGCCGTATCCAGCGATAAGTTTCAAAAAGCTGGTCCCCGTATTGTACGAGGACCAGCTTTTGTTTTAGCATTTTGTATTCATCATATTTTCAAAATGCTCCAGCAAACGTGAGAGCAGTATTTAAATAAGTTTTGCGCAGAGAATGATGAGTTTTGAGATCGTCGTCCACTTTGAGAATTTCATTTCCAATCGCTAATTCCACAGGCGCACCTTCAATATGTGATAATTTGTTTTGTCAAATAGTAGGATCACAAGTGGGTCATTTTATGCCGCTATATACTGATAGGTCGATTTTCCCATGCCCACGGATTTGATGCTGACCGCAAACTGATCGCCAAGGAAATGAATACGGGCTTCTTTGCGGGATTGGGAACAAAGCAAGAAAAAATCCAGACGCAGATATGATGAAGAAATCAAAAAATCTGCTTCGCCAACACCCTGAGTTACTGGATGAACTGCTCTGGGATTGTGGGTGAAAACAAGTGAATTCTATGAAGATGCAGGTATTTATAAGCTTAATGCGGGTTCAAAAGCACTTCTGAGCAGCTGCTATGCAGACAAATATGCATACAATATGCACTCAAATATCTTCCTTGCAAAAAAATCCCGATCAAAAGTTGCTTGCTTTTGACCGGGATTTTGGCACGCCAGAAGGGAATCGAACCCCCAGCCTCACCCTTAGGAGTTTGGAAAATTCAATATCCCAGGGTGCATCACAATGTCATGTAGTGCTAAAAAGTACCGTAAAATCAAGGGAATTGAACGATCCGAGTATCCTGGAATTTCTCGTAAGGACACCCCATATTACCTCAAAAAACCTACGCTCTTAGCACGGTTATTAGCATTAGCAGCCGGGGAACGCTCTGCGTTCACATGAGCTGAAGAGCTTTACGCTGGATTTGAGGCAAGATAACAACTGAATATTTGACTCAATAAGGACACTCCGCATGATGTGAAGTGTCCTTATTTTATACGGATAATGAACGCACAGAATCTACTATCGCTCGGATTGCCCAAATTAACTGAGGGAGTAGTGAGAGCAGAATCGCAACCGTTTTGCTACATCTATAAATGAAACAACGAGTAAGAAAGAACTTCAATCACCGCTTTTATTGGGCGCGGCGTTAATTAGCCTTACACCATTAACTAAAGCAAAGCAACAAATCTTTCCTCCAGTAAATTGCCGACCACGGGCATTATAGCGTTCTCCGCTGGCAGAAATGAATACTTGCTTTTTTGCTCTTGTTAGTGCTACATAGAACACGCATAGATCATCCAGCAGCGGTTCAACCATCTGGGTTGGGATATTTTGCGGTAGTCGACAACGAGCACCGCCTTGTGTCGATTTACTGGGGCAGTCCCTGCAAATAAATGTAAACACCCATTGCTCAACATCACAAACGACTACATAATCCCACTCCAGACCTTTCGCACCATGAACAGTGGAGAGAATCACTCGTGAGTCAACATATTCCATTGCTTGTTTTAGCTGACGGTTTTCAAAAATGTCCAGTAACAGGGTATACTTATCTTCAGGAACAAGGTCTGCATAATCGATGGAAACTTTCTCCACAAGGGCATCAAGCAACTTCAGCAGAGAATCTACTGTCTTACCTGTTGATGCTGCATATGCTGTCCTTACACTATCGGAGAACGCCGCCAGAGCCTTTTTATTTATGGCCTTTGACTTACCAAATCGCCTGATAAACATTTCTTGGCATTTGTTATGGAACTCAACATAGTCCGAATCTTCGTCAGTAAACATTCCATAGAAGTATTGAATGCCATTCCTAGCAAGTTCAGCTTCTACGATTTCTGCATTTTTACTTCGATTTCGGAATAGAATTGCGATTTTTACATTCTCTTCTGCCAATAGATCTTGGACTTTGGCAACGACCTGCTCTGCTTCATCTTGTTGAGTTGTACCCCAAAATGCAGGAAGTTTTGCTACATCATCAGCTGCAATAGTTGATGTAAAGCAAGATGCTGCATTGGCCCGAATGTTTTTATCTAACTTTAGCATATCAGGATTATTTTGGAAGCGATAGTTTTTTGAAAGTTCAACTTTTGTCATTCCATATTCGTCAACGACTTTTGACATAATGTCTGGAAGTGCACCTATGAACCCATATATCCGCTGCAATGAATCACCAAGAAAGAGTAATTGCGTTTGTTCAGAAATAACCGATTCAAGCAGTTTCCATGCTATACAGTTTGTGTCCTGAAATTCATCTACAACAATAAGCGGGTAGTAGCTCTGATAAAACTTTTTAACCTCCGTGTGATTTGTAAAAATCTCGAGCACAAATAAAATGATGGCATTGTGCGTGATGTAGTCAAGTGGAAGCAGCTTCTTAATAATAATGTCATTATATGCGTGGATCGTCTGAGCATCAGGAACACGAGCCTCTTTCACGTCAGTTTCTACAGCTTTGAGACTCTGAAGCTCTGCAGGAGTAAGTGCGGTTTTAAGGTTCGCCTGATTTTCAATATCGCTATCGCCGACTGCTCGAAAAAGATTTACATCCTTACGTAAAGCATCCGCAATAAGATATCCGTATTTTTTCAGTATGCCCTTACAGAAACCATGATAATTTGTGATTGTAACCTTTTCTCCGATTGACACGGGACTATTTTGCAAGCCAAGTAATGAAGGCAGTTTTCCTGCAACTTCTCGTTTAACTTTCAGAGCAGCATTGACACTAAAAGTAAGGCCGAGAATTCGCTTTGGATTTGGAATTTGGCCAGACGCAAACAAGTAGGCAATCCGACTTATCATCGTAGTCGTCTTCCCATATCCAGCAGGCGCTTCAACTATTAGGCGCGGACTATCCGAGAAGATTACATCGAGTTGCCGTTCGTCACCTCCGTGTTGGGCAGTTATTTTTTCTTTGATTTCCACAAGATTGGCATCAGACATTTGCCGCTACCTCCTGTGCTTTCTGTATCGCGTTGCTGTAGCAGGCAGGGATGTTTTCCGCGGGAGTTGCATCGCCGATGATCCTGCCAAGAAGAACTCCTTTCTTTGCCATAAACCATGCTGAGAACATTCGGCAAAAATCCTCTTCATCATCATCGCTTACATCGCTCAGCTTTTTGGGAGTATAACCTGTTATATCAATGCTCATTTTCCTGAAGTGGTTCCGGACAAAATCTGTGTCTAAAGAAACGGAACATGCGTTGCTATCCATATCAAGCGCGATTTTTCTAACCAACTCGGTTTTACCGGCAGCAAAAAGTGTTTTTACTATCTCTATCTCAAAGCACAGTTCTGTTGTAAAAAACTCATCAGGAGCAGCAGCGTGGCCGTCCTTAACATCACCGTCGTAAATAGCCACACTTGGAATTGCAAAAAATGTAAACAACTGGCGTAGAGGCTTTATTGAGTTTTGACCCCTTGCATTAATGACACAGATTCCGTAATCATCCAGCGAAATGCCTAACTTTTCAGCAAATTTGTGAATGCAGCCGTATTCCGTCTCACCTTCAATCAAGAGCGCACACTTAGCATAGAATGCTTCTTTAATCTCAGGGAAGTGCATAATGAGATGTTTTTCTGTTTCAGCTTTAATTCGCCCATCGTTGTTAGTTCCTGCAATTGGGCGGAGTGCATAGCCGCTAATAACTGATGTTTTATCTTGATTTTTATAGAATCGAATAAGGTTACGGTAATCCCCAATCAGAGCGTCTGTTGAATGTGTAACGATTATTAATTGACCACTAATTCCATCCACATTAAACAGCATTTTTAAAAGATCCACAAACTCTGCGTCTTTGTTACAAAGGATTCGCTTGTAGTAGCCGATCAGTGACCGCTGAAGATATGGATGAAGATGAACTTCTGGTTCATCAATCGATAAGATAAGCGGTAAAAGTTTCTTCCCGTCAGAATCGGTATACAAGAGATCTTCAAACAAAACAGATTTACTCTTATACAACTCCATTATCTGGCACAGAATATTCATGGATGCCATTGCCATGTACTGAACACCGCTTCCGGTGGATTCAATTTTTCTGGTTCCGTCCGATAAGTAAAAAAGTCTGGTCAGCATTTCAGTGGAATCTGGAGACACAGTCGCTTTTATTGAGTAGTCTCGAAAACTTCGGATTTTCTCAAGGTATCCGTTAATGAACTCCATTAGTCTGTCTACCTGTGTAGTGTCCAAAAAAGCATGTGCCGCACCATCATCGAACCGTTCAATTATTGTGCTTATCAATAGCCCGGCACCTTTTTGAGTGTCTAGACGCAACTCTTTGCTTGGGACAGAGGTAGTCTCGTATTTGAGAAAGTTGAGTTTACGCAATTGTCGGGGAGGAATACTCTCGTTAGAGTCTACACTAACAATGGTCGGATATGCGTCCCTGACTGTTTGATGATACCGTATTTTCAGCAAAGAAGCATCCTCAGGCGAAAAGTTGTCGCCAAAAAAGCCTTGCTCATTTGGAAGAAGCTTGATGTCAAGTTCGACCTCGATTGGCTTTTCTGGGTCGGCAAAATCTTTTTCGTCAAAGCCCTTACCGTTGCAAACCGTAGCTAACAGCGATAAGAAGTTGCTTTTGCCAAGGTTGTTTTCCCCGATGATATAGTTACACTCAGGATTAAAAGTAACTTCAATTCCATCAATGTTCCTGTAGTTGTTCACTTTTACACAGGATATTCTCATAGGTTCCTCCTCGGAGTGTATGACTCCCAACTGTTACCAACGGGTCCAAGATTAAGCCTTGCCTTAATCAATGGATCACTGCTGATTAGTGAGTTTTATTACGATTAGGTGGACTCGGCAATACAGAAAAGCGCCTATTGTTCTAATAGCTTATATCCCCAATGCCCGCCTTCACGGTATTTGACGAGCTTTCCCTCTGCTACTAAACCCGCAAGAATCCGATTCGCCGTCGCCGCCGAAACACCACACAATACACGCACATCCGCATTCATGATATACGGATGTGTTTCCAGAAACTTCTCGATCTGCTTCCACCGCATCGTTGCCTTATCTGTCGCTCCATCGCTCACCTCATCACTCGCATTGATTGCGTCAATGAGCGATGCTTTGATAGCTGAAAGCATGAACTCAATAAATACCGTGGACTCTCCGGCGTCATTGGAAGCATTGATGGCTGCGTAATACTCCTCCTGACGGTCATGGATGATGGATTCCACCGGTAGCCAAGCAAAGGCCGGGTTCCATTTGGAAAGCAACAGCGTATGCCACAGACGGCCCACACGGCCGTTTCCATCCGCAAAGGGGTGGATCAGTTCAAACTCATAATGGAACACACAACTGCGGATTAGCATATGCACATCGCTGTTTTTCACCCAGTCCAGCAGCTCCATGACCAAATCCGGGACATACTGCGGCAACGTTCCAAAATGCAGGACATGCCCCTCCTGATCTACAACACCCACAGGCCGGGTACGGAACATTCCTGACTCATCCACCAATTCTCGTGTCATAATGCCGTGAGCGGTCAGCAGATCATCTACGGAGTAGGGGTCCAGCTCGTCCAGCCGCTCGTAAATCTCATAGGCATTCTTGACCTCTGCAATATCCTTGGGTGGAGCCAGGACATGCTTACCGTTGAGGACTGCAGTTACCTGTTCTAAGCTGAGCGTATTCTGTTCAATGGCAAGGGAGCCGTGGATGGTGCGAATACGATTGCTCCGGCGCAGAGTCGGGTTGCTGGAAAGCTGGTTCGTTGATGTGAGCCTGCCTACCAGCTCGGCAATTTCCGCAACAGAATCAATGATCTTATTCGTGATTTCAAAGGGTGGCTTTTTGTTTTTCATAACATCCTCGCATATCCGTAAACTATCATTATTGTACCAATAAATGGCCTAAAAATCAATACATCGCTCATTTCATCAATCAAAAGATAAGACTAAATTTGACCGATTGTTCCGGAAACTTTGGGTGAACTTCCAGGATCAACAAAACAACTCTCTACAACTGAATCAGAAATCTGTAAGGACATTTCGCATGGTGTGAAGTGTCCTTATTTTTATGGAGGTAATCACGATGAGTACACAGATTATCGCCATCGCCAACCAAAAGGGCGGCGTTGGCAAGACAACGACCTGCGCCAATCTCGGCATCGGACTGGCACAGGAAGGAAAAAAGGTGCTGCTGATTGACGGCGATCCCCAGGGCAGCTTGTCTATCAGCCTGGGCTATTCCCGCCCAGACACGCTGCCGGTCACACTCTCCGATATGATGGGCAAGGTGCTGACCGATTCGCCCATCCAGCCCGGCGAGGGTATTCTGCACCATGCGGAGGGGGTTGACCTGATGCCAGCAGATATTCAGCTCTCCGGCATGGAGGTATCCCTGGTAAATGCCATGAGCCGGGAAACCATTTTGCGGCAGTATCTGGACACGGTGAAACGGGACTATACCCATATTTTGATCGACTGCCAGCCCTCCCTGGGTATGCTCACAGTCAATGCACTGGCAGCCGCTAACAGGGTGTTGATTCCCGTCCAGGCGGAGTATTTGCCTGCCAAAGGACTGGAACAGCTGCTGCAAACTATCAGCAAAGTGCGGAGGCAGATCAATCCCAAGCTGCAAATCGACGGTATCCTACTGACAATGGTGGACGGGCGCACCAACTTCGCAAAAGAGATCAGCGCCCTGCTGCGGGAAACCTACGGTTCCAAAATCAAAGTATTCGGTTCTGAGATTCCGCACTCCGTCCGGGCCAAGGAGATCAGCGCCGAGGGTAAAAGCATCTACGCCCACGACCCGGAGGGCAAGGTTGCTGCCGCTTACAAAAATCTGACGAAGGAGGTGCTGAAACTTGAAAAGCAGCGCGAAAAACATAAAGCTGGCCTCAGTCGATGATTTGTTTTCTACTGAGGAAAGCCGGGTTGATGCCAGCCGCGAAAAAGTAGTGGAAATCCCGCTGTCTGAACTGCATCCGTTTAAGGACCATCCCTTTAAGGTCAAGGATGACGAGGCCATGATGGAAACAGCGGACAGTATCCGGCAGTACGGCGTTTTGGTTCCTGCCATCGTCCGTCCCGATGCCGATGGAGGCTATGAGCTGGTTGCGGGACACCGGCGGCACCATGCCAGCGAATTGGCCGGAAAAGAAACCTTGCCCTGTATTGTCCGTGATCTGGACGATGACGCTGCCACAATTATCATGGTTGACAGCAACCTTCAGCGTGAAAGCCTGCTCCCCAGTGAGCGGGCTTTTGCTTATAAGATGAAGTTGGAGGCCATGAAACATCAGGGCGCACGACTGGATTTAACTTCTCGCCAAGTTGGCGAGAAGTCGCAGACTTCTATTCAGGCCGTGGCTGAACAGGCTGGAGAGAGTCAGCGGCAGGTCCAACGCTTTATCCGCCTGACTGAGCTGATTCCCCCTCTGCTGGATATGGTAGACGAAAAGGAAATCGCTCTTAGTCCGGCCTACGAGCTGTCCTTCCTCAAGCCGGAGGAACAGGCCCAGCTTGTTGAGACAATGGACTATGAACAGGCCACCCCTTCTCTTTCTCAGGCCCAGCGCATGAAGAAGTTCAGCCAGGAAGGGCGTTTGACCGAAGATGTAATGCTTGCCATTATGTCTGAGGAAAAGAAAAGTGAGCTGGACCGCGTAACGCTCACCTCTGACACCTTGCGGAAATACTTTCCCAAGAGTTACACCCCCAAGAAGATGGAGGAAACCATCATCAAGCTGCTGGAAGCATGGCAGCGCAAACGCCAGCAACAGCAAGAACGCTGAGAAAGGAGCCGGTGTATGAGCGATATTCCCATTCGGGAGCTGAAAGGCCATGACATTCTGGCCGTAGAACGGTTCCGGGACAGCACCTGCCGGATGATTGAGTTTGTTGTCCGCAAGCAGGGCAACCCTTACGGCAGCCCCGGTGATGAAATGCGCCTGTTTCTGAGCGAGGCAGACTATCGGAGGGCGTTGGAGAGCCAGAACCGGAGAGAAATCCGCATCAAGCGGACTGCTCACATCATTGAGGGCCATATCCTGTACGACAGGAAAAAGAGCAAGAAACACTGATTTGTCGCAGTTTGAAGTGACTGCGGCTTTTTTCATGCCAACCGGCGCAAGGAAGGAGTGAAGTCAATGGCTGTTTTTCGCGTCCAACGCACACGCGATTACACCGTAATGTCAAATTATCACCTGAGAGATCAGAACCTGACCCTGAAAGCCAAGGGCCTGCTGTCCATGATGCTGTCTCTCCCGGATGAATGGAACTACACCACGCGGGGGCTGGCCGCCATCTGCAAAGAGGGCGTGGATGCAATCGGTTCTGCCCTGAAAGAGCTGGAAAACACCGGCTACATCGTCCGGCATCAGCTGCGCGGTGCCAATGGCAGGATCAGCGATACGGAGTACATCATTTACGAGCAGCCCCACAAAGCTGAAACCCCGGATACGGATTCACCAGATACGGAAAATCCGGATATGGTTTCCCCGGATATGGACACGCCATATCTGGAAAAGCCCGCAGAAATAAATATAGAAGAATTAAATACCCAAAAATCAATTACAGATGGATCAAATACCGATTCGATTCCTTTCCGTGGGTATGCGGCGGGAAACCCGCCGGAACCGAAACGAAGGGAAGCGACGCCGGTGAGCGAAATGGAAAGCTATCGGGAGTTGATTCTGGAAAACATCGAGTACGACCTTCTTCGGCAGGAGGCTGGTCCTTATGCAGATGATCTGGACGAAATCGTTGAAATCATGGTGGAAACAGTCTGCGCCAGACGGAAATTCACGCGGGTAGCTGGCAGCGACTTTCCCCATGAGGTCGTGAAGTCCCGGCTTCTGAAACTGAACTGTGAGCATATTCGCTTTGTGATGGACTGCATGAGGCAGAACACTACCAAAATCCGCAACATCAAGCAATACCTGCTGACGGCGCTGTTTAATGCACCCACCACCATCGGGAACTATTACACGGCACTGGTAAACCACGATATGTACGGCGGCTGATGGCCGCCTATTTTTATTCCCGGACATCCGGGAGAAAGGATATGCCATGAAGCGACCTTTGGCTTACATCACTGCCCCCTGGGGCAGCAACGAATTTGAGAACACTGAAACCGCCGCCCGTTACTGCCGGGCCGTTTATGATGCCGGTTTTTCGCCGGTCTGCCCGCTTCTGTTCCTGCCTCTGTTTCTCAACGATGCGATTCCGCAGGAGCATAAGGACGGCATCGACATTGCCCGCGACTTTCTCCGGCGTGCTCATGTGCTGGTAGTCTGCAGCGATACCGTAGACGAGGCCATGAAAAACGATATTGCCATCGCGGAGCGGCTCCGGATCACCGCTACCACTCTGGACGGCCTGCTCACCGTCAAGGGCCAGGGACGGGAGAAAGGAGGAAATCAGCATGGGTAAAACCATTGGCGAGCTGATGGAGGAAATGCGTATTAAGGCCGGAGCGCAGAATTACAAAGGCCATGACTACCTGGATTTGGCCCGGTTCGATGAGAACACCCGCCACATGATTATCTTTGATGTGCTGACCCATGATTCGCCGGTGGGCTTCAAGGGGGATCGGATGCGGATGTTTCTCTCCGACACCGGCTATCAGAAAGCGTTGGAGAACCAGGAACATGGGAACATCAAAATTCTGTCCCACGCCAGGGTCATTCGCGGAGATCTGTTCTATGACCGCAAAGACCAGGTACGGTAACGGAGGTTCCACAATGCTCAAATATCTTTTGCGGCGGCTGGTGGTGCCGCCTTAGTGAAAGCCGCCTCCCTGCAAATCTGACGGAAAGGAGTGATGAGAAATGCAGGAAGAAGTTGAAAACAGGACGCTCACCCTGGGCATCAACGCGACCAAGTTCTCCGGGCGGGTCTTAAAGGCTGCTCTGTGCAAGTACCTGGCTTACCGCAAGGAAAAGAAATTGCAGGCCAGCCGGGACAGCCCTGATGTAAAGTCCTTCGGCAAGGTCAGTATGGAGGATTTACAGCAGGAGCATGGCGATATGCGCCAGCTCGATGTGCAGGACAAGAGCCTGCGGGACTTTGACCGTATTGCCAGAGAACATGGCGTCCGCTACACCGTCTTTGAGACAGAAAAGGGCCATTTTCAGATTTTCTTCAAGGCTCCCAATGAGGCGAATATGAATGCCGCCTTTGAGAAGTACGCAGCCACGAAGCTCAAAAAAGCGGAGCGGCGCGAATCTGTGCTGGGCAAGCTGGAAAAATTCAAGGCTCTGGTGAAAAACGCCGTGGTGGACCGAACCAAGCGAAAGGAGCTGGAACGATGAAACAGATCAACATCAAGAAGCTCCTGCTTCTGAACCTGCCCTATCTGCTGATCGGCCTCTTTGCCACCAAGCTGGGACAGGCATGGCGGCTGGCTGCCGGTGTGGACGCTTCCACGAAGCTGCTGCATCTGCCGGAGGGCTTTGCCGCCGCGTTTCAGTCCTTCTTACCAAGCTTTCACCCGCTGGATTTGGCCATCGGCCTGCTCTGTGGTGCAGCCCTGCGGCTGGCAGTCTATGTGAAAGGCAAGAACGCCAAGAAATACCGCAAGGACATTGAGTACGGTTCCGCCCGCTGGGGAACGGCAGAGGACATCAAGCCCTTTGTCGATCCGGTGTTTGAAAACAACATCATACTCACGCAGACAGAAAGCCTGATGATGAGCAACCGGCCCAAGAATCCCAAGTACGCCCGGAATAAGAATGTGCTGATCATCGGCGGTTCCGGTTCCGGCAAAACCCGCTTCTGGCTCAAGCCCAACCTGATGCAATGCACCTCCAAGGCGTATCCCACCAGCTTTGTGGTCACAGACCCCAAGGGCAGTATCGTGGTCGAGTGCGGAAAGCTCCTGCAGCGCAACGGCTACCGCATCAAGATCATGAACACCATCAATTTCAAGAAGTCCATGCACTACAATCCCTTCTCGTACATTCACAGCGAAAAGGACATCTTGAAGCTGGTCACGACCCTGATCGCCAACACCAAAGGCGAAGGCAAGGGCGGGGACGATTTTTGGCTCAAAGCGGAGACGCTCCTTTACACGGCGCTGATCGGCTACATCCACTACGAGGCCCCGGAGGAGGAACAGAACTTCTCCACCCTGATTGAGTTCCTGAACGCGATGGAGACACGGGAGGACGATGAGGATTTCCAGAACCCCGTTGACCTGATGTTTGAGGATTTGGAAAAGCGCAAGCCCAACCACTTTGCGGTGCGCCAGTACAAGAAATACAAGCTGGCTGCCGGAAAAACAGCCAAGTCGATTCTAATTAGCTGCGGTGCGCGGCTGGCCCCCTTTGACATTCAGGAGCTGCGGGAGCTGACCGCTTATGATGAGCTGGAGCTGGACACCCTGGGCGACCGGAAAACAGCTCTGTTCTTCATTATGAGCGATACCGATGACACCTTTAACTTTTTGATCTCTATGGCCTACACCCAGCTTTTCAATCTGCTGTGTGAAAAGGCCGATGATGTGTATGGCGGCCGTCTGCCGGTTCATGTGCGCTGCCTCATTGATGAGGCGGCCAACATCGGGCAGATTCCCCGTCTGGAAAAGCTGGTGGCAACGATCCGCTCCCGCGAGATTTCGTGCTGCCTGGTCCTTCAGGCACAGTCTCAGCTCAAAGCCTTGTATAAGGACAACTGTGACACCATCATCGGCAACATGGATGCCCGTATCTTCCTGGGCGGCTCGGAGCCTACGACATTAAAGGAACTGAGCGCCGCACTGGGCAAGGAAACCATTGATATGTATAACACCAGCGTCACCAAGGGTACGCAGGAAAGCCACGGGCAGAACTTTCAGAAGCTGGGCAAGGAGCTGGCCTCCGTAGATGAGCTGGCCGTTCTGGATGGCAGCAAGTGCATCCTCCAGCTTCGCGGTGTGCGGCCGTTTTTGTCGGATAAGTACGACATTACCAAGCACCCGAACTACAAATACCTATCCGATTTTGATAAGAAAAACGCCTTCAACATAGAGCGTTTTCTTTCCACCAAGCTCAAACCGAAGCCGGGCGAACGGTTTGAAGCCTTTGATATTACCCTGCCCGATGGGGAGGCTGCCCCCGCTTAACGCAGCCTGATCTTGAAACGAGGAAAGCGTGCCTTCCAAACAATAAAATTTTTGGAGGTACTTTATTATGGCATTTTTCAATTCTGCAGTTGGTGTTCTTCAGACCCTCGTTGTGGCGCTCGGTGCTGGTCTCGGCATCTGGGGTGCGATCAATCTTCTGGAAGGCTATGGCAATGACAACCCTGGCGCAAAGAGTCAGGGCATGAAGCAGCTCATGGCAGGCGGCGGCGTGGCCCTCATCGGCATCACCCTGGTTCCCCTGCTGTCCGGCCTGTTCGGTTAATCCCGAACCCCTGCAACCCGTTCACCAACCATTCACTGTAAGGAGGCTTTTATGAAACCGAACGATCTTTCCAAGCCGGAATATACGGTACAGGAAATCATGCAAATCCTTGTCATTTCCATTGGCGCTGGCCTGGGTATCTGGGGCGCTGTCACCTTGTTGGAGGGCTACGAAAACGAGGACGAAAGCCTGAAGCGGCGCGGCCTGGATATGGTGCTGGCTGGCGGCAATATTGCGGCGCTGGCACCGGAATGCCTCCGGATTGAACTTCCGGCCTCGGACGGTTCGGACAATCATTGAGCCTCAAGAAATCCTCTGCCCCTTCCGCTTCATGCGGAAGGGGCAAGAAAGGAGGTCAAGCGTTTGGATTTCTTATGGGATTCCATCACAGAATGGCTCAAAGAACTGCTGGTCAGCGGCATTATGAGCAATCTGTCCGGGATGTTCGACCATGTAAACCAAAAGGTTGGGGAAATCTCCACCCAGGTGGGAACCACTCCGCAGGCATGGAACAGCGGCGTGTTTTCGATGGTGCAGAACCTTTCGGAAACAGTTATTCTTCCGATTGCCGGTGTCATCCTGGCTTTTGTGATGACGCTGGAGCTGATCCAGCTGATTACGGACAAAAACAATCTCCACGATGTGGATACCTGGATGTTCTTCAAGTGGATTTTCAAGACGGCCTGTGCCATTCTCATCGTCACCAACACCTGGAACATTGTCATGGGCGTATTTGATGTGGCTCAAAGCGTGGTCAATAACGCAGCGGGCGTCATCATCTCGGATGCCTCCATTGATATTTCCAGTGTGGTCACGGACATGGAGGCCCGATTGATGGAAATGGATTTGGGGCCGCTGTTCGGCCTCTGGTTCCAGAGCCTTTTTGTGGGCATTACCATGTGGGCGCTGACGATCTGTATTTTCATCATCGTGTATGGCCGTATGGTGGAGATCTATCTGGTGACTTCCGTGGCCCCGATCCCGATGGCGACCATGCTCAATCGGGAATGGGGACAGATGGGCCAGAATTATCTCCGCTCCCTGTTTGCCCTGGGCTTTCAGGCGTTTCTCATTATCATCTGCGTGGGCATCTATGCCGTTCTGGTGCAGAACATCGCGCTGGAGAGCGACATCAGCGCGGCCATCTGGACCTGCATGGGCTATACGGTGCTGCTGTGCTTCACTCTCTTTAAGACCGGAAGCCTTGCCAAGAGTGTGTTCAATGCCCACTAACCCATGAAAGGAGGCTTTCCTTTATGGCCTATGTCAACGTGCCAAAGGATTTGAGCAAGGTAAAAACCAAGGTGATGTTCAACCTCACCAAGAGACAGCTCATCTGTTTCGGCAGCGGCGCACTGGTCGGCGTTCCGCTGTTTTTCCTGCTCAAATCTTATATCAGTACCAGCACCGCCTCGCTGTGTATGGTGCTTGTGATGCTGCCGTTCTTTCTGTTTGCCATGTATGAAAAGAACGGCCAGCCCTTTGAAAAAGTCATTCACAATTATGTGCAGGTGCGGTTTGTCCGCCCCAAGCACCGGCCTTATCAGACCGACAATTTCTATGCCGTGTTAGACCGGCAGTATCATTTGGACAAGGAGGTACAACGCATTGTCTGCAAAAATGACACCAAAAAGAAAGCTGACCCGCGCCGAGCGCCGGGAGATCGCCGCCGCCATCGAACGGGCGAAGCGGACGGATAAGAAACAGCAGTCGGCCCAGCAGTCCATTCCCTATGAGCGGATGTGGCCGGACGGTGTATGCCGGGTGACCGGCAATTTCTACACCAAGACCATCCAGTTTCAGGACATCAACTATCAGCTTTCGCAGAACGAGGACAAGAGCGCCATTTTTGATGCCTGGTGTGATTTCCTCAACTACTTCGACAGCTCCATCCGGTTCCAGTTTTCATTCCTGAACCTGACCGCCAGCATGGAGAGCTTTGAACAGAGCATTTTTATCCCGCCCCAGAATGATGCTTTTGACAGCATCCGGGCCGAGTACGCTGAAATGCTCCAGAACCAGCTTGCCAAGGGCAACAACGGCCTGACCAAGACCAAGTTTCTGACTTTTGGTATCGAGGCGGACAGCATCAAGACAGCAAAGCCCCGGCTGGAGCGCATCGAAAACGACATTCTCAACAACTTCAAGCGGCTGGGTGTATCCGCTGCCATCTTAAACGGACTGGAACGCCTGCGCCTGATGCACGACATCTTCCACATGGACGATCAGAGCCGATTTCAGTTCTCCTGGGATTGGCTGGCACCCAGCGGGCTGTCCACCAAGGACTTTATCGCGCCGTCCTCCTTCGAGTTCAAAGAGGGGCGCACCTTCCGTATGGGCAAGAAGTTCGGCGCGGTGTCCTTCCTGCAAATCCTGGCACCGGAGCTGAATGACCGGATGCTGGCAGATTTTCTGGATATGGAAAGCAGCCTGATCGCCACGATGCACATCCAGTCTGTGGATCAGGTAGCTGCCATTAAGACGGTCAAGCGCAAGATCACCGATCTGGACAAGATGAAGATCGAGGAGCAGAAAAAAGCGGTTCGGGCCGGATACGATATGGACATCATTCCCTCCGACCTTGCCACCTACGGCACCGAGGCGAAAAATCTTCTGAAGGAGCTGCAAAGCCGCAACGAGCGAATGTTCCTGCTTACCTTCCTGCTGGTGAACACCGCTGATACCAAGCAGCAGCTTGACAACAATGTATTCCAGGCATCCAGCATCGCGCAGAAGTACAACTGTCAGCTTGTGCGTCTGGACTACCTGCAGGAGGAGGGGCTGATGAGCAGCCTGCCGCTGGGCTTCAATCAGGTGGAGATTCAACGCAGTCTTACCACCTCCAGCACCGCAATCTTTATCCCGTTTACCACCCAGGAGCTGTTTCAATCCGGCGGCGAGGCTCTGTATTACGGCCTGAACGCCCTGTCCAGCAACCTCATCATGGTGGACCGGAAAAAGCTCAAAAATCCCAATGGACTGATTCTCGGCACACCGGGCAGCGGCAAGTCTTTCTCCGCCAAGCGCGAGATCACCAATGCGTTTCTCATTACCGGAGACGATATTGCCATCTGTGACCCGGAGGGAGAATACTTCCCGCTGGTGCAGCGGCTGGGCGGACAGGTCATTCGTATTTCTCCGACCAGCTCCGACTACATCAATCCTATGGACATCAACTTAAACTATTCTGACGATGAAAACCCGCTTTCTCTGAAGGCGGATTTTATTTTGTCCCTGTGTGAGCTGGTGGTTGGCAGCCGGGACGGATTGCAGCCCGTGGAAAAGACGGTCATTGACCGCTGTGTGCGCCTGATCTATCTGCCGTACCTCAATGACCCCTGCCCGGAGAACATTCCTATTCTGGGTGATCTGTATGAGGCCCTTTTGAAGCAGGACGAGAAAGAAGCCCACCACATCGCCACTGCGCTGGAAATCTATGTGTCCGGCTCCCTCAATGTGTTCAATCACCGCACGAATGTGGATGTTAACAACCGCATCGTCTGCTACGACATCAAGGAGCTGGGCAAGCAGCTCAAAAAGCTGGGGATGCTCATTGTCCAGGATCAGGTATGGGGCCGCGTCACCGCCAACCGCGCCGCAGGCAAATCCACCCGATACTACATGGACGAGTTTCATCTGCTGCTTAAAGAGGAACAGACTGCCGCATACAGTGTGGAGATTTGGAAGCGGTTCCGCAAATGGGGTGGTATTCCCACCGGCATTACCCAAAATGTCAAGGACCTGCTTTCCTCCCGTGAGGTGGAAAACATCTTTGAGAACAGTGACTTTGTGTATATGCTCAACCAGGCTGGCGGTGACCGGCAGATTCTGGCCAAGCAGCTCAACATCAGCCCCCATCAGCTCTCCTATGTGACCCATTCCGGCGAGGGCGAGGGGCTTTTGTTTTACGGAAATGTCATTCTGCCGTTCATTGACCGGTTCCCGAAGGATACCGAGCTGTACGCCGTAATGACCACCAAACCCAATGAAATCAAAAAGGAGGCATAAATTTATGGATACTTCTATCTTCAAACAGGATGCATTGGCAAAGAAAAAAGTGTCGGTGCTGGCAGATACCACGCTGGCTCTGTCCACCTTTGTTCAGGCCCAGCGCGTGGGCGCAAGGCTCAATGAGCGCGGTCTGGCCGGTATTCTGCGTCTGGCCGAGCTGCAATCCCAGCTTGTCCCGGATTGGGACAAGGACCACTTTGACGGAAAGGCACTGTTCATTCTCTGCTCCCTTCTGACGGAGCTGATGCTGAATGTGTCCAACGTTCCCGGCGATCTGGCCATCTATGGCGAGCTGGAGTCCATGCTGGAAGAAATCGCAGACGGTGAGTGGTTTGAGTAAGCAGAACAAACCCCGCCTCCAGTTCACCGACGCCGAGCGCGAGGATTCCCGGCTGAAAGAACATATCCGCAAGGCAGATAAGGCCGCTGACAAAGCGGAGGAGGCGCGAACCACAATTCCTAAGAAAAAGAAGAAAGTCAAAAAGCGCACTGTTGACCCGGCCACCGGGAAGAAAACGGTGCGCCTTCGTTTTGAGGAAGTGGATCAGCCTGCACCGGCCTCCAAACTGACCCATGCTGTCACAGCGGCTCCCGGTCAGGCGATTGCCGTTCAGATGCACCGCAAAATCGGAGAAACCGAGGAGGACAATGTGGGCGTGGAAAGCGCCCACCGTTTGGAGGAAACTGCCGAGGGCGGCGCACATCTGGCCGCTTCTGCCCACCGCTCCCAAAAACTGCGGCCCTACCGGGCTGCGGCAAGGGCGGAGAAAAAGCTGGAAAAGGCCAATGTCAATGCCTTGTATCAGAAAGCCATGCAGGACGATCCGTCCAGCTTCAGCAACCCCCTTTCCCACTGGCAGCAAAAGCAGGCTATCAAAAAGCAGTATGCCGCCGCCAAGCGCACCGGACAGACTGCCGGTACTGCGGCAAAGGCTGCGGACAATACGGCCAAGGCCGCTAAAAAGACTGCCGAGGAGACGAAAAAGGCAGGCGGCTTTGTCTGGCGGCACCGGCGCGGATTCGGCATTGCCATCGCGCTGTTTCTCATTCTGTGTTTTTTCCTGAACAGCCTTTCTTCCTGTTCGGTTCTGCTGGAGGGCGGAATGTCCGGCCTTGCTGGTTCCACCTATCCCTCCCGTGATGAGGATATGCTGGGTGCGGAGGCCGCTTATGCCCAGATGGAAGCTGACCTTCAGTATGAGATTGACCATTATGAGAGCCTGCACGGCGGATATGACGAGTATCACTATGACCTGGATGAGATCAAGCACGACCCCTATGTGTTGATTTCCATTCTCACTGCCTACCATCAGGGAGAATGGACGCTCTCTGAGGTACAGGGAACGCTTGCCATGCTCTTTGACCGTCAGTACACGCTCACTGAGAATGTGGTAGTGGAAACCCGTTACCGCACCGAAACCTCCACGGACCCGGAAACCGGAGAAGAAACCAGTGAAGAAGTTCCTTATGACTATTACATCTGCTATGTAACACTGGAAAACTTCGATCTGTCCCATCTGCCGGTCTACATCATGGGCGAGGAACAGGTCAGTATGTACGCCGTGTATATGGCGACACTGGGCAACCGGCTGGACCTGTTCGCAGGCAATCCCAATGCCTCCACCAGAGAGGACTATCTGGATTACGATGTACCGCCGGAGGCGCTGGAGGATGAAGTCTTTGCCGCCATGTTAAAGGAAGCGGAGAAATACCTGGGCTACCCCTATGTGTGGGGCGGTTCCAACCCCAGCACTTCTTTTGACTGCTCCGGTTTTGTGAGCTGGGTCATCAACCACTCCGGCTGGAACGTGGGCAGGCTGGGCGCACAGGGGCTTTGCGACATCTGTACCCCGGTGTCCTCCGCCAACGCACGCCCCGGCGATCTGATTTTCTTCAAGGGAACCTATGACACGCCAGGCGTCAGCCATGTAGGTATCTATGTGGGCGATGGGATGATGATCCACTGCGGAAATCCCATCTCTTACGCCAGCATCAATACATCGTACTGGCAGCAACACTTTTACACCTTTGGCCGTTTACCGTAAAGGAGGGATTTTACCATGAACGCCAAGATCAACAAGCTCCGCAGTGAGCTGGATAAAAACAAGAACAAAATCTCCGAGCTTCAGAGCCGCAACCGGGAAATTGAGCGGCAGATTACAGAGCTGGAGAACAACGACATTTTGGAGCTGATTCACGCGCACAGCCTGGATATTACCCAGCTTGCCGCGCTGATCCAGACCATGAAAACTGACCCCGCCGCTGTCATGCGGGGAGAAATGGAGGAATCTGACCATGAAGAAATCTAAGCTGCGCTTCCTGACCTGTCTGGCCGTATGTGTTCTCTGCATGAGCGCCTTTTCTGTCACGGCCTTTGCGGGCGGCGGCCCGGAATTTGAGGAAACGGAACCCATCGAAACTGTGTCGGAGCCGGAATCCGGCGAACCGCTGTCCGAGGAAACGGACATCGTGACCCGCGACCTGCTTTATGACAAGGCCACCAATAAGCAATTCATCACCATTGAGGACCGGGACGGCAATATCTTCTATCTGGTGATCGACTATGATGCGCCAGTAAATGAGGACGAGGAACAGTTCAAGACCTACTTTCTGAATCCGGTGGATACGGACGATCTGGCGGCGCTGGCCGAAGAAGAAGAAACATCGCCCGTGGTCTGCACCTGTTCAGAAAAATGTACGGCAGGCGCAGTCAATACGAGCTGCCCCGTCTGTGCCACCAATATGACCGAGTGCGCCGGTAAGGAAACTAAGCCTGCTGAACCGGAGCCGGAACCCACTACGGAACCGGAGTCGGAACCGGAAAAGAGCAATTCGGCTTCCGGTCTGCTGGTACTGCTGCTGATTGCAGCCCTGGGTGGCGGCGGTGCCTTTGCCTACATCAAGTTCATCAAAAACAAGCCGAAAACCAAGACCTCCCCTGATCTGGATGATTATGACTTCGAGGACGAGGAGGATGATGCGGAAGTGCCGGAGGATGAACTGGACGATGATGATGAGGACGGCGCGGGAAGTGAGGATAAATGACCTACTTCACCAACAGTCCCTTTGAACGCATGATGCAGCAGAAGCCGATGGGCGGGCGGGAAACCTGCCCTTCGGCGCTGCCGAAAAACCACCGCTGCTATGGCTGTTCCAGCTATGGACGGGCTTGTTTCGGCTTGTGTCATCGTGACCTTATCATCAAGCCAAAACCCAAGGAAGGAGGAACCACGAAATGAAGCTGGTCATTGCGGAAAAGCCCTCTGTGGCAAAATCCATCGCTGCTGTTCTCGGTGCGAATAGCCGGAAGGACGGTTATCTGGAGGGCAGCGGTTTTCTTGTCTCCTGGTGCGTGGGCCATCTGGTGGAATTGGCCGATGCCTCCGCCTACGGAGAAAACTACGCCAAATGGGCGCTGGCCGACCTGCCGATTCTGCCGGATCATTGGGCCTACACCATTCTCCCGGACAGCAGAAAGCAGTTTGATACTCTGAAAAAGCTCATGGAACGGCCGGATGTGGCCTCTCTGGTGTGCGCCACTGATGCCGGGCGCGAAGGTGAGCTGATCTTCCGGCTGGTCTATGAACAGGCGAATTGTAAAAAGCCGGTGGAACGTCTCTGGATTTCCTCAATGGAGGATAGTGCCATTCGGGACGGTTTTGCCCACTTGAAACCCTCGGCGGACTATGACCGGCTTTATGCGGCGGCCCTGTGTCGGGCGCAGGCAGACTGGCTGGTGGGTATCAATGCCACCCGACTTTTTTCCATCCTGTATCACCGCACCCTGAACATTGGACGAGTGATGACCCCGACCCTTGCGCTGATCGTTCAGCGAGAAGCGGCCATTGACGCTTTCAAGTCGACCCCGTTTTATACAGTGACAGTGGCGTTTCCTGATTTTGCGGCTACATCGGAGCGGATCACGGACAAGACCCAGGCGGAGGCCCTTCAAGCAGCCTGCCTCACGGCAGCTCATGCCACGGTCAAATCCGTGGAGCGCAAAGAAAAGGCAGAAAAACCGCCTGCCCTCTATGATTTGACAACCCTCCAGCGAGAGGCCAACCGGCTGTTGGGATTCACCGCCCAGCAGACGCTGGACTATTTACAGAGCCTCTATGAAAAGAAGCTGGCGACCTACCCCCGTACCGACAGCCGGTATCTGACTTCGGACATGGCCGGAAGCTTGCCGATGCTGGTCAATACCACCGCCAAAGCCATGCCATTTGCGGAGAAGTTGACCATTCGCTGTAATCCCGCCCAAGTCATTGACGATTCCAAGGTTAGCGACCATCATGCCATCATTCCCACACTGGGTATCCGGGAAACAGACCTTTCGGCCCTTCCTGCCGGAGAACTGGCCCTTTTACAGCTCATTTCTGCCCGGCTTCTGTGTGCTGTGGGCCAGCCCCATGCCTATGCAGAAACATCTGTTGTGGTAGAGTGTGCCGGTCAGGAGTTTAAGGCCAAAGGCCGTGCTATCTTAAATCCCGGATGGCAGGAGCTGGACGGGCGCTACAAAGACACTCTGAAAAACAAGCCGGAGCCGGAAAAGGAGGCCAAGGCTTTGCCGATTCTTTCTGAAGGTGACACCCTCTCTGTGGTAACTGCCGCCGTGAAAGAGGGAAAAACTTCTCCACCGGCCCATTTTACGGAGGACACGCTGCTTTCTGCGATGGAGACTGCCGGTGCCGGAGAAATGCCGGAGGATGCGGAGCGAAAAGGACTGGGAACCCCGGCCACCCGTGCCGGGATTCTGGAAAAGCTCATCAAGGTGGGCTTTGTAGAGCGAAAAAAGGTCAAAAAGGCTACCCATCTGATGCCTACCCATGAGGGCGTGGCCCTGATCACGGTACTGCCGGATCAGATACAGTCACCCTCCATGACTGCCGAGTGGGAGCATCGCCTGAAAGAGATCGAACGTGGCGGTGCGGAGCCTAATGCGTTTCTTTCCGAGATTGCGGCTATGCTCACAGAATTAACCGGCCGCTATGAGGCGGTAAAAGATGCTGCCGCACTGTTTCCCAGCGATAAAGAGAGCCTGGGTAAATGTCCCCGCTGCGGGGCCTCCGTGGTGGAGATCAGCAAGGGATTCGTCTGTGAAAACCGGGACTGCGGCTTTGCTATCTGGAAAGAAAACAAGTTTTTCACGGCCAAGAAAAAGAAGCCGACCAAGGCACTGGTGACGGAGCTGCTGTCCACCGGACGGGCAAGGCTCACCGGCTGCTACTCTGAAAAAACCGGCAAGACCTATGACGCTACGGTGGTGCTGGATGATACCGGTGGCAAATATGTGAGCTTCAAGCTGGAGTTTGATGCAGCCGGTCCGAAGCGGAGGTAATAGCCTATGAAGCTGTCCAAATACGAACAGGAAACCATTATCCTCTACAATCAGGCCGAGCTGACCGCCAGCGTTTATACCCATGACCCCAAGCTGCTGGAGAAGCTGGCCCGGCTGTCTGAGAAATATCCGCAGCAGATCCAGCCGGACGGCCCGAACCGTTACATCGTTCCCAAGGGCTGTGTGCTGGTCCGGGAGCCGTACAGTGAAAAACGCCGCGCCGCCGCCAAAGAGCGTGCAAAAATGGCGGGCCTGAAGCCCCCGATCAGGGGCGCAAGCTCCGAAACTTCATAAGAGCCGCGCCTCGGTACAGGAACCTCTATCCTGCGCCGGGGCGCTTTTTTCATTTGGGGAATGTATCCCTGTTTTTAGCCAGGAAAGGAGTGTAAATCATGGCAGATCAGAAGCAGACCAACAGAGAACGATTGCGGGAAATCACAGAGGGCATTGAGCAGGGCATCAAAGACCTGTTTCAGAGCGACAAATATATGCAGTACCTCCGCGTCATGTCCCGATTCCATCATTACTCCGTCAACAACGTAATGCTCATTCATATGCAAAAACCGGACGCCACTCAAGTGGCCGGTTTCAACAAGTGGCGCGATCAGTTTGGTCGCCATGTGAAACGCGGTGAAAAGGGTATCAAGATTATTGCGCCCACACCCTATAAGAAAAAGGTGGAGGAAATCAAGCGCGATCCTGATACAAAGGCTCCGATTCTGGACAAGGACGGCAAGGCCATTGTGGAGGAAAAAGAAGTCCAGATACCCATGTTCAAGGTGGTGTCCGTATTCGATGTATCACAGACGGAGGGCAGGCCGTTGCCCCAGCTTGCCAGCGACCTGACCGGAAATGTGCAGCACTATGAAATTTTCATGGAGGCTCTGCGTCGTTCCTCCCCGGTTCCGATGGAATTGGAGCCGATGGCTGCCAATATGGACGGCTACTTTGATACGGAAAACCAACGCATTGCAATCCGCACAGACATGAGCGAGGTTCAGACAATCTCAGCTGCAATCCATGAAATCACCCACGCGAAGCTCCACAACCCGGAGAAAACAGAAGCCATTCCATCATGGAAAGTAGTTATGGTGAGTGACGGCGGCACCCGGCATGATTACAGCATGGGCTTTGAGACGGAAGCTGCTGCGGAGGCTTTTGCGGCTGACGCCGGTTGGCGGTATGTGGACGAAAACCGGTTTGAATGGCAGCTTGAAGTTGAGGAAGATACCTCTGCGGTACAGGACGCAATCAAAAGCCGGAATACCGAGGAAGTGGAGGCCGAAAGCGTCTCCTATGCCGTCTGCCAGTATTACGGCATCCAGACCGGCGAGAACAGCTTCGGCTATATTGCCTCCTGGAGCAAGGGCAAGGAGCTGCCGGAACTCCGAGCCAGTCTGGAAACCATCAATAAGACGGCCAATGGCCTGATTACGGACATTGACCGCCATTTCGCGGAGATTTGCAAAGAGCGCGGCGTTGACCTGGCGGCGGAGGCTGCCGAGCTGCAGCCTGCCAGCCAGCAGGTGCAAAGCGAGGTGGCCCAATGGGAGGACGATCATGTGCAGGATATTTCTGCATCCGTACAGACAGTTGAAGCTCCCATTGAGCAGGAAACACCCTCCCCGGAAAGCCAGGTGCCGCCTGTCTCCATGTTGCCGGACACCCCGGAGCAGGCACTGGACGAATATCCCATACCGGATGAAGCCCTGCAAGCGACCGATCTGGAAGCCTGCGGCTACATGGACGGCGATATGCTTCCCCTCTCTAAAGAACGGGCCTTGGAGCTGTATGATATGGATTTGACTGTATATGCCATCGTGAACGGAGGCGGCGCGGAAATGCTCTTTGACCAGGAGGAATTTGAAGCCCAGGCTCCTGACACCGTTTTTGCTGTTTCCCGCGAGGAATGGGAGAAAAGCCCCATGTTCCACGAAAAAATTGTGGAGCGTCAGCAGCATCAGGAAGAACGGGAAGCCGCTTTCCTGGCCCACGCGGGTGACTGTTTTGCCATCTATCAGGTAAGCCGTGAGGACCCGAATAACGTGCGTTTTATGAATATGGACTGGATGCAGTCTCACGGATTGGCCATTGAGCGCGGTAATTACGATCTGATCTATACCGGGCAACTGACGGAAAAAGGAACCACCGAACAGAAGCTGGAAATGCTTTATGAGACATTCAATCTCCATCATCCGGCAGACTATCACAGCCCCTCTCTCAGCGTCAGCGACATCGTTGCCGTCAAGCAAAACGGCGTGGTATCTTGTCACTACTGCGACAGCGTTGGATTTCAGGAGCTTCCCAGCTTTCTGCCCCCGGATAATCCGCTGAAAAATGCGGAGATGGCTGTGGAGGACGATTACGGCATGATTGACGGCATCATCAATAACGGTCCTCGACAGACCGTAGCCGAGCTGGAACAGCAGGCCCGTTCCGGGCAGCCTATTTCACTGATGGATTTGGCCGAGGCTGTCCGTCGGGAGGACCGGGAAAAGAAAAAATCCGTGATGGAGCAGCTTCACAGCCATCCGAAACAGGAACACAAAAAGACAGCGCCCAAAAAGAGCGCGGAAAGGGAGATTTGATATGGGAAACTTTACTTTTGACGAGATCAATCTGATGTGCATTTACAACACCGGTACGCGCCAGGGCCTGATGGACGCCTTAAAGGAGATGCGGGAATACCTGGAACCGGACGAAACGGAGCTGACAGCTATCACCGATTCCGCGCTGGAAAAGCTCTCTGCCATGACGGATGCGGACTTTGCGGCACTGGAACTGTACCCAGACTTCGATGACAAGGAGGACGCGAATGCCGAGTAAACTGCAAAGCTATACACAGATGGCCGAACAGGTGGCCGCCGGGCTGACCGGCAGCTACCTGCGGTGGACGGCCTTTCTTACCACCGCCGCCCGGCTTTATAAGTATCCGTTCCCGGAGCAGATGATGATTTTCGCCCAGCGGCCCGATGCTACCGCCTGTGCGGAATATGACCTCTGGAACAATACAATGGGCCGATATGTGCGGCGCGGTTCCAAGGGAATTGCTCTCCTGGATGACAGCGGCGACCGACCGAAACTGCGCTATGTGTTTGATGTTTCCGATACCGGCGGGCGTGAAAACGCCCGTCAACTTTATCTCTGGCAGTACCGCCCGGAACATGAAGCCCCGGTGACGGAGACGCTGGAAAAAGCCTATGATATTCCAGCAGAACACGGCCTTGCCGACCAACTGGAAAAGGTAGCCGCCCGGCTTGCTGATGAATATTGGTCAGAGAACCAGCGTGACATTCTCCACATCGTTGACGGTTCCTTTCTGGAGGAATATGATGATTTCAACATCGGAGTAGCCTTCCGAAGTGCCGCCACCGTCAGCATCACTTACGCGCTGATGTCCCGCTGCGAACTGGAGCCGGAAGTCTATTTCGAGCATGAGGATTTCCTGAGTATTTTTGATTTCAATACCCCCGCTGTGGTCACAGCTTTGGGTACGGCGGTCAGCCAGTCCAGCCAGGAAGTGCTGCGGCAGATTGGCGCAACCATCAAGCACTACGAATATGAAAGGAGCCAGGCAAATGAACGAACTGCATTATATCCAGAACGGGGATTATCAGATTCCCGCCCTGATCTTGGAGGAACAGGCCGAGCTGAAGCCCCTGGGCAAGTACGGCAGGATGCGGAAAACCTATCTGAAAGAGCACCGGACGGTGCTTTACAACAACCTTCTTCTGACCGGGAAGCTGACGGCGCACCTGCAGGAGATCGACGAGGCAGCGAACAGCCGTCTGGAGTTGCTGGTGCCCGGACTGGCGAAAGCGGCGGGCGCAACGGAGATCCTGAAAGCCAGCGACCCGATGCGCTGGGTGGGCCTGATGAACAACTGCAAGGCCCAGGCGGAGGAGATTATCCTGACGGAGCTTATCACCAACTGACATTAAACCTGTTCCTGTCTGAGCAGGAGCAAATCCAGAATATCCAGCAAGCGGAGAGCCGACAGCCCTCCGCTTTTTCTATGCCCCAATCGGAGCCTGCAAAACCGGCCCCGGAACCGGCGCGGCCCGTGGATACCCAGGCCGCTATTGATGCAGCACTTCAGGAATGGAATGGCGACATCAGGAGCAAGCAGGCCGTTGTCCGTTATATGAAAGATCATGCCCGCGATAAGGGTACGGCAGCATGGCTGAAGCAGGAGTATAGCGATGATCTTCCGGCCTTTCCGGTTCCGGCTGCTGCCACGGATTTGCCGTGGGCAAAGGTACAGCGCCGGATTGCCCAGCTTATCAAGGAGGATCGGTTTTTTACAGAGGAAGAACAGAACCGCTTTGATGATATTGAGCCTATCGCCATCCGGGAGGCCCTGGAACAGCGTGGTATCGCTAATGGTCAGGTGGTTGACCCCGAAAAGTTGGATCAGGACCATTTCATCCGGCAAGTGACAGCCGATGTGGAGCGCATTGCCCAGGAAGGACAAACCCAGGCTCCCGATCTGTCCGGCCAGCCCATCACCCGCCAGGGCGATACCATTACCATCGGGGACGGAAACCCCTCCCATGAGATCGACATTACCGTAACCGATGAGGAGTGGCAGCAGATTCAGGATGCGCTTCCCGACACAGCAGGTCGCAGCCAGCAATTCCCGCCCTACCATGTAGGCGATACTGTCTATCTGGACGATACCGCATTTGAGATTACCAGCATTGGTCTGTTTGATGTGCAGCTCCGTGACCCGGCACTCTCTATCCCCATTTTCCGGGCAGAAAGCAAGGAACGGTTTGAGCAGCTTTTGCAGAAAGACCTCCGAAACGGCTCCATCACAGAATTTCTCTCTGCGGACTTGTCCAAAGCAAACGATGATTTGCGGGAGGTACTGACCTCCGGCCTGTTCACAGACCGGGATAAAGCCTATATTTCCGGCTGGCTGCGCTCCGGTGAGGGCAATAAGCGTATTTCTCAGAGGCTTTCCGAAACTTTTGCGGGCCGGACTGAGACAATGGAGCTTGCCACCGGCGACACGGCTGACTTTTCCACCTCCACCACCGGCATGGAGGTGGAAATACAGGACAAATACGATACCAAGCTGGGCATCTCCTGGGATGAGACTGCGCGGCTGCTCCGCGCCCTGTATCAGCAGGGACTTGACGGCCTTTCTCCTGAAACAAAGCTCCCGGAACCCGCCCATTTGGAGGGTGTTCCGACCTATAAGGTGGGCGATACCGTCAAGCTGCCTTTCACAGACCGGGAGATCTCCGGCACCATCGGTTACATCGGGGATATGGATGTCCGCATTGACACCGGCCCCTATTCCTGGAGCCATGAAACCATCAATCGGGAAATCTTTGAGGAACGGCTGCGTCAGGATGAGCGTAATGCCGGACTGTTTGTACCGGAACCGGCACAGGATGAAAGGCCGAAATTTTCCTCTGAAACTGTTGCGATTTACCCGGGAGACAAGAACGGCCTGCCCTATGATGTGGTCATTGAACGGCTTCATGTGGAGGAACCTGAGCATGACCCACCAAGCCAGGTTCCCGCAGAGAACTTTCGCATCACAGACGATCATCTGGGTGAGGGAGGCTCAAAAGCGAAGTTCCGTATGAACGTAGACGCTATCCGCACCCTGCAGGAAATTGAAGCACAAGGACGCAGCGCCACCCCTGCCGAGCAGGAGGTCTTGTCCCGGTATGTGGGCTGGGGTGGCCTTGCCGATGCCTTTGATGAAAGCAAGCCGGGTTGGGCCAATGAGTACCAGGAGCTTCTTACGCTTCTGATCCCGGAGGAATACGCCTCAGCCAGAGCATCTACCCTGAATGCCCACTACACCAGCCCCACGGTCATCCGCGCCATTTATGAAGCTGTCGGCAATATGGGCTTTACCGCTGGCAATATTCTGGAGCCAGCCTGCGGTGTCGGCAACTTCTTCGGTATGCTGCCGGAGGAAATGTCCGGCTCCCGGCTGTACGGTGTAGAGCTGGATTCCGTCAGCGGACGCATCGCAAAGCAGCTCTACCCCAAAGCGGATATTATGGTAGCCGGTTTTGAAACCACGGACCGCCGCGATTTCTACGATCTTGCCATAGGCAACGTGCCGTTTGGACAGTACAAGGTATCTGACCGGGCCTATGACAAACTGGGGTTCTCCATTCATGACTACTTCTTTGCCAAGGCGCTGGATCAGGTGCGGCCGGGCGGCGTGATCGCTTTCGTGACCTCCCGTTACACCATGGATAAGCAGTCCCCGGAGGTGCGCCGGTACATTGCACAGCGTGCCGAGCTGCTGGGAGCAATCCGACTGCCCAATAATGCGTTCCGGGCCAATGCCGGTACGGATGTGGTCTCCGATATTATCTTTCTGCAAAAGCGTGACCGGCCCATCGACATTGAACCAGACTGGGTGCATTTGGGGCAAAACGAGGATGGCTTTGCGATCAACAGCTACTTTGTGGACCACCCGGAGATGATTTTGGGCAGGCAGACTTCTGAAAGCACCCAATATGGCAGGCAGGACTTCACGGTTGCACCGATTGAGGGGCTGGAGCTGGCCGATCAGCTCCATGACGCTGTGAAGTACATTCGCGGCACCTATCAGGAAGCTGAGCTGCCGGAGCTGGGCGAGGGTGAAGAAATCGACACCTCCATCCCGGCAGATCCCAACGTGAAAAACTACTCTTATGCTGTGGTGGACGGCGAGGTGTACTTCCGGGAAAACAGCCGCATGGTAAAGCCAGACCTGAACGCCACCGCCGAGGCCCGCATCAAGGGCATGGTTGCCCTGCGGGACTGTGTGCATCAGCTTATTGACCTTCAGATGGACGAGTACACACCGGACTCCGCTATTCTGGAAAAGCAGGGGGAATTGAACCGGCTCTATGATGCGTTTTCCGCCAAATACGGGCTTATCAATGACCGAGGAAACCGGCTGGCCTTTTCGGACGATTCTTCTTACTATCTTCTTTGTGCGCTGGAGGTGCTGGACGAGGATGGAAAACTGGAGCGCAAGGCGGATATGTTCACCAAACGTACCATCAAGCCCCACAAGGCTGTGACCACGGTAGACACTGCCAGCGAAGCCCTTGCCGTTTCCATCGCGGAAAAAGCCAGGGTGGATATGGAGTATATGTCCGAGCTGACCGGTAAACCCACCGAGGAAATTGCGGCAGAACTGTCCGGCGTTATTTTCAAAGACCCGGCCTATGGCAGCGATCCGCTTTCCGGCTGGCAGACCGCAGACGAATATCTGTCCGGCAATGTCCGTCAGAAGCTCCGAGCTGCACAGCGGGCAGCGGAACGCGATCCGGCTTTTGCCGTCAATGTGGAAGCCCTGAAAGCCGCACAGCCCAAGGATTTGGACGCATCGGAGATCGAAGTTCGCCTGGGTGCTACCTGGATTGACAAGGAATATATCCGTCAGTTCATGTATGAAACCTTTGACACGCCCCGGTATCTGCGCGGTACCATTGATGTGAACTATTCCGCTTACACCGCCGAGTGGCAGATCACCGGCAAAACACAGATACCCTACAACAACATTGCGGCCTATACCACCTATGGCACAGACCGCGCCAACGCTTACCGCATCCTGGAGGATTCATTGAATCTCCGGGATGTTCGCATTTATGACACCATTGAGGACGCAGACGGCAAGGAACGCCGGGTGCTGAACGCCAAGGAAACCACCTTGGCCGCACAGAAACAGCAGGCCATTCGGGATGCCTTCAAGGACTGGATTTGGAGAGACCCGGATCGGCGGCAGGCCCTGGTGCGCCAGTACAACGAAGAAATGAACAGCACCCGTCCCCGCGAATACGACGGAAGCCATATCGTTTTCTCCGGTATGAACCCGGAAATCACCCTGCGGGAACATCAGAAAAGTGCTATCGCCCATGTGCTATATGGTGGGAATACGCTACTGGCCCACGAAGTAGGCGCAGGCAAGACCTTTGAAATGGTAGCCGCTGCCATGGAATCCAAGCGGCTGGGCCTGTGCCAGAAATCCATCTTTGTAGTGCCGAACCACCTGACCGAGCAATGGGCCTCTGAGTTCCTGCGGCTATATCCCTCCGCCAACATCCTTGTGACTACCAAAAAGGACTTTGAAACCCACCGGCGCAAGAAGTTCTGCGCCAGGATTGCCACCGGCGATTACGATGCAATCATCATTGGCCACTCCCAATTTGAGCGTATTCCTATCAGCAAGGAACGTCAGGAGCGGCTGTTGCAGGAGCAGATTGCAGAAATCACCGAGGGCATTTCCGAGGTGGAATCCAGCGGGGGCGAACGGTTTACCGTCAAGCAGTTGGAGCGTACCAAGCGCGGGTTGGAAGCACGACTTGAAAAGCTGCAAGCCGATCATAGAAAGGATGATGTGATTACCTTTGAGCAGCTGGGCGTTGACCGGCTGTTTGTAGATGAGGCGCACAATTATAAGAATTTGTTCCTCTACACAAAGATGCGAAACGTGGCTGGCCTATCCACCACGGATGCCCAGAAATCCTCCGATATGTTCGCCAAATGCCGCTACATGGATGAGATCACCGGGAGCCGTGGCGTGGTCTTTGCCACCGGCACCCCGGTCAGCAATTCCATGACCGAGCTATATACCATGCAGCGGTATTTACAGTATGACCGGCTACAAGAGCTGGGCATGGCACACTTTGACTGCTGGGCTTCCCGGTTTGGAGAGACCGCTACCGCCCTGGAGCTGGCCCCGGAAGGCACGGGCTACCGGGCAAGAACGCGGTTTTCCAAGTTCTTTAACCTGCCGGAGCTGATGAATCTGTTCAAAGAGGTGGCGGATATTAAGACCGCCGATCAGCTTCATCTGCCGACGCCGGAGGTGGAGTATCACACGGTTGTGGCAAAACCCACAGAGCATCAGCAGGAAATGGTGCAGGCCCTGTCTGAACGCGCTGCCAAGGTCCATGGAGGATCAGTTGACCCCTCCACGGACAATATGCTCAAGATCACATCGGATGGCCGGAAACTGGGTCTTGACCAGCGGATTATCAGTCCGCTGCTGCCTGATGAGGCAGGCACTAAGGTCAACCAGTGTGTTGCAAATATTATGCAGATTTGGCGCGACGGGCAGGCTGAGAAGCTGACCCAGCTGGTATTCTGCGACATTTCCACACCGAAACCGGCACCGTCCAAAAAAGTTGCCAAAGCCGTCAGCGGAAATCTGGATAGCCCGGAGATTCACGCTTTAGAAACTGCTATTTCCATGACGGAGTCGGAACCGGAATTTTCCGTTTATGAGGACATCCGTCAAAAGCTGATTGCCGGGGGCGTGCCACCGGAGCAGATTGCTTTCATCCATGAGGCCAATACAGAGGTGCGGAAAAAGGAGCTGTTCAGCAAAGTACGCACTGGCCAAGTGCGCGTTTTGATCGGCAGCACATCCAAAATGGGAGCCGGGACCAATGTGCAGGATCGCCTTGTGGCACTCCATGACCTGGATTGTCCTTGGAGGCCCGGAGATCTGGCCCAGCGGAAAGGCCGCATTGAGCGCCAGGGCAACCAGAATGAACGCGTCCATGTGTTCCGCTATGTGACGGAAGGAACCTTCGACGCCTACCTCTGGCAGACCGTGGAGAACAAACAGAAGTTCATTTCACAGATCATGACCAGCAAAAGTCCGGTGCGCTCCTGCGACGATGTGGACGAAACGGCGCTGTCCTTTGCAGAAATCAAGGCCCTTTGTGCCGGTGATCCCCGCATCAAAGAACGTATGGATTTGGAAGTGGATGTATCCCGTCTGAAGCTGATGAAGGCTGACCACCAAAGCAAGCAGTTCCGTCTGGAGGACAATCTGCTGAAATACTTTCCGGAACAGATCGAAAAGAACAAGGGCTTTATCGCCGGGCTTCAGGCAGATATGGAAACGCTGAAAGCCCATCCCCACCCGGAAGAAAGATTCGCCGGAATGGAAATCCGGGGCGACACGCTGGTTGACAAAGAAAACGCCGGTGCCGCCCTTTTGGACGCCTGCAAAGAAGTAAAAAGCTCTGAACCGGTGCAGATCGGCAGCTATCGGGGCTTCACCATGTTCGTCAGCTTCAACGCTTTCGAGAAGCAGTACGAGCTGACGCTGCGGGGGGAAATGAGCCATAAAGCAATGTTGGGTACTGATCTGCGCGGCAATCTGATCCGTATCGACAACGCACTGGCACAGATGCCTGGGCGTCTGGCCAGTGTGCAGGCTCAGCTGGACAACCTCTACCAACAACAGGAGGCAGCCAGAGCCGAGGTTGGCAAGCCGTTTCCCCATGAACAGGAGCTTCGGGAAAAATCCGCAAGGCTGGCAGCGTTGGATATGGCGCTGAACATAGACGGTAGAGGACGTTCACACCCGGAACCGTCTGCCATTGCCAAAAGTGAGCGGCCTTCGGTGCTGGACAGGCTGAAAACCCCGCCAGTTCACGGAACACCGGACCGGCCCCACAAAAAAGAAATGGAGGCACGATAACATGAATAATCAGGAACTGAACACGGCGCTCTATGAGAAGATGTTTGCCGAACAGGATACCTACCGGAAGTGGCTGCTCACGCAGCCCCCGGAAGAAATTTTGAATCACACCTATGAGTACACCATCCGGGAGGATATTCTGCTGTCGCTGGAATACCATGACCTAACTGATGCCCAGGCTGCTGCACTTTTGAAATCCCCCTCTCCGCTGGCGGACGTGTTCAAGGAATTTGACCACAGGGAAACCGACCACATGGATCAGATTTTTTATGCGATGGAGGAACGGGCAGACGATGTGCTGGAGGCGGAAGAAAAACAGCGCCGCATCCTGCGAGAGACACCAGTTTATCGTTATCCCGCGAGCTATGCCCGTGAGCATGATGAGCTGGAACAATATCGGGCTTCTCACAAAGCAAATGTGGCTTGCAAGGAAGCCATTGAAGCAGCAATTTCCGCCCATTACAGCGATAACCGTTTGGGCAAGCAGGCTGCACTGGAGGTGATCGAAGCCTTTGGCATGGAGCGCACCATGTATGTTCTGGCCAATACTGTCCGGCATAAGGATTGGGACGGGCGTATCTCCCAGAACAATAAATCATGGGCAAGAACGATCCCGGTTTTTGAGGATACTGATCCGTGGGGCCATGACCGCAACACGGAATTTGTGGTTGACAAATCGCATCCCGGTCTGACGGACCTCTTTGTAGACCAGGCGCGCCGGGAACAGCTTCTGCGGACGCCGCTGACCGATGAAGAAATCCAGAAGGAGGCCCAACGGCTGCTCACGGTGCTTCGAGCGCCAAAGGAACCCAACAGCCCTAATGGCACACACTTCATGGCGCAGATCTCGCCGGACTTTCTGGCACGGGCCTCCACCAATGATACGGATCGGCTCATGGCAACGCTGCCGTTTCGCTCCACCACCTTCTCCGGCCTCAATGATCGAAAGGGGCATTTTGTGCTGATCTCCAAAGACGAGGACCGGAGCCAGCCGCTCAGAAAGCTCCGCCGTTCCGTGCGGAAGGACCTTCAGAAAACCTCCGCTAAGTCAGCCCCTGCGGCTTCCAAAAAGCATAAGCAGGAACGGGAGACCCGGTGATGGCGCACCGGAAACGGACGGTTCAGCTTCATTTCATGGTGACGGAACATGAGCGGGACCTGATTCGTCAGAAGATGGAACAGCTCGGCACCAACAACCTGGGTGTCTATCTCCGTAAGATGGCGGTAGACGGCTATATTGTCAAGCTGGATTTGCCGGAGCTTCGGGAACTGCTTTCCCTTCTGCGGCGTACCAGCAACAACATCAATCAGGTGGCCCGCCGGGTGCATCAGACCGGGAATGTTTACGATACGGATTTGGAGGATATTCTCCAAAAACAGGAATCAATTTGGGCCGGGGTGAATGAGATATTGGCCCGACTGAATGAGGTTTCGTGAATGGGGACTGTTCCCCTGATTGCGGAGGGAGAACAGCCAGAAACAGGCTGCGATCCCTCCGCTTTTCTTTTATGTCCGCATCCTTGCGTTTCTATGGGATGTCTGGGTACAATAAGAACAGCAAAAGTTACATGGCAAGGAGCTGAACAATCATGCTGACAAAC
>Ga0129309_1000409_pt1 | contig 33724 bp, 46 predicted proteins | sample L1105metagenome_FD_94439 | JGI IMG/M metagenome (GOLD analysis project Ga0129309, IMG submission 94439) | Ring-tailed lemur group fecal microbial communities from Wisconsin, USA - L1105 metagenome | ecosystem: Host-associated > Mammals > Digestive system > Large intestine > Fecal | place: USA...
GCGGCCAAGGACCCCTTCCTGCTGGCAATCGGCGTGGTGGGTATCCTGGCCCTCATCGAGCTATGCCGCCGCAGCGTGGGCCTGCCGATTTTGTGCGTGGTGGGCGCCCTGTTGGTGTACACCTTCACCCGGGTCCAGCCCCGTATCGCCATCTATAACCTGTTCTATACCACATCCGGCGTGATGAACACCCCCATCAACGTCTGCGCCAAGTACATCGTGGTGTTCATCATCTTCGGCGCTTTCCTGGAGCGCACCGGCATTGCCCAGTTTTTCATTGACCTTGCCAACTCCATCGCCGGCGCCTCCGCCGGCGGTCCCGCCAAGGTGGCCGTCATCTCCTCCGCTTTGTGCGGCATGGTGTCCGGCTCCTCCGTGGGCAACACTGTCACCACCGGCTCCGTTACCATCCCCATGATGAAAAAGACCGGCTACAAGGCGGAATTCGCCGGCGCCGTGGAGGCCGCTGCCTCCACCGGCGGCCAGATCATGCCGCCCATCATGGGTGCCGCGGCCTTCCTGATGGCGGAGTACATGGGTGTCAGCTACGCCACCGTGGCTGTCACCGCCATTTTGCCCGCTGTGCTGTACTTCACCGGCATTTATATCGCCGTCCATCTGGAAGCCCGGAAGCTGGGTCTGAAGGGCATTCCCAGAGACCAGCTGCCCAAGCTCCGGGTCCTCATCAAAAAGATCTATCTGCTGGCGCCCCTGGTGGTGCTGGTGGTGCTGGTGTCCACCAATATGAAGACCATGCAGTTCTCCGCCGCCGTGGCCATTCTGGTGGCTATCCTGGTAGGCCTCATCAACAAGGACGACCGCATCACCTTTACCAAGATCATCGACGCCTTGGAGGCCGGCGGCAAGGGCACCATCACCGTGGCCGTGGCCTGCGCCATGGCCGGTATCGTGGCCGGCTGCATCACCGTCACCGGTCTTGCCTCCAAGCTCATCACCGCCATCGTCTCTGTCTCCGGCGGCCACACCATGATCGCCCTGGTGCTGACCATGCTGTGCTGCATCGTGCTGGGCATGGGCGTGCCCACCACCGCCAACTACTGCATCATGGCGGCTACCTGCGCCCCCATCCTCATGAATCCCCAGATCGGCGTCCCCGCCATGGCCGCCCACTTCTTCGTGTTCTACTTCGGTATCGTGGCGGACATCACGCCTCCTGTGGCTTTGGCGGCCTACGCCGGCAGCGCCATTGCCAAGGCACCGCCCATGAAAACGGCCTTCAACGCCACGAAGCTGGCCATCGCGGCGTTCATCGTGCCGTACATCTTTGCCATGAACCCCGCCATGCTGCTGGTGAATGTGGAGAATCCCTTCCAGGTGGTGCAGATCGTTCTCAGCTCCCTGGTGGGCCTGTTCGGCGTGGCAGCCGCGCTGAACGGCTTCCTGTACCGCCCCATCAATCCTCTGTTCCGTTTGGCCCTGGTGGCCGGCGGATTGAGCATGATGATCCCCGGCACCCTGACCGATGTCATCGGCCTGGCTGTGGTCGCTGCTGTGGTGCTGCTCCAGCGGGCTGCCGCCAAGCGGGAAGCCGTACAGTAATGCGCAATTTTATCATCCGCTCCCGGACCTGGTTCGGGAGCGGATTTTTTCGCGGATTTTGACAGAATTTTCAAAGAGCGGTAACCTTTTGACAGGATTTTCCGTCTAAAAAGGGAAAAGCACAGGCCTGTGAGCAGGAAGTGAAAATCTGTTACCGATTTGTTGTTGCTTTGCAGGAGTAACTGTTCTAGCATGAGCCATACAGTTACAAGGAACGACGGGAAAGAGGAGAGTCAAGCAATGGCTGAAGTCAAAGATCTGGAACGGGAGGCTCCGGTGCAGGAGCCCGTGCCGGCGCCGCCGGCGGAGAGCACTCCGAAGGAGAGCGTGCAGTCCAAGTGGAAAAACATGCCCCGGAAAAAACGGCGCAAGCTCATCCGCTGGGCCATTTTGCTGGTGGTCCTGGCGGCGGCCGCGGTGGGCGGCTGGAAGCTGCTCGGCGGGAAGGGAGAGCAGGAGGCCCAGGTGATCACGGACATGGTGTCCTACGGCTCCATCACCTCCACCGTGGAGGGCAGCGGCATCACCAAGTCCAAAAAGAGCGAGACCATCACCCTGACCACCTCCGGTACCGTGCAGGAGGTGTTGGTCACGGAGGGCCAGCAGGTGACGGCGGGCACGCCGCTGTTCGTTATTGACTCCGAGGATGCCCGGACTGCCGTTCAGAAGGCGGAAAGTGATCTGGAGGGATATCAAAAGCAGCTGAACACGCTGCAAAAGGATATCGCCGGGCTGAACCTGTCGGCGGGCTATCCCGGCAAGTTGATGGAGGTGGAGACCCTGAACCCCGGCGACACCATCAGCAAGGGGCAGAAGGTGGCCACGCTGTCCGATGACACCCGCCTGCGTCTGACCCAGTATTACAGCTACGCCTATGAGGGCGATATCCGCCAGGGCCAGACGGTGGACGTGTCCATCCCGGCACTGATGACGACCCTCTCCGGCACGGTGGAGGCGGTACATATGGTCAGCCGCATCACCCCGGAGGGTGCCAAGCTGTTTTCCGCTGACATCATCGTGAAAAATCCTGGCTCCCTGACGGCGGATATGACGGCCTCTGCCACCGTCACGGTGGACGGCGAGGTCGTGTATCCCTATGAGGCGGGCAAGCTGGAGTACTACCGTACCGGCGACCTGTGCTCCACTGTCAACGGCACGGTCATTTCCAGCAGCCTGGTGGATTATCTGCAGGTGGAGGCCGGACAGGTGCTGGTGCGCATCGACGGCGAGGAGAGCGAAAGCGAGCTGTTCACCCTCCAGCAGAATGTGGAGGAGGCCCGGAAGGCACTGGATACTGCCCGGAAGAATCTGGACAACTGCAATGCCGTGGCGCCTATTGACGGCACGGTCATTGGCCTGATGCTCCAGCAGGGCCAGGAGGTGGAGGCCAACACGGCGGTGATCACCATTGCGGATACGTCCACCATTGTGGTGGATGCCACCGTGGATGAACGGAACGTCAGCTATGTCAAGCCCGGTATGATGGTGGACATCGACCAGTGGGGCAGCACCTACATGGGCACGGTGGAATCCGTCAGCCTGAATTCCAAGGCGGAAAACGGCGTGGCCAGCTATCCCATGGTCATTACCGTGGACAATTACGACGGCACCCTCATGACCGGCAGCTATGTCAACTACTCCCTGGTGGCCAGTGAAAACGACAACTGCCTGGTGGTGCCCATCCAGTGCGTGAAGACCGTGCCCCTGGAGGACGGCTCCACCGGCGATGTGGTGTTCGTCAAGGGAGACCGGCCGGACAACGCCATCGACCTGACGGTTCCCGTGGACGGCGTGCCGGATGGCTTCTGGGCCGTGCCGGTGGAGATCGGCATCTCCGACACATACAATGTGGAGATCAAGTCCGGCGTGGAGGAAGGGACCGAGGTCTTCACCCAGCTGCAGACCTCTGACGTGTGGATGTGACGCTATGCTGGTTACACTGAAAAACGTTTATAAAATTTACGGCGAGGGCCTGGAGAGCGAGGTGCGGGCCCTGGACGGCGTGTCCTTGGATATCGACCGGGGGGAGTTCGTGGCCATTGTGGGCCAGTCCGGCTCCGGCAAGTCCACCATGATGAATGTGCTGGGCTGCCTGGACATTCCCACCCGGGGCGACTATTTCCTGGACGGCACTGATGTCCGGGAGCTGACGGACAAGGAGCTCTCCCATATCCGCAACCGCCAGATCGGCTTTATTTTCCAGCAGTACAACCTGATCCAGAGTCTCAGCGTGCTGGAAAATGTGGAGCTGCCCCTCATTTACCAGGGCATCCGGGCCGATGACCGCTACGACATGGCCATGGAGGCCCTGGAGCGGGTGGGGCTTGCAAACCGGGTGAAGCACAAGCCCACGGAGATGTCCGGCGGCCAGCAGCAGCGGGTGGCCATCGCACGGGCCATCACCACCCGGCCGCCCATCATCATGGCCGACGAGCCCACCGGCGCCCTGGATTCCCACACGGGCCTGGAGGTGCTGGGCTTTTTGCAGCAACTGAACAAGGAGGGCACCACCGTCATCCTCATCACCCATGACAACGGCATCGCCGCCACGGCCCGCCGCATCGTGCGCCTGGCGGACGGGCGGATCGTGGATGACCATGAACAGGAGGTGGACTGGCTGTGAATATCCGACAGGCTGTAAAAATGGCCTTCAAGTCCATCCTGGGCAACAAGGGACGGTCTTTTCTCACGATGCTGGGCATCATCATCGGCATCGCCTCCGTCATGACCATCGTCTCCACGGTGAACGGCATGAACCAGGAGTCCATGAAGCAGTTCGAGGCCATGGGCACCAATAAGATCAATGTCTCCGCCAGACGGTACAACGGGCAGGACGTGTTCGATGACCTGTATGACTATTGCAGCTCCCTGGGCAGCGACCTGGTGCTGGGCATCACCCCCAACGCCAATCTCTGGGACCTGACGGTGGTGTACGGCTCCAAAAGCAGCAAGGCCATGGAGAAAAACCAGGAGAATATGTGGAACGGCGACGGCACCATGAATAACGACCTGGCTCTGCCGCCGGAGTGCTACCTGGGCAGCGACCAGTACGCCGTGTGCAACAACTTCCGCCTTGCCAAGGGCCGGGACATCAGCAACATCGACATTAAGAACTATAACCAGGTGTGTGTCCTGGGCGCCCGGGCGGCCAGAAACTTTTTCAACTACGCCGACCCGGTGGGGCAGACCATCCAGGTGAACGGTTATCCCTTCACCGTTGTGGGCGTCTACGAGGAAAAGGACCCGGGCTCCGCCTGGTCCCTGGATAACATCATCGTCTTTCCCTACACCGCCCGCCGTATTTTGAGCCCCGGCACGGACATCAATGAGTTTGTGGTGAAGGCGGCCTCCAGCGAGGCTACCACGGAGGTCATCTCCCGGCTCAGCGGCTTTTTGGCGGGCCTGACCAACAACGGAGAGAACGGCTGGGGCTATGCGTACAGCGAAAACCAGTGGCAGGAGTCCCAGAACGAATACCTGACCATGATCTCCATGGTCCTGGGCGGCATTGCCGCCATCAGCCTTCTGGTGGGCGGCATCGGCATTATGAACATCATGCTGGTGACCGTCACGGAGCGCACCCGGGAGATCGGCATCCGCCGGGCCATCGGCGCCGAGCGCAGCGCCATCGTCACCCAGTTTTTGATCGAGGCCGCCATGCTCTGCGGCATTGGCGGCGTCATCGGCATCGGCATCGGGACCCTGGGCACCAGGGCCGCCGGAAAGCTGCTGATGCAGATCGACATCTGGCCCTCGGCGGGCATTACCCTGTGCGCGTTTTTGCTGTCGGTGGTGCTGGGCATCCTGTTCGGCATCTATCCGGCAGCCAAGGCATCCAAGCTCCAGCCTGTGGAAGCCCTGCGGGCGGAATGAGAGGAAGAAACTTATGAAAAAACGACTGTTGAGTTTGCTGCTGGCGGTGTGCCTGGCAGCATCGGCACTGGTGCTGCCGGCCTCCGCGGCGGAGACCGTCCGCTTTTCCGACGTCACGGACCGGGACACTGCCATAGCAGTGGAATCCCTGCGGCTGCTGGGCGTGCTGGACGGCTATGCCGACGGCTCTTTCCGCCCCAACGCGGTGCTGACCCGGGCCCAGTTCTGCAAAATGGCGGTGTATGCCATGAACGGGGAAAGCGAACTGGGGCTGTACCGCACCGTCACGGTGTTTCCGGATGTGAAGCCCTCCCACTGGGCGGCCGCCTATATCAACATGGCCGCCAAGGGCAAGGGCATCATCTCCGGCTATGCCGACGGCTCTTTTCACCCGGAGCGCACCGTCACAGTAGGGCAGGCGGTGACCATCCTGCTGCGGCTGCTGGGCTACAAGGATGAAAATGTGGGCGGCATCTGGCCCTATGGCTACATGGCCGTGGGACAGACCATCGGCTTGACGGACGGCGTCAGTGGAGAGGCCAACGCCGCCTTGACCCGCGGGCAGGCGGCCCGGCTGTTCTTGAATCTGCTGCGCGCTGATATGCGGGAGGGCGGCAAGTATCTGGATACGCTGGGCACCACCGTACCCAACACCATGCTGGTGTCCGCCTCGGCCACCGGTCCCGACGGCCGGGACAACGCCCTGAAGACCGCCGCCGGCGAGGTGTATCAGCTGGCCTCCGGCAAGACCTCCAACGGTTCTTTGAACGGCTATAAGGGCACGCTGGTGCTGAATAAGTACGGCAAGGCGCTGACCTTTGTGCCCGATGCCCTGGGCAGCAGCCGCACTATCACCTTAGCCAGCAAGACGGCCACCCAGATCGTGGATTCCAACGGCGCCAAGTATCCCCTCAAGAGCAGCACCCCCGCTTATTACAACGGAGAGGAGAGCGTCTGGGGCGATGTGTACGGTTGGCTCCACGCCGGCGCCACCGTGACACTGTACCTCAATGAGGCGGGCGGCGTGGATTACGTGTTCGCGGGCGGCGGCACCGCGGAGGCGGCGGTCATCGTGGACCAGGACCGCTCCGGTGCGGGCTTCGACAGCCTTACCGGCGGTATGACCAATTACGCCATCTACAAAAACGGCGCGCTTGCCACCATGGGCGACCTGCGGAAGTATGATGTGGCGGTGTACTCCTCCGCGGAAAACGCCGTTCGGGTCTGTGATACCCGGGTCACTGTCTATTATGAGAGCTGCTATCCCAATCCGGAGGAGCCCTCCACCATCACTGTGCTGAACGGCACGGAGCTGACGGTGCTCCCCACAGCTATGGAGAGCCTCTCCGCCTTCAAGCCGGGAGACACGATGACGCTTCTGCTGACGGAAGACGGCCAGGTGGCGGGTGCCGTGGCGTCCGATTCCACGGCTCGGGGCAATGCTGTGGGCATCGTCAGCGGCGGCACTGTGCAGCTGCTGTGCGGCACCGCCAAGATCCTGCTGGAGTCCGACAAAGCCGGAGACTTTGAGGGCCAGGTGGTCCGGGTCTCCGCCAGCAGCAAGGGCAAGGTGAACCTGTCCCGGCTCAGCGGCGGCGCCTCCGGTGACCTGTTCGTGTCCGACCGGACCCTTGGAAAGGCAGCCTTGGCAGATAACGCCATGATTTTCCGCAATGGCCAGGATATCGGCCTGAGCCAGCTGACCCAGGACCGTATCCCCGCTGCTGACATCCTCTACGCCCGGACCAACTGGGCCGGCCAGGTGGACCTCATCGTCCTGGGCGGTTCCGAGAACGGCACGGTGTACTACGGCGTGGCCGTGGTGAAGCGGACCGAGATCCAGGTGAAGGATGAAAACGGCAACTACCCCGGGGACGATGACTATATCGAAACCACCAAGACCACGCAGACCCTGGCTGTGGAATACGGCAACGGCCTGCGGACTGAGCCCATCCAAAATGGCTCGCTGGTGTCCAATGGGTCCTTCGTGGCCATGACCATCAAAAATGGCCGGATCACCGCTCTGGAGACGCTGACGAAGCTGCCCGATGTGTCCAACAGTGCCTGGAGCGGCCAGACCGCCGTCACCGTGGGCGGCCGGACGTACACAGTGGCATCCGATGTGCCCTGCTACAACAGCGCTGCCAAGACCTGGATGACCCTGTCTCAGGCCCACGGCTATGCCGACACCGCCAACCTGTATGTCTCTGACGGCGTGGTTCGTGTCATTGAGGTCGGGAAGTAAGCGGCCTCCAAAACAATCAAAACCGGGAGGACGGCAGCTGCCGTCCTCCCGGTTTTTCAGGCAAGGACCTATACAAATCGGATTATATCAGAGAAATTATACGATTTGGAACAGGTAAAACTTCAGATAATTCGTTTCGTCCACGCCCCAGAGGATGGGATGGTCGCAGCACTGCTGCCGGGCCTCGATCTGCCGCAGCTGCACGCCGGCGTCTTTGGCGGCGTCGTGGAGCATGGCCACGAACTTTTCCTCGGAGGCGAAGTGGGAGCAGGAGCAGGTGGCCAGGTATCCACCCCGGGGCAGCAGCTGCATGGCCCGGTAGTTGATCTCCTTGTAGCCGGTCATGGCATTGGCCACGGTTTTGCGGCTCTTGGTGAAAGCCGGCGGGTCCAGAATGATGAAGTCGTATTTCACCGGCTCTTTTGCCAGCTGCGGCAGCAGGTCGAACACATTGGCGGCCACGCAGTCCATGACGCCGTCCAAACCATTGCGCACGGCATTGGCCCGGGCCATCTCTACGGCGGATTCCGACACATCCACGGCGGTAACATGCTTCGCCCCGCCCTTGGCGGCATTCAGCGCGAAGGAGCCGGTGTGGGTGAAGCAGTCCAGCACCGTCTTGCCCCGGGCCAGACGGCCTACGGCCCGGCGGTTGTATTTCTGGTCCAGGAAAAAGCCGGTCTTCTGGCCGTTCTCCACATCCACCAAATAGCGGATGCCGTTTTCCGTGATCTCCACCACCGGAGATTCCGGCACCGCCTCACCGGGCAGGGGGAACCACCCTTTGTACTGGGGAAGACCCTCCTTTTCCCGCAGGGCCACATCGTTGCGCTCAAACACGCCGCGGATGGGCTGGCCGTCCTCCCGCAGAATGCGGACCAGTATGGGCAGCAGCGCTGCCTTGATGCCCTCCATGCCCACGGACAGGACCTGCACGCTCAAAAGGTCATGAAACTTGTCCACCGTCAGGCCGGGGAAAGCGTCCGCTTCGCCGAAGATGACGCGGCAGGCATCCAGGTCCTGGGGGTCCATGACGCTTTTCCGGTACTCCCAGGCCCAGCGGAGCTTCCGCTCCCAGAAGGCCTCGTCAAAGCGGTCATTGGCATTGCGGGAAATGAGGCGAACACGGATCTTGGACTGCTGGGACAGGAAGCCTGTGCCAAGATATCGGCCTTTTTTACTCAATATATCCACCAATTCGCCGTTTTCCGGTGTGCCCTCCAGGGATAAGACCTCCGCGTCGTAGACCCAGGGATGGCCCCGGAGAATGGCGCCCTCCGCCTTGGGGGTGACGGTGCATTTGGGATAGGTGCGCTCTGCTTTCATATAGAAAAGTCCTTTCCGTTGGATATCGTTTTTCGCAACAAGTCTATCACACTTTTTTCCGGATTGCCATATAAATAGGTGAGAAGGAGGGGTCCATATGCCCATTATCTATCTGAGCCCGTCTACCCAGGACTGGAATATGTACGTCACCGGCAGCGGCTCCGAGGAATACAACATGAACCTGCTGGCGGATGCGCTGGTGCCTTACCTGCTGTCCAACGGCATCCGCTACAAACGCAACAGTCCGTCCATGACGGCGGCCTCCTCCATCCGGGAGGCCAACACCGGCTGGTACGACCTGTACCTGGCCCTGCATTCCAACGCGGCGCCGGAGGGGCGCTACGGGGAGGAGCGGGGCATCATCGCCTTTTACTATCCCGGCAGCACCGAGGGCCGCCGGGCGGCGGAGCTCATCGCGGCGGAGCTGCGGAAAATTTATCCCCTGCCCAATAAGGTCACCACCCAGGCCACCACTTCCCTGGGGGAAGTGCGCCTGCCCCGGTTCCCGGCGGTGCTGGTGGAGATCGGATACCACGACAATTACGAGGACGCCACTTGGGTGGAGGGGCACATGGACGCCATTGCCCAGCAGTTGGCCCGGGCGCTGACGGAGTTTTTCGGCCTGCCCTTCATCTATCCTATGACGCCTGTGGAGGGAACGGTGGAGGTCCGCTACGGCACGCTGAACCTGCGGGACGCCCCCTCCGCCTCGGGGACCGTCATCGCAAACCTTCCCGACGGCGCCGCCGTCACCATCTACGGCGAGTGGCAGGGGTGGTACGTGGTGCATTACGGAGAATTGGTGGGATACGCGGCAGCAGCGTACATCGACACATAAGGCAGCGAGCCGCCGGGCGGAGCCCGGACCGCCGCAAAAGCGGCGTACAAGTGTTTGGCCGGAGGCAAAACCTTGAAACGGGCGGGCTCTGCCTGCCCGTTTGAGATCAATCGGAGGGGACCCCAAAAAGGGGATGCCCTTTTTGGGGTGTGGCAGGGGTGGTATGTGGTGCATTACGGAGAATTGGTGGGATACGCGGCAGCAGCGTACATCGACACATGAGGCAGCGAGCCGCCGGGAATCGGTGGATGTATCGCCAGGTTTTGGTCAAATGTTCGGTTTTTCCTTGACAGAGCAACAGTAAATGATTAAACTAGAAAAGGATGATTATCGGCGGGCAAAGGGGTGCCCTCCGATTGTTTTCTAAGCCGTGCGGACGTGCCGGAAGGCGGCGCGTTCTGCATATACAGCAGACCCATACCGAATATTAGGAGGTTGAAGCAATCGTGACACAAGCCATCATTACCGGCGTCATTGCCCTGGTGATCGGCCTGGCGGTAGGCTTCCCTCTCGGTATTCGCTACCGGAAGAACGTATCTGAAAAGGAAATCTCCAGTGCCGAGGAAGAAGGCACTCGCATTATCAACGAGGCTATCAAGAGCGCGGAATCCAAAAAGCGCGAGGCTTTGCTGGAAGCAAAAGAAGAGATCCTGAAAAACCGCAGCGAATATGAGAAGGAAGTAAAAGAGCGCAGAGCCGACCTGCAGCGGCAGGAAAACCGCTTGCAGCAGAAAGAGGAGAACCTCGACCGCAAGACCGAGGCCATCGAAAAGAAGGAAGAGTCCCTGGCCCAGAAGCACGCGGCCATCGACAAGGAGAACGAAGAGATCAAGGTCATCAAGCGCAGCCAGACGGAAATGCTGGAGCGTATCTCCGGCTTTACCGCCGACGAGGCCAAGCAGTATTTGATCTCCCAGGTAGAATCCGAAGTGACCCACGAGACCGCCCTCAAAATCAAAGAGGTCGAGTCCCGGATGAAGGAAGAGTGCGAAGCCCGCGCCCGCGAAGTGGTGGCCCAGGCCATCCAGCGCTGTGCCGCGGACCAAGTGGCCGAAATGACCGTCAGCGTGGTTCCCCTGCCCAATGACGAAATGAAGGGCCGCATCATTGGCCGCGAGGGCCGCAACATCCGCACCATCGAGACCCTGACCGGCGTGGACCTCATCATCGACGATACGCCGGAGGCCATCACCGTTTCCTGCTTTGAGCCCGTCCGCCGGGAGATCGCCCGGCTGGCCCTGGAAAAGCTCATCGCCGACGGCCGCATCCATCCCACCCACATTGAGGAGATGGTGGAAAAGGCCCGCCGGGAGGTGGAGGCCACCATCAAGGCCGAGGGCGAGCGCGCCGTGTTCGAGTGCGGTGTCCGCAGCCTGCACCCCGAGCTTGTAAAGATGCTGGGCCGCCTGCATTACCGCACCAGCTACGGCCAGAACGTTTTACAGCACTCCATTGAGGTCAGCCATATCGCCGGCATGATGGCGGCGGAGCTGGGTGCTGACGTGCAGGCTGCCAAGCGGGCCGGCCTGCTCCACGACCTGGGCAAGTCCGTCGACCATGAGATGGAGGGCACCCATGTGGCCCTGGGCGTGGAATTCGCCCGGAAGTACAAGGAGCGGGAGGACATCGTCCACGCCATTGAGGCCCACCACAACGATGTGGAGCCCCGTACCATCGTGGCCTGCCTCGTTCAGGCGGCGGATGCCATTTCCGCGGCCCGGCCCGGCGCCCGCCGCGAAAACCTGGAGAACTACATCAAGCGCCTGGAGCAGCTGGAGACCATCACCGGCAGCCACCCCGGCGTGGAGAAGGCCTATGCCATCCAGGCCGGCCGCGAGGTCCGCGTCATGGTGAAGCCCGAGCAGGTCAGCGAGGACCAGATGGTCATCCTGGCCCGGGACCTGGCCAAGAAGATCGAGGAAGAGATGGAGTATCCCGGCCAGATCAAGGTCCACCTGATTCGGGAGACCAAGGTCGTCGAGTACGCGAAGTAATAAAAAGACACGGAACGCACAGCGTTCCGTGTCTTTTTATTCTTCAGGAGGAACAAATTTTAAAAGATCGCCAATCTCACAATTCAAGACCGTACAGATGCGGGCCAACACGTCAATGTCCAGCCGCGAAATATTGTTGTTGCAATAATTGTTCAGCTGTGTGCGCTGCAATTCCGCGCGGTGGCAAAGCTTGTTTTTGCTGATGCCGGATTTTTTAATCAGCTCATCCAGCTGTATAACAACTGTTCCGAAGTTTTCCATAGACGATCCCTCAATCACGTTCATATCGTTCTTGACAGATATAGTCTAAAATGGTTAGAATGGGTTTATAAGATGTAAAATATTACAGTAGACTTTTTACAGGGGGATATACTATGGACTATCAAAAGCTGTATCACATCCTGTTCAATGCGGTTACGGATTCCCTGGAAAATATGGCAGAGCAGAACTTCGGGCAGGCGGCCGCCTGCCTGCGGCAGGCCCAGCAGACCTGCGAGGAGCTGTATATGGACGGGGAAGAAAGCCCCACGCAATAAAAAGAGCGCTGGAACACCAGCGCTCTTTCCTTATATCTGCAAAAGATTCAAATATTCCGGCATGGTAATGCGGTGGCGGGACAGGCGCTCGTCCTGATATTCGCAGCGGAAGCCGCAGGAGCGGACGGACCGGAGAGAACGGACATTGCCGGAGTAGACCCGGGCAATCACTTGCTTGGCCCGCCAGTCGAAAAACGCGGTGGACAGGGCGGAACGAATGGCGGCTTTTCCGTAGCCGTTGCCCCACAGAGCCGCATCTCCGATCACATATACGATCTCATAAGCGCCGGGGAGGGAGGAGAGGGGCTTCAGCTTCACAAACCCAATGGCGGAGCCGTCATCCTGGCAGCAGACCATAAAAAAGCGGCCCCACCGGTTGAACTGAAATGTCAACATGGGCGCCGGCACCGACACAAGGAGCCGCCGCAGGGACTGCACGATGTCTGTTTCCTCGTGAAGATACCGGGTGACCTGGGGATCACCCATCCATTGAATGAGCAATTCCACATCCCGGGGGGTGATTTCCGCACGCAAAAAAATAGAAGCGGCTTTCATCATATCGCTTACCTCACAGTAAAAATACTTAAAAGCCCTTCTATGCTTACCGCATCGACGGTTCTTTTATATGAAATTACATATAGTATACCGGAACAGGGAGGGAATGTCAAGCCGCGGAGCGATTTCCCGGGAAAGACCCGCCGGAGCAACTCCGAGACCAACAGTTGACAATTCTTCCCGGAATGGATACAATAAGGATTCAGTGAAAACCACATGAAGCGATACATTATATAATATAGATGCAAAGGATTTGAGACTATGGCACAGGATAAAAGACAGGTAGACGCCATTACCGCCCGGGACGCGGATTTCGCCCAGTGGTATACCGACGTCTGCAAAAAGGCGGAGCTCATCGACTACACCTCCGTTAAGGGTATGTTTATTTACCGTCCCTATGGATACGCCATCTGGGAGAATATCCAGCAGGAGTTGGACCGTCGCTTCAAGGAGACCGGCCATGAGAACGTGTATCTGCCCGTTCTGATCCCCGAGTCCCTGCTGCAAAAGGAGAAGGACCACGTGGAGGGTTTCGCCCCCGAGTGCGCCTGGGTCACCATGGGCGGCAATGAGAAGCTGGAGGACCGCCTCTGCGTCCGTCCCACCTCCGAGACGCTGTTCTGCGAGCATTACGCCAATATCATCCACTCCTGGCGTGACCTGCCCAAGAAGTACAACCAGTGGTGCTCCGTCCTGCGGTGGGAGAAGACTTCCCGTCCCTTCCTGCGCCACCGGGAATTCCTGTGGCAGGAGGGCCACACCATGCATGCCACTGAGGAAGAGGCCCGGGAAGAGACCATGCAGATGCTGAACATCTACGCCGACTTCATGGAGAATTACCTGGCCATGCCCGTCATCCGGGGCCGCAAGACCGATAAGGAGAAGTTCAACGGCGCCGAGGAGACCTACACCGTGGAGTGCATGATGCACGACCACAAGGCCCTCCAGGCCGGCACCAGCCATTACTTCGGCGATGGCTTCGCCAAGGCCTTTGACATCACCTTCACCGGCAAGGACAACCAGCTCCACCATCCCCACCAGACCTCCTGGGGCGTGTCCACCCGTATGATCGGCGGCATCATCATGACCCACGGCGATGACAACGGCCTGGTGCTGCCTCCCCGGGTTGCGCCCATCCAGGCGGTGGTCATCCCCGTGGCCCAGCACAAGCCCGGCGTCCTGGACGCTGCCGCCGCCCTGCGGGACCGCCTGAGCGCCGCCGGTATCCGGACAAAGATGGACGATTCCGACAACTCTCCCGGCTGGAAGTTTGCCGAGTATGAGATGAAGGGCGTGCCCCTGCGGGTGGAGATCGGCCCCAAGGATATGGAGAAGGAGCAGTGCGTCATCGCCCGCCGGGATACCGGCGAGAAGGTGTTCGTGCCTCTTGCCCAGCTGGAGGAGAAGGTCCGGGAGCTGCTGGATGCCGTCCATGACAATATGTATGCCATGGCCCTCAAGAACCGCGAGGAGAACACCTTCGACATCAAGACCCCCGAGGAGGCCAAGGCCATCGCCGAGGGCAAGGGCGGCTTCCTGCGCTCCAAGTGGTGCGGCGGCCTGGAGTGCGAGCTGGCCATGAAGGAGCGGGCCGGCGTCAGCTCCCGCTGTATGCCTTTGGCCCAGTCCGGCACCGAGGGCGTGTGCCCCGTGTGTGGTAAGAAGTGCACCACGGATATTTACTGGGGCGTGGCCTATTAAGAGCCTTTCCGCGAAAAAAGGCGGTTTTGGCGGAGTTTTGGGCGTGTCCGCCGCAGGCGTATGCCTGTGTTTGGAACGCCGAAAAAATCTTCAGAATTTCATGAAAAACAGAGAAAATCCTCTTGACATCAAGAGGATTTTCTTTTATTATAAAGAGGCTGTGCGGCAGGGTGAACCTTGCCCATGGTACTGCGATGAACCGGGAGATTGCTCCGAGAGGAGGTAACTTCCGGGGAGTATGTCCGATAATCGGGCGGCTGAGAAGGATCTGTACGTTGCGTAGATCGCCACGCCATGATCATGGTACCGGCCGGAAGGGAGACCTGACGCCGGTATTTTTCATGAGCGGGAATGATACGCACGGATAAGCGTATAGAAAAATCTCTCGCCGTAGGTCGTCGAGACTCCGCGACAAAACTTACGTACGAATTCAGGAGGAAACAACCATGGCACAGAAAGAAATGATCCGCATCCGGCTGAAGGCCTATGACCACCAGGTGATCGACCAGAGCGCTGAGAAGATCGTCGAGACCGCCAAGCGCACCGGCGCTGAGGTGTCCGGCCCCATCCCTCTGCCCACCAAGAAGGAAGTCGTCACCATCCTGCGCGCCGTCCATAAGTACAAGGACAGCCGCGAGCAGTTCGAGCGCCGCACCCACAAGCGTCTCATCGACATCACCAAGTCCACTCCCAAGACCGTCGAGGCTCTGATGGCTCTGGAGCTGCCCGCTGGTGTGGAGATCGAGATCAAGCTGTAATTCCCCGCGCACATTAAAAAGTTTGCTGTCCATGTCCGCTGTCTTGCGAAGCGGACGGGTCATGTCGGCAGAGCAATGCCACGGTAACCCAAACGTGTGTATCTAAGCCGACCAATAACCTTTAAGGAGGAACATACATGAAAGCAATCATCGGCAAAAAAGTGGGCATGTCTCAGATTTTTGACGAGAACGGCCATGTGATCCCCGTCACTGTCATCGAGGCGGGCCCCTGCGTGGTCACTCAGAAGAAGACTTCCGAAAAGGAAGGCTATGAGGCTGTCCAGCTGGGCTTTGAGGACGTTGCGGAGCGCAAGCTGTCCAAGCCCGAGATGGGCCACCTGAACAAGGCCGGCGTGTCTCCTAAGAAGCACCTGCGCGAATTCAACCTGGAAAATGCCGCCGAGCTGAACGTGGGCGACATCGTCAAGGCTGACACCTTCAAGGTCGGCGACTTCGTCGACATCACCGGCACCAGCAAGGGCCATGGCTACGCTGGCGTCATCAAGCGCTGGGGCGCCCAGCGCACCCCCACCACCCACGGCGGCGGCCCCGTGCACCGTCACGCCGGCTCCATGGGCTCTTCCACCGATCCCTCCCGCATCTTCAAGGGCAAGATCGGCGCCGGCCACATGGGCGTTGACCAGGTCACCGTGCAGAACCTGTCCGTTGTGAAGGTGGATCCCGAGCTGAACATGCTGGTTGTCTGCGGCGCCGTTCCCGGCCCCAAGGGCGGTCTGGTCACCATCAAGAGCACTGTGAAGGTCCACAAGGTCAAGCAGGCTGGTGCCGATATCAGCAAGAACCCGCAGAAGGCTTCCGGCCGCAACCCGCAGAAGGCCTCTGCCAGAAACCGCTAAGAAAGGGGTGTTTCAGTAATGTCTACCATGAAAGTTTTGAACATGGCCGGCGCAGAAGTCGGCACTGTGGAACTGAGCGACGCCGTCTTTGGCATCGAGCCCAACGAAGTCGTCGTCCACGAGGTCGTCAAGAACCACCTCGCCAATTGCAGACAGGGCACCCAGAGCGCCCTGACCCGCGCCGAAGTTTCCGGCGGCGGCAGAAAGCCCTGGCGCCAGAAGGGCACCGGTCACGCCCGTCAGGGTTCCACCCGTGCTCCCCAGTGGACCCACGGCGGCATCGTGTTCGCACCCAAGCCCCGTGATTACAGCTATGTGCTGAACAAGAAGGTCAAGCGCCTGGCTCTGAAGTCCGTCCTGTCCGCCAAGGCGGCCGAGGGCAAGCTGGTCGTGATCGACGCCATCAAGATGGACGCCATCAAGACCGCTGACTTCCGTAAGTTCCTGACCGCCGTCCAGGTGGAGGGCAAGGCCGTTGTGGTCACCCCCGCTGTGGATGAGATTGTGGTCAAGAGCGCCCGCAACATCCCCGGCGTGCTGACTACCCCCGCCACCAACCTGAACGTCTATGACATCATCAACGCTCAGTACCTGGTCGTGGATCAGACCGCCCTCGCAAAAATCGAGGAGGTGTACGCATAATGGCTACCGCATACGACATCATTATCCGTCCCATCATCACCGAGCGTGCTATGGCCGGCGCCGCCGACAAGAAGTACGTGTTCGAGGTTGCCAAGTCTGCCGGCAAGATCGAGATCAAGAAGGCCGTTGAGGAGATCTTCGGCGTGAAGGTCGCTTCCGTCAACACCGTGACGGTGCCCGGCAAGGAAAAGCGCATGGGCGCTGGCCGGCCCGGCATGACCAAGACCTGGAAGAAGGCCTATGTCCAGCTGGCTGCTGACTCCAAGACCATCGAGTTCTTCGAAGGCATGGTCTGATAACGGAAGGAGAGTAAAGCGATATGTCTATCAAAACTTTTAAGCCGACGACTCCCTCCAGACGTCAGATGACGGTCTCCGGTTTCGACGGCATCGACAAGAAGGCCAAGCCCGAGCCCAGCCTGACCGAGCCTCTGAAGAAGAGCTCCGGCCGCAACAGCTATGGCCGCATCACCGTCCGCCACCGCGGCGGCGGCAACAAGCGCAAGTACCGCGTCATCGACTTCAAGCGGGACAAGATCGGCTCCGCCGTGGTCCTGCGCCTGGAGTATGACCCCAACCGCAGCGCCAACATCGCCCTCATCCAGTATGAGGATGGCGAGAAGCGCTACATTCTGGCTCCCGTCGGTCTGAAGGCCGGCCACAAGATCATGACTGGTCCCGAGGCCGATATCCTTCCCGGCAACGCGCTGCCCCTGGCCAACATCCCCGTTGGTACCATCATCCACAACATCGAGCTGCATCCCGGCAATGGTGCCCAGCTGGTCCGTGCCGCCGGCACTGCCGCTCAGCTGATGGCCAAGGAAGGCAACGACGCTCAGATCCGTATGCCCTCCGGCGAGGTCCGCATCGTGCGCACCAACTGCTATGCCACCATCGGTCAGGTGGGCAACATCGAGCACGAGAACATCAACATCGGCAAGGCCGGCCGTAAGCGTCACATGGGTTGGCGTCCCACCGTCCGCGGCTCCGTCATGAACCCCAATGACCACCCCCACGGCGGCGGCGAGGGCCGCGCTCCTGTCGGCCGTCCCGGCCCTGTCACTCCTTGGGGCAAGCCTGCTATGGGTTACAAGACCCGCAAGGGCAAGAACCCCACCAACAAGTTCATCGTGAAGCGTCGCAACGAGAAGTAAGGGAGGCAAGTTAATATGAGCAGATCCATTAAAAAAGGCCCGTATGTTGCCCCTGAGCTTCTGAAGCGGGTCGAGGAAATGAACGCCAAGAATGAGAAGAAGGTTCTGAAGACCTGGAGCCGCAGCTCCACCATCTTCCCCGCCTTCGTTGGCCACACCATCGCCGTTCACGATGGCCGCAAGCACGTGCCCGTCTATATCCAGGAGGATATGGTCGGCCACAAGCTGGGTGAGTTCGCTCCCACCCGCACCTTCCGCGGCCACCGGAAAGACAACTAAGTAAAGGAGGATGCAGAACATGGAAAAGAAAGTTGCTAAAGCGTATCTGCGCTATGTCCGCATTTCTCCCCGCAAGGTCCAGATCGTCTGCGATCTGATCCGCGGCAAGGACGCCGGCACCGCCATGGCGATCCTGATGCAGACCCCCAAGGCTGCCTCTGAGCCTCTGATGAAGCTCCTCAAGAGCGCCGTCGCCAATGCCGAGAACAACTTCGGCATGGACCCCGCCAAGCTGGTGGTGTCCGAGGTGTTCGCCACTCCCGGCCCCATCCTGAAGCGGATGATGCCCCGGGCTCAGGGCCGCGCCTATCGTATCAACAAGCGCACTTCTCACGTCACCCTGGCTGTGACGGAAAAGGCATAAGAGGGAGGAGAACAGTTTATGGGACAGAAAGTTAATCCCCACGGCCTGCGCGTGGGCGTCATCAAAGACTGGGATTCCCGTTGGTATGCCAGTGATGAGAAGGTCGGCGATCTGATCGTCGAGGATCAGAAGATCCGCAAGTATCTGAAGAAGACCCTGTACGGTGCCGGCGTGCCCAAGATCGAGATCGAGCGCAGCGCCGATACCGTCACCATCTACCTCCACTGCGCCCGTCCCGGTGTGGTCATCGGCAAGGGCGGCGAGCAGATCGAGCAGTATCGTCTGGCCGTGGAGAAGATGATCGGCAAGAAGGTGAAGCTGAACATCGTTGAGGTGAAGAACCCCGACATGAACGCTCAGCTGGTGGCTGAGAACATCGCTCAGCAGCTGGAGAAGCGTATCTCCCACCGCCGCGCCATGAAGAACGCCATGGCCCGCGCCATGCGCGCCGGCGCCAAGGGCATCAAGACCTGCTGCTCCGGCCGTCTGGGCGGCCGCGAGATCGCCGGTGTTGAGCACTATCACGAGGGCACCATCCCCCTGCAGACCATCCGCGCCGACATCGAGTACGGCTTCGCGGAGGCTGCCACCACCTTCGGCCGCATCGGCGTGAAGGTGTGGATCTACAAGGGCGAGGTCCTCTCTCAGACCCTGCGCACCACTCCCCGCACCATGGACACCTCCAAGCCCTATCAGGAGCGTCGTGAGCGTCGTCCCCGCCGTGATGGCGACCGCCGCCAGGGCGGCTTCAACCGCGGCGGCCAGGGCGGTTTCAACCGTGACCGTCAGAACGGCGGCTTCAACCGCGGCGGCCAGGGCCGTCCCCAGGGCGGTTTCAACCGCAACAACACCCGTCCGGCTGCTCCCGCAGCCCCTGCTAAGGAAGGAGGAGCGCAGTAATGCTTCTGCCGAAGAGAGTTAAATATCGCCGCATGCAGCGCGGCCGTATGACCGGTAAGGCCACCCGCGGCAACACCGTCGCCTATGGCGAGTGGGGTCTGGTGGCTGAGGAGCCCGGCTGGATCAAGAGCAATCAGATCGAAGCCGCTCGTATCGCCATGACCCGTTACACCAAGCGTGGCGGCCAGGTCTGGATCAAGATCTTCCCCGATAAGTCCGTTACCATGAGAGCCGCCGACTCCCGTATGGGTTCCGGTAAAGGTAACCCCGAGTACTGGGTTGCCGTTGTGAAGCCCGGCCGTGTCATGTTCGAGATCGCCGGCGTATCCGAAGAAGTTGCCCGCGAGGCGCTTCGTCTGGCCAGCCACAAGCTGCCTATCAAGACGAAGATCATCGCCCGCACCGAGGAAGCAGGTGAGTAAAGATGAAGGCAAGTGAAATTCGTAAGATGACCCCTGAGCAGCTGAATGAGAAGCTGGCGGGCCTGAAGAAGGACCTGTTCTATCTGCGTATGCAGCACGCCACCAATCAGCTGGACAATCCCCTGAAGATCCGGGAGACCAAGCACGACATTGCCCGCATCAAGACCGTGCTGGCGGAACTCTCCGCTTCTGACAAGCAGTGAGAAGGAGGTAAGCGAAGATGAACGAAGAGATGAGAACTTCCTCCCGCAAGACCCGGGTCGGTAAGGTCGTTTCTGACAAGATGGACAAGACTGTGGTCGTCGCCATCGAGGACCGCGTCGCCCATCCCCTGTATAAGAAGATCGTTGGCCGCACCTACAAGCTGAAGGCTCATGACGAGCAGAACGCCTGCGGTATCGGCGATAAGGTCAAGGTGATGGAGACCCGCCCCCTGTCCAAGGACAAGCGTTGGCGCGTGGTCGAGATCATTGAAAAAGCGAAGTAAGGAGGTGCCGAGTTATGATTCAGCAGGAAACTTTTCTGAAGGTTGCCGATAATACCGGCGCCAAAGAGATCAAGTGCATCCGCGTTTTGGGCGGTTCCAAGCGTAAGTTCGGCAACATCGGTGATGTGATCGTGGCCTCTGTCCGCAAGTCCACTCCCGGTGGCACCGTGAAGAAGGGTGAGGTCGTCAAGGCCGTCATCGTCCGCAGCGCCAAGGGCGTCCGTCGTGCTGACGGCACCTATGTCCGCTTCGATGACAACGCCGCCGTCCTGATCAAGGACGACAAGAACCCCAGAGGTACCCGTATCTTTGGGCCTGTGGCTCGTGAGCTGCGCGACAAGGATTACATGAAGATCCTGTCCCTCGCCCCCGAAGTGATTTGAGGAGGGCAGCGAAATGGCTATGAATATCAAGAAGGGCGATACCGTTGTCGTCCTGTCCGGTAAGGACAAGGGTAAGCAGGGCAAGGTGCTGGGCACCGTTCCCGGCTCCCTGAAGGTCGTTGTGGAGGGCATCAACATGGTGACCTGCCACGTGAAGCCCCGCCGTCAGGGCGAGGAGGGCGGCATCGTTAAGCGCGAGGCTGCCATCGCCTCCTGCAAGGTGCAGGTTGTCTGCCCCAAGTGCGGCAAGGGCACCCGCATCGCCCACAAGATCGAGGGCGACAAGAAGACCCGCGTGTGCAAGCACTGCGGCGCTGAGCTGTGAGAAAGGAGCGAGAACAAATGGCTAGACTGAAAGAAAAGTACACCGCCGAAGTCGCTCCCGCTCTGATGAAGCAGTTCGGCTACAAGAGTGTCATGCAGATCCCCAAGATCGACAAGGTCGTGGTGAACGTGGGCTGCGGTGAGGCTCGTGAAAACGCGAAGGTGCTGGAGAACGTTGTGGGCGACCTCAGCAAGATCACCGGCCAGAAGCCCGTCATCACCCGGGCCCGCAAGTCCATCGCCAACTTCAAGCTGCGCGAGGATATGCCCATCGGCGCCAAGGTCACCCTGCGGGGCGACAAGATGTGGGAGTTCCTGGACCGTCTGTTCAACGTGGCTCTGCCCCGTGTCCGTGACTTCCAGGGCATCAACCCCAACTCCTTTGATGGCCGCGGCAACTATGCCCTGGGCATCAGAGAGCAGCTGATCTTCCCCGAAATCGAGTATGACAAGATCGACAAGATCCGCGGCATGGATGTGGTCATCTGCACCACCGCGCACACCGATGAAGAGGCCCGTGCCCTGCTGCAGCAGGTCGGCGCTCCCTTCGCCCGCTAAGGAGGAAGAGAAGAATGGCTAAGAAATCTATGATCCTGAAGCAGCAGGGTCCCGCCAAGTACTCCACTCGGAAGTACAACCGCTGCAAGCTCTGCGGCCGCCCCCACGCTTACCTGCGTGACTACGGTGTGTGCCGTATCTGCTTCCGGGAGCTGGCCTATAAGGGCGAGATCCCCGGCGTGCGCAAGGCCTCTTTCTGAGAAAAAAACTGAATTGGCGCAGCGAAAAACCTTGACGAACTTCAGTTCTTCTGGTACGCTAGATAAGTGGGGCATTTTTTCGGAAATGTGCCCACTGCGCCATGTTCAGATTTGATTTCCCAGGAAATCAAGGCTGGCACAATCACTTTTTGTAACCAGGGCCTGTGATATGGGGGCCTGGCGATATACGGATGGCGAAAGGTCATGACCAATTGGGCACCATGCGCGAGCAGACTGCTCCATTGGCCATGATACCTCGCTGCCGGAGCGGCCGAAAGACCGCAACTCTAAAAATAGGAGGATTTACCATGCATATCACCGATCCTGTTGCGGATATGCTGACCCGCATCCGCAACGCCAACAGTGCGAAGCACGACACCGTTGATGTTCCCGCCTCCAACATGAAGAAGAGCATCGCTCAGATTCTGCTGGATGAGGGCTACATCAAGAACTTCCAGATCGTGGACGATGGCACCCAGGGTGTCATTCACATCACGCTGAAGTACAACGCGGGCAAGGAAAAGGTCATCACTGGCCTGCGCCGCGTTTCCAAGCCCGGCCTGCGCGTTTATGTGGGTGCTGATGAGCTGCCCCGCGTGCTGCGTGGCTTGGGTATCGCAATCATCTCTACGTCCAAGGGCGTCATGACCGACAAGAAGGCTCGCGAGCTGCATGTCGGCGGCGAGGTCCTGGCATTCGTCTGGTAAGGAGGGCAAACGAACAATGTCTAGAATTGGCAGAATGCCCATTACCGTTCCCGCCGGCGTGACTGTTTCCATCGCCGATGGTAATGTGGTTACCGTAAAGGGACCCAAGGGCGAGCTGAAGCGCGCGCTGCGCCCCGAGATGATCATTAAGCAGGAAGGCAGCACGATCACCGTTGAGCGTCCTTCCGACGACAAGCTGCACCGCAGCCTGCACGGCCTGACCCGCACTCTGCTCCACAACATGATCGTCGGCGTGACCGATGGTTTCAAGAAGGAGCTGGAGGTCAACGGCGTCGGTTACCGTGTGAGCAAGGAGGGCAAGAACCTGGTCATGAACCTGGGCTTCTCTCACCAGGTGATCGTTCCTGAGATCGAGGGCATCACCATCGATGTCCCCGCTCCCAATAAAATCGTTATCAACGGATGTGACAAGCAGGCTGTCGGCCAGTTCGCTGCCGAGGTCCGCGAGAAGCGTCCTCCCGAGCCTTATAAGGGCAAGGGCATCAAGTATGCCGACGAAGTGATCCGTCGCAAGGTCGGCAAGACCGGCGCTAAGAAGTAAGGAGGTGTGCCGATATGATTAAGAGACCCAATACCAATGCTCAGCGCCTCAAGCGCCATAAGCGCGTCCGCGCCAAGATCTCCGGCACCCCCGAGATGCCGCGTCTGAATGTGTTCCGCAGCGAAGCCAACATCTACGCCCAGGTCATCGATGATGTCAACGGCGTGACCCTGGTTTCCGCTTCCTCTCTGGATAAGGCCATCGAAGGTTACGGCGGCAATGTGGCTGCTGCCACCGCTGTTGGCAAGCTGGTCGCCGAGCGCGCTCTGGCCAAGGGTATCGAGACTGTGGTATTCGACCGCGGCGGTTACCTGTATCACGGCCGCGTGCAGGCTCTGGCCGAGGGTGCCCGTGAGGGCGGCCTGAAGTTTTAATCGGAGGGAGGAACAACAAAATGCCTAGATTTGAAAGAGAACAGAGCGAGTATATCGAGAAAGTTGTGTCCTTGAACCGTGTTTCCAAGACCGTCAAGGGCGGCCGCGTGATGAAATTCTCTGCCCTGGTCGTTGTTGGCGACGGTAAGGGCAAGGTCGGCTATGGCCTGGGCAAGGCCGCTGAGGTCCCCGAGGCTATCCGTAAGGGCATCGAAGCCGCCAAGAAGAACATGATCACCGTGACCCTGTCCGGTACCACCATTCCCCACGAGACCATCGGTGTGGCCGGCGCCGGCCGCGTGCTGATGAAGCCCGCTGCCCCCGGTACCGGTGTTATCGCCGGCGGTGCTGTCCGTGCCGTCGTCGAGGCCGCAGGCATCAAGGATATCCGTTCCAAGTGCCTGCGTTCCAACAACCCCAACAACGTTGTCGCCGCCGCTTTCCAGGGCCTCAAGAGCATGCGTGGTCCCGAGGAAGTCGCCCGCATCCGCGGTAAGAGCGTCGAAGAGATCGTGGGTTAAGGAGGCGCTGAACATGGCAAACTTGAATATTAAGCTCGTCAAGAGCCTGAATGGCCGCCTGGAAAAGCAGGTTGCCACCGCTCATTCCCTGGGTCTGCGCAAGATCGGTGACATCACCGTGCAGCCCGACAACGATCAGACCCGCGGCAAGATCGCCAAGATCGGCTATCTGCTGCAGGTCACTGAAGTGAAGTAAGGAGGCACGGAATTATGAAACTGAGCGAACTGTCTCCCGCCGAGGGCTCCGTCCGCGAGGCCTACCGTAAGGGCCGCGGTGCCGGCTCCGGCAATGGCAAGACCGGCGGCCGCGGCCACAAGGGCCAGAAGGCCCGTTCCGGCGGCAAGATCCGCATTGGCTTCGAAGGCGGCCAGATGCCTCTGGCCCGCCGTATCCCCAAGCGCGGCTTCAACAACATCTTCGCAAAGCCCCTGGAGATCATCAACCTGAGCGCCCTGAACGCCTTTGAGGACGGCGAGACCGTTACTGCCGAGGCTCTGCTGGCCAAGGGTATCCTCTCCAAGTGCGAATACGGCTACAAGGTCCTGGGCAACGGCAAGCTGTCCAAGAAGGTTACCGTCAAGGCTTCTGCTTTCTCCGCTTCTGCCAAGGAGGCTATCGAGGCAGCTGGCGGAAAGGCAGAGGTGATGTAACGTGATCCAGACGATTCGCAAGGCATGGGGCATCCCCGAGCTGCGGAAAAAGATCATCTTTACACTCCTCATTCTGCTGATCTTCCGGATCGGCAACGCCATTACGGTCCCCTATGTCAATACTGCCGCCCTGAAGGCCCAGCTGGACGTGATGGGCGCCACCATCCTGGGCCTGTACAACGTGATGAGCGGCGGCGCTTTCGCCAACGCCACGGTGTTCGCCCTGAGCATCCAGCCCTATATCAACAGCTCCATCATCATCCAGCTGCTGACCGTTGCCATTCCCGCCCTGGAGCGGCTGGCCCGCGACGGCGGCGAGGAAGGCCGGAAGAAGATTCAGTCCATCACCCGTTACACCACTGTGGGTATCGCGGTGCTGCAGTCCATCGGCTACTATATGATGATGAAGAACTACAACCTGCTGCAGCCTGGTGCTGACGGCATCTGGCCCGCGCTGGTCATCATCGTGACCTTCATCGCCGGTTCCTCCTTCGTCATGTGGATGGGCGAGCAGGTCACGGAGTTCGGCGTCGGCAACGGCATTTCCATCATTCTGTTTGCCGGCATTTTGTCCCGGGTCCCCGTTATGGTCTCCCAGGGCATCTCCTTCGGTATGCAGAAGTCCATCAACTGGCTGTGGGTCGCCCTGCTGGTGGTGGCTATGCTGGCTCTGGTGGTGTTCATCGTCTTCATCAATGACGCCGAGCGCCGCATCCCCGTCCAGTATGCCAAGCGCCAGGTGGGCCGCAAGATGTATGGCGGTCAGAGCACGAACCTGCCCATGAAGGTGAATATGTCCGGCGTTCTGCCTGTCATCTTCGCCCAGAGCATCGCGTCCCTGCCCATCACCATCTGGACCTTCATCGGCATCCCCACCCAGGAGGAGAGCCCCATCGCGTACAGCATTTACCAGGCCATTGATACCAAGTCCATCATCTATATGGTGGTGTACTTCATCATGATCATTGGCTTCAGCTATTTCTATTCCAGCATTCAGTTCAACCCCGTTGAGATTGCCAACAACCTGAAGAAGCAGGGCGGCTTTATCCCTGGCTTCCGGCCTGGCAAGCCCACGGTTGACTTCATCAAGAAGGTGCTTAACAAGATTACCCTGTTCGGCGCCATCTATCTGGGCATCGTGGCCATCTGCCCCCTGATCTTGGGCAAGATCGTCGGTAACTCCTCTTTGGCTATCGGCGGTACTTCCGTCATCATCGTGGTCGGCGTGGCTCTGGAGACCGTGAAGGCTCTGGAATCCCAGATGCTGATGCGTCAGTACAAGGGCTTCCTGGAATAAGAAAGGGATCCTCATGAAACTGATTCTGCTGGGCGCCCCCGGCGCCGGCAAAGGAACACAGGCGGACATCCTGTGCAAAGAGCTGAACATTCCCACCATCTCCACTGGCAACATTCTCCGCGCCGCCATCAAAAACGGTACGCCCGTCGGAATGCAGGCGGAAGCCTACATGAAGGCCGGCAAGCTGGTGCCCGATGAGGTCATCATCGACATCATCCACGACCGTGTGGCGGAAGCGGACTGCGCCGAGGGCTATATCCTGGACGGCGTACCCCGCACCATCGCCCAGGCGGAAGCCCTGGAGAAGGCCGGAATCGTGTTTGACGACGTCATCTCCATTGAGATCTCCGATGAGACCATTATGGAGCGCATGACAGGCCGCCGGGTCTGTGAGCACTGCGGTACCAGCTACCATCTGGTGGCTGTGCCGCCCAAGACCCCCGGCGTCTGCGACAAGTGCGGCGGCAAGCTGGTCCAGCGCCATGATGATGAACCCGAGACGGTGAAGCACCGCCTTGAGGTCTATCATAAGGAGACGGAGCCCCTGAAGGACTTCTACGCCAAGCGCGGCCTCCTGAAGTCTGTGGAGAACCAGCCCACCGTGGCTGCCACCTCCCAGGCCATCCTCCACGCACTGGGGAGATGAGCGTATGATTACACTCAAATCGCCCCACGAGATCGAACTGATGCGCCGTGCCGGAAAAATTACCGCGGCTGCCCGTGCGTTAGCAGGGGAAATGGTAAGGCCCGGCGTAACAACCCAGGAGATTGACCGTGCGGTGGAGCACTTTATCCGCAAGCAAGGCGCGGTTCCGTCCTTCCTCCATTATAACGGCTATCCGGCCAGCGCCTGCATCAGCGTTAACGATGAGATCATCCACGGCATCCCGGGCAAACGGGTGCTGCAGGAGGGCGACATCGTCAGCGTGGATGTGGGAGCCTATATCGGAGGATTTCACGGAGACTGTGCGGCCACCTTCCCCTGCGGGAATATCTCTCCGGAAGCCCAGGACCTGATCGATGTGACCAGACAGAGCTTTTTCGAGGGTATCCGCTACGCGAAGGAAGGCCACCGGCTGCTGGATATCTCCGCAGCCATTCAGCAGTATGTGGAAAGCCACGGATACTCCATCGTCCGGGAATACGTCGGCCACGGCGTAGGCCAGGCGATGCATGAGGCACCGGAGATCCCCAACTACGGCCACCCCGGCCGGGGACCCCGGCTGCTCCGGGGCATGACCCTTGCAATCGAACCCATGGTGAACGCCGGCAGCGCCGCCATTCAGCAGCTCTCCGACGGCTGGACCGTCAAGACGCTGGACGGCAAGTGGGCCGCGCACTATGAGAATACGATCCTGATTACCGATGGCGAGCCTGAGATTTTGACGGCTCCCGCCATCTGATGGGTAAGAAGAAGCGTATGGAAATTGCAAAATCAAATATCGTTCGATCCGATGCCGGCAGAGATAAGGGAAGGCTCTTCGTCGTTCTTTCGGTGGAGGGGGAGTACCTTCTGCTGGCAGACGGAAAAAGCAGGAAAGTGGAATCGCCCAAGCGCAAAAAGCGCAGGCATGTGCTGTTTGTGGCGGAGGACGATACCCGCCTTTCCAACAAGATCAAAAGCGAAGAAAAAATCACCAACAGTGAACTTCGCAGGACCCTCGCGGCGTACCGCGAGGAGGTTCATCCGGACCAGGAGGGATAACGTTTGGCAAAATCCGACATGATTGAAGTGGAAGGCGTAGTGGTGGAATCCCTGCCTAACACGACGTTCCAGGTAGACATTGGAAATGGACACACGATTCTGGCGCATATTTCCGGAAAACTCAGAATGAATTTCATCAGGATTCTGCCCGGCGACAAGGTCACGGTGGAGATGTCCCCGTACGATCTGACCCGCGGCCGGATCACCTGGCGCAGCAAGTAAGCTGTGTCCGGCGAAAGAAATGACTTGAAACCGCTGAAAGGAATGGTTTAGAACTATGAAAGTAAGACCGTCCGTGAAGCCCATGTGCGAAAAGTGCAAGGTCATTCGCCGCAAAGGCCGTGTCATGGTCATTTGCGAGAACCCCAAGCATAAGCAGAGACAGGGCTAACATTTAATTGGAGGTGCTTTAAGAGTATGGCACGTATTGCCGGTATTGACCTGCCGAAGGATAAGCGCATTGAGATCGGCCTCACCTATATCTACGGCATTGGCAGAAAGAGCGCCAAGGACATCCTGGCGCAGACGGGCATCAACCCCGACACCCGCGTCAAGGACCTGACCGATGCTGAGGAGCAGCAGCTCCGTGACGCCATCGACGCTTATACCGTCGAAGGCGACCTGCGCCGCCAGACCGCCCTGGACATCAAGCGCCTGAGTGAGATCGGCTGCTATCGCGGCATCCGTCACCGCAAGGGCCTGCCCGTCCGCGGCCAGCGCAGCAAGACCAACGCAAGAACCCGCAAGGGTCCCAAGAAGACCATTGCGAACAAGAAGAAGTAAGGAGGGAGAACGAAAATGGCAACTGCAAAAGCAACCGGCAAAAAAGTTATCCGCCGCCGCCGCGAAAAGAAGAACATTGAGCGTGGCCAGGTCCATATCCGTTCTTCTTTCAACAACACCATGGTGACTGTCACTGACACCCAGGGCAACGCCCTGTCTTGGGCTTCTTCCGGCGGCCTCGGCTTCCGGGGCAGCAAGAAGTCCACTCCCTTCGCCGCTCAGACCGCCGCCGAGACGGCTGCCCGCGCCGCGATGGAGCACGGCCTGAAGACCGTTGAGGTCTTCGTCAAGGGCCCCGGCCAGGGCCGTGAGGCTGCTATCCGCGCACTGCAGGCCGTGGGCCTGGAAGTGACCATGATCAAGGACGTCACTCCCATCCCCCACAACGGCTGCCGTCCCCCCAAGCGTCGTCGCGTGTAATCAAAAGAGGAGGTAACAAGCAATATGGCAAGATATACCGGCGCAGTCTGCCGCCTTTGCCGCAGAGAGGGCCAGAAGCTCTTCCTGAAGGGCGACCGCTGCTATACGGACAAGTGCTCCATCGAGCGTCGTGGTTACGCTCCTGGTATGCACGGCAATGCGAGAAACAAGAAGCTCAGCGAATATGGCCTGCAGCTGCGTGAGAAGCAGAAGGCCAAGCGCTATTATGGCGTTCTGGAGAGCCAGTTCCATGATTACTATGAGATGGCCAACCAGAAGGCCGGTGTCACCGGTACCAACCTGCTGTCCATCCTGGAGACCCGCCTGGATAACGTGGTCTACCGCCTGGGCTTCGCCATGAGCCGCGCTGAGTCCCGTCAGCTGGTCCGTCACGGCCACTTCACCGTCAACGGCAAGAAGGTCGATATTCCCTCTTACCTGGTGAAGACCGGTGATGTGATCGAGCTGAAGGAAGGCTCCCGCAGCCTGGACAAGTTCAAGGGCTCTCTGGAGGCCAACGCTTCCCGCGTGGTCCCCAAGTGGCTGGAAGTGGACAAGAACAACGTGGCCAAGGTCGTCGCAGAACCCGCCCGCGAGGACATCGATCTTCCCATCGAGGAACACCTCATCGTCGAGTTGTACTCCAAGTAATTGGAGGATACCCTCGAGAATGGTACGAAGATTCCGCGGCGTGCTCTGCACTGCCGCAATGAGAAGATGAAGGAGGGTAACTGCATGATCGAAATTGAAAAGCCCCAGATTGTGTGCACCGAAACTCCGGGCGATGCCACTTACGGCAAGTATGTGGTAGAGCCTCTGGAGCGCGGCTACGGCACCACTCTGGGCAATGCGCTCCGCCGCATTATGCTTTCCTCTCTGCCCGGCACCGCTCCGACCACCATCAAGATCGCCGGTGTCCAGCATGAGTTTTCCACCGTCCCCGGTGTGAAGGAAGACGTGACGGAGATCGTCTTAAATGTGAAGGGCCTCCTGACCAAGCTGCACAGCGAGACTGTGAAAACAGTCTATATCGAAGCGGTCGGCCCCTGCGAAGTCACTGCCGGCGACATCAAGGCCGACGGTGAGGTCGAGGTGCTGAATCCCGATATGCACATTGCCACCCTGGATAATGGTGCCACTCTGAACATGGAGATCACCCTGTCCCACGGCCGCGGCTATGTGCCCGCGGACCGGAACAAGCCCCAGCAGAATGTCATCGGCACCATCGCCGTGGACTCCATTTACACCCCTGTGTACAAGGTGAACTACACCGTGGAGCCTACCCGCGTGGGCGCTTCCAGCGACTTCGACAAGCTGACGCTGGAAGTCTGGACCGACGGCACCATCTCCGCCCGGGATGCCGTGTCCCTGGGTGCCAAGATCCTGTGCGACCACTTTACCCTCTTCACCGATCTCTCTGAGAACGTGGGCAGCAAGCCCACTGTGGTGGAGAAGGCCGAGGCGCAGCGGGACAAGGTGCTGGAGCTGACCATTGAAGAGCTGGACCTGAGCGTCCGGAGCTTCAACTGCCTCAAGCGCGCCAACATCAACACTGTCGAGGACTTGATTTCCAAGACCGAGGACGAGATGATGAAGGTCCGCAACCTGGGCCGCAAGTCCCTGGAGGAAGTCATCAACAAGTTGGCGATGATGGGTCTCCACCTGGCCGACGAAGAAAACAACTGATTTCACGCCGGAACTCCCGGCTGACCAAAATCCTGATAAGGAGGAAACCGAAATGCCCGGAACTCGGAAACTTGGCAAGACCACTGACCAGCGTATGGCTATGCTGCGTCAGCAGGTCACGGATTTCCTGGACAACGGAAAGATGGAGACCACCGTCACCCGTGCCAAGGAAATCAAGCCCCTGGCTGAGAAGATGATCACCCTCGGCAAGAAGAGCGACCTGGCTGCCTATCGGCAGGCCATGAGCTTCATTACCCGTGAGGACGTCTGCAAGAAGCTGTTCAAGGAGATCGCTCCCAGCTATGCGGAGCGCAACGGCGGCTATACCCGCATCGTGCGCACCGGTGTTCGCCGCGGTGACGCCGCTGAGACGGCCATCATCGAACTGGTGAAATAATTTTCCTGTGCTTCAAAAAAGCCCTTTGTAATGTGTACCTAGGCACATTACAAAGGGCTTTTTGATTAAGGCAACACCGCACAAATGCATCGGCGGCGCTTTGCGGAGATTTTGCGGTATTGCCTTAAAAAAAACCGGCAGGAACGGCGGTTGCAATTATCCGGGAATCTGCTATGATAAAGGAAAGAGAAGGGAGGCGGTATGATGCAGAAGGTGCGGTGTTATGAGTGCGGCAGGCAATATGATTATGACGAGGATGGCTTTTGCCCCAGGTGCGGCGCCTTTAACCAGCCGCCCCGGGAGATGCGCGTCAGTGCCGATGGCACGGTGGTCCGGGCGGACGGACTCAATGAGCGCAACCATACGGATTCCTTTGTCCACCGGGAACTCCACGCGGAAAAGCGCCAGCGCCGCAGCACCGGCCTGGACAAGAGCGTGGAGCGTATCCAGCGGAAGGCTCCTGCCGCGGACCGGACAGCCGGCAGAAGAAAAGGGAAACTGGCAAATCCCTTTTTCTGGGTGGTTTTTGCCATTATTCTGCTGAATTTCCTCAGCGCGTTTCTACGGGCGCTGTTTTGAGAGATGAAATGACACGTCGTGGTTTGCCGCGGTGTGTCATTTTTTGACAGATGTATTTTCCCGCTTCCCGCGCAAACTATCCCGGAAGAACACAAAAGGGAATGGAGCATATGGGAAAGCGGGAATTTGTGCTGGGAGCATTGTGCCTTTTGACAGCAGTGCTGCTGTCTGGCAGCGTGGAAGAGGCGCCGGAAGCCGCCCAGGCGGACGCGCCGGCCCAGTTGCCGGCGGAGACAAAATATATTGCCCTGACCTTTGATGACGGTCCCCGAAAGGGCACCACGGACCGGCTGTTGGACGGCCTTAAGGAACGGGGGGCCAGTGCCACCTTCTTCGTGGTGGGCGCGCGCATCGAGGAGAACAAAGACCTGCTCCTGCGGATGCAGGCGGAGGGGCACCAGATAGGCAACCACACCTGGAGCCATGTGCGCCTCCAGGGGGCCGGAGAGAAGACCATCTGCCAAGAGGTGAGCCAGACGCAGGAGGTGCTGGAAGCGCTGCTGGGGCCGGGAGAGTACTGGCTGCGTCCGCCTTACGGCAAGATGGATGAGCAGGAGCGGAAGCTGGTCCCCGTGCCGATGGTCCAGTGGTCCATCGACCCCAGGGATTGGGAACTGAAGGATACGGAAAAAGTGGTCCAGGCGGTGCTGAAGGAGGCGAAGCCCAACGCCATCATCCTGCTCCACGATATTTATCCCACCTCGGTGGACGCCGCGCTGAAAATCGTGGACGCCCTGCAAAAGGAGGGCTACTGGTTTGTCACTGTGGAGGAGCTGTTGGCCCTGAACGGCATCAAGGCCCAGCCAGGCGTGCTGTACCGCTCCGGCGATGCGCAAGCATAAAGAAAAATCCCCGTCCGCATTGCGGACGGGGATTTTTATACGATGCTCACTGCAAAATCAGCAGGATGAAGGTCAGCACCAGGAAAACGGCGCCCACCCACTTGGTAGCGCGGGCCAGCTTGGCATCCAGAGTCTTGGCCTTGTTCTTGGCCAGGAAGGAATCAGCCACGCCGCCGATGGCACCGGACAGGCCAGCGCTCTTGCCGGACTGGAACAGCACGATCACGATGATGGCCAGACCGCACAGCAGCTGTAAGATCGTAATTACCATAGTTAAAGCGTCCATAGGGATAACCTCCAATAATTCGTCATGCAGCAGGCATGAAAAGTCGTTTCACAGACTCTTATGTTACCATAGATCTTCCGGTATTTCAAGGGCTTTTCCAAAAAAGCAGGCAAAATTAGCGGAATAAAACAAAAAGAAAACTGGAACAAATGTTTGCATTCTGTAAAAACCTGTGATACAATAATTTTAAAATATAGCTTCTGTCCGTAAAAGAACAAGGAGGCACATATGGCACAGCTTTCCAAAATGCAGCAGAAAATTTACGAGTATATCGCATCCTGTATCCGGGAGCAGGGCTATCCCCCCTCTGTGCGGGAGATCGGAGAGGCTGTGGGTTTGAAGTCCCCTTCCACCGTTCATTTTCACCTGAAGCATCTGGAGGAGGCCGGCGTCATTGAAAAGGGGGCCGGCAAGGGGCGCGCCATCACCTTGACAGAGCCTCCCGTGCCGGAGGACCGGGTACCCATCGTGGGTAACGTGGCAGCCGGCAGTCCCATCCTGGCGGAGGAGTGCATTGAGGATTACCTGACCTTTGACACCGGCGGCCGTAGCGGGGAGTATTTTGCCCTGCGGGTCCGGGGAGAATCCATGCTGAATGCCGGCATCCTGCCGGGCGACCTGGTGGTGGTCCGCCGCCAGCAGGTGGCCAACAACGGCGAGATCGTGGTGGCCATGATCGAGGACGAGGCCACGGTGAAGCGTTTTTCCCGCCAAAACGGTCACATTTGGCTGCTGCCGGAAAATGATGCCTATTCCCCCATTGACGGTACTTATGCTCAGATTTTAGGCAAGGTGGCCGCTGTGGTGCGGCGGTATTGAATACAGCAACAAACAGCGCCGGGGCTTGCCCTGGCCGGCTTTGACTCTCTTTAGTGAGTTCCGCGAAAGCGGAACAAATAGCCACCCGCTAAGCGGGTGAGGTTGAAAATTTAAATAGGACCGCACCAATGGTAAAATGA
>Ga0129309_1000412_pt1 | contig 33632 bp, 30 predicted proteins | sample L1105metagenome_FD_94439 | JGI IMG/M metagenome (GOLD analysis project Ga0129309, IMG submission 94439) | Ring-tailed lemur group fecal microbial communities from Wisconsin, USA - L1105 metagenome | ecosystem: Host-associated > Mammals > Digestive system > Large intestine > Fecal | place: USA...
GCGAAGATCCAGCCGCAGCGGCCCTGCATCCACACGCTCTTATCGGTGGAGTAGATCTCACCCTTCCGGTCCAGGCAGGTGTACACGCCGCCATGCTCATGATCCATGCCGTTCTTCAGCCAGAAGTTCACACAAATATCAAGTTCTTCGGAAATCCACTGTTTATGCCCTTGAAGGCGTTCCTTCATTGCCACATCCATGGGTCCGTTCCCCTTTCTTTCATGTCATGTCAAGATGTATTGATGGGGCGGCAGCCGCCGCACACCAGTATCATCATACCCGTCCATGCCGCCCGCCGTCAAGGAGATTTTGCACAAAGAGGTAGAAAATGTATAAAGATGGATAAATCCCCTGATTTTTTCTTGACAGACGAAAAAAAACTGATAGCCTATAATCAAGCAGGTTTTATGTCTGAACTGTCTGTGACTGAACATTTGAATTTGAGGAGGAGTTGTCCCATGAAGCATCTTGGCATCAATGTCAGTGTCCAGAACATCCCCGAGCTGGACCCCGGTCATATCCCTCTGTATCCATTCTACCGCGCCTTCCTGGCCGACGCGAAGAAGCCCCTGGATATCGCTCTGGAGCGGTCCAAGGGCCAGGTGGCCGTCCAGCATACTTTTATCCACGGCACCCCTGACATGGCCGAGGCCGACCTCTACTATGTGGAGCGCATGATCAAGACCATGCTGTGGCTGTACGGCGGCTTTAAGATCTACCTGAACGACCAGGACATGGTGGAGAAGATCCGCAAGATCTACTGCGCCGGCGGTCAGCAGGACTTTGACTTCGATTATATGGCCAACGTGTTCGAGCACCCCTTCGAGGTGGTCTACGCCGAGAACGTCCCCGCCGAAAAGGGCGACCCCAAGCACATTGGCCGCCACCTGGACGGCTGCCGCATCGGCTTTGACGCCGGCGGCTCCGACCGGAAGGTGTCTGCCGTCATCGACGGCGAGAGCGTTTTCTCCGAAGAGGTGGTCTGGTTCCCCAAGACCAACTCCGACCCCGACTACCACTATGACGGCATCGTGGCCGCCCTGAAGTCCGCCGCCGAGCATATGCCCCGGGTGGACGCCGTGGGCGTGTCCTCCGCCGGCGTGTACATCGACAACCGCACCATGAACGCCTCCCTGTTCCTGAAGGTGCCCAAGGACCAGTTCGACGCCAAGGTGAAGGACATCTATATCCGCGCCATCACCGACACCTTCGGCGACGTGCCCTACGCCGTGGCCAACGACGGCGACGTGTCCGCTCTGGCCGGCGCCATGAGCCTGAACGACGACAATGTGCTGGGCATCGCCATGGGCACCAGCGAGGCCGTGGGCTATGTGGACCCCGAGGGCCGCATCACCGGCTGGCTGAACGAGCTGGCCTTCGTCCCCGTGGACGCCTCTCCCGCCGCCATGCGGGACGAGTGGTCCGGCGACATCGGCTGCGGCGTCAAGTACTTCTCCCAGGACTCCGTCATCAAGCTGGCCCCCGCCGCCGGCATCGAGCTGGATGAGTCCCTGTCCCCCGCCGAGAAGCTGAAGGTGGTCCAGGGCCTGATGAAGGACGACGACCCCCGGGCCGCCGCCATCTACCGCTCCATCGGCGTCTATCTGGGACATGCCCTGCGCCTGTACTACGAGTTCTACGGCTACAAGCACGTGCTGCTGCTGGGCCGCGTCATGTCCGGCAAGGGCGGCGATCTGATCCTGGCCGAGGCCAAGCGCGTTCTGGCCGACGAGTACCCCGACGTGGCCGCCAAGATCAACCCCACTCTGCCCGACGAGAAGTTCCGCCGCGTGGGTCAGTCCGCCGCCGCCGCCTCTCTGCCCGAGATGGCCAAGTAAGGACGCCCCAGGCAAAAAGACCCATCGAATACCAGGAGGGCAGCCGGACGCGACGCGCTCGGCTGCCCTCCTGTGATAATTAGGACGGATATCATGTTTGCTTCCATGTTCAATCCCGAGAATGACTTTTGGCGGTTGATCGGCAAGGCCGCCGACGTGATGATGCTCAGCCTGATGTGGCTGTTCTGCTCCCTGCCCGTGGTCACCCTGGGGGCGGCCACCGCCGCCCTCTACGACGCCAGCGTCAAGTGCGTCCGGGGCGGAGAGCACGGCGCTTGGTCCCGGTTTCTCCGCACCTTCCGGCGGGAGCTGGCCACCGCCTCTCTGACCACCCTGATTTGGGTGCCGGCCATCATCGCGCTGCGCTTTGCCGTAAAAGCCCTGTGGCCGGCCATGACAGCCGGCCTGGGCGACGCCTTGTCCATTGCCCTCTACTTTGTGGTGATGCTGCTTCCGCTGGGGGCCTTTTGCTGGATGTTCCCCCTGCTGTCCCGGTTTACCTTCAACGTGCCCGGACTGTGCCGGATGGGGCTCCGGTTCGCCTTGGCCCAGCTGCCCTTCACCCTGGTCATCGTGGTGCTGACCGTGCTGGCGGTGGAGGTCTGCGTGCTCACCATCTTCTCCGTGTTCTTTGTACCCGGCCTGCTGGTCCTGCTCTGGTCCCTGATGATGGAGCGGGCCTTCCGCAAGTATATGCCGGAGGAGGAAGAAAAGCTCCCCCCAGCCGAGGAAGAATAGCCCAAGGGCCCCGGCGGAACTTTTATGTTCCGTCGGGGCTTTCTTTGTGGGCCGGAGATCCCTGGAAAGTGGGAAGAATCGGCTCGACAACCGGGACTTTGTTTGATAAAATAAGGTGAATCTAACACAAAAGGAGCAATTTATTTTATGCTGAAACGACTTGCCGCGAGCCTGCTTGCGCTGACCATGCTCGGGACCCTGCTGGTGGGCTGCGGGCCCAGAGGAGAGAGCGCCCAGGGGGCCGCTTCCTCCAGCGTGACTTCGTCCTCCGGCTCCGCGTCTTCCGCAGAATCCTCCGCCATTACCCTCACCGACCAGGCGGGTCGGACCGTCACCCTGACGGAGCCCGCCCAGCGGGTGGTGTCCGCCTACTACCTGTCCACCTCGCTCCTCATCGCCCTGGGCCGGGAGGACAGCGTGGTGGGCATCGAGATGAAGGCCGACACCCGGGAGCTCTACCACCGGGCAGCCCCCCAGTTCCTGGACCTGCCCGCCGTGGGCAGCGGCAAGGGGCTCAACGTGGAGGAGACCGCCGCACTGAACCCAGACCTGGTGATTCTGCCCGTCAAGCTGGCCGATACAACGGAGCAGCTGGACGCCCTGGGCATTCCCAGCCTGGTCATTGACCCGGAGACCATGGAGGGCTTCTTCACCGCCGTGGACCTCATCGGCCAGGCCGTGGGGGCCGAGGACCGGGCCGCCCAACTTGTGAATTTCCATAAGTCGGTTATGGAGGACGTGTCTGCACGGACCGCCCAGAGCGAGGACAAGCCCACCGTCTATATCGCTGGCAGTGACTTTCTGTCCGCCGCCGGGGGCGGCATGTACCAGAACGATCTGATCCGGGTCTGCGGCGGCGTCAACGCGGCGGCGGAGCTGCCCGGGGGCCGGTGGAGCGACATCTCCGCCGAGGAGCTGGTGGCCTGGGACCCTGATTATATTTTCCCCGTGTCCTACGCCGGGTACAGCCTGGAGGACGTGCGGGCCGACGCCCGCTTCGCCGGTCTGTCCGCCCTGGAAGACCCGGAGACCACTTTACTCTCCTTCCCCGGCCCCATCGAGGCCTGGGACTACCCCACCGCCTCCAGCGCCCTGGGCATCCTGTGGCTGGCTGCCCAGCTCCACCCCGAGACCGTGGACCGGGAGGACTATGTGGAAACTTCCAAGGAATTTTTCCGGGACTTTTTTGAAATCGAGGTGTCTGACGAGGACCTTGCCCTGACCGGGACGCTCTATGAAGGCTGATGGGAGAAACCGGGCGAGCTGGCTCTTTCCATGTCTGTGGCTGGCCATGCTGGCGCTGTCCCTGCTGGCGGGCCGCTATGCCATGACGCCGGGCCAGGTGCTGACCGGCCTTCTGGCCGGTCCGGCCGGAGAGGGCGGGGCCGCTTTGCTGTGGAACATCCGCCTGCCCCGTGCCCTCCTGACCGCGGTGGGGGGCGGAGGGCTGGCCCTGGCGGGGCTGGCCTTTCAGACCGTCTTTTCCAACCCCCTGGTGTCCCCCGACATCCTGGGAGTGGCCAACGGATGTTCCGTGGGGGCGGTGTGCGCCATGCTGTTTTTCCCCGGCCTGGCCGGGGGACGGGAGCTCTCCGCCTTCCTGTGCGGTCTGGCCGCCGTGGCCTGCGCTCTGGCCCTGGCCCGGGTGACGGCAAAAGACCAGGTGCTGGGCATGGTGCTGGCCGGTATCGTCATCAGCGGTCTCAGCAGCGCCCTGCTCATGCTGCTGAAATTTGTGGCCGACCCCCAGCGGCAGCTGCCCGCCATTGAGTACTGGCTCATGGGGGGCTTTCAGAATGGGACCTGGGAGCGGGTCATTTCGGTGCTGATTTTGACCGTCCCGGCGGCGGCTGTGCTGTACAGCGGGCGGTTTTCCCTGAAAGTGCTGTCCCTGGGGGATGAGCAGGCACAGGCCCTGGGGCTGCGGCCAGGCCGGGTGCGGCTGCTGGCCGTGGGCTGCGCCACGGTGCTGGTGGCCGCGGTGGTGGCCTCCGCCGGTGTGGTCAGCTGGATCGGCCTCATGGCCCCCCATTTGGTCCGGGCCGCTGGCCGCCGGGACGTGACCCGGAACATGCCCGCCGTCTTTTTCACCGGGGGCGCTCTGCTCATGGGGGCGGACCTCTTTGCCCGCACCCTCACCGCCGCCGAGATCCCGGTGAGCATCTTCACCTCCCTGTTTGGGGCGGTGCTGCTGGCCTATTTCCTGGTCCGGAGCCGGAGAAAGGGGGCGGAGCCGTGGAACTGAGAGGCGAACACTTGACCGTGTCCCTGTCGGGGCGGAAGGTGCTGGACGATGTGACCATCTCCCTGTCCCGGCCTGGCATTACCGCCCTGCTGGGGCTCAACGGGGCGGGCAAGACTACCCTGCTGCGGACCCTGGCCGGACTTTTAAAGCCGGAGAGCGGAAGCGTGTACCTGGACGGAACGGCCATTGAACAATTATCCCCCCGCCAGCGGGCCAGGCAGGTGGGCTATCTGCCCCAGAGCCCGGCTCACGGGGCCATGACGGTGGAGGAGTACGTCCTTCTTGGAGCGGCGCCCTGGCTGAGTTGGGGAGCCGTCCCCGGAGCCAAGTGGGAGGCACGGACCCAGCGGGCCATGGAGCGGCTGGGAATCAACGGGCTGGCCCAGCGGAGTATGGCTGCCATCAGCGGGGGTGAGAGCCGCCGGGCGGCCCTGGCCCAGGCCCTGGTGGCCGGACCGCCCGTTCTGCTGCTGGATGAGCCTGCGGCGGGACTGGACCTGCCACGGCAGCACGAATTTTTTGACCTGCTGGCCCAGCTGCTGGCCAGGGAGGGTCACAGCGCCCTGGTCAGCGTCCACGACCCAAATTTGGCCCTCAGCTACGGGGACCGGGCGGCGGTGCTGGCGGAGGGGAAGCTGACCATTCTGGAGCGGGGCGCGGACTTCGGTCCCAAGCTGGCCGGTCTGTTGGCCACCATCTACGGGCCGGAACTGCGTTTGAGTCCCACGGGGCACTTTTATTGGAATACAAAAAGGAGTGAGGATACCGATGTATACCGCACGTAATTATGTAAAGGCGGAAAACCTGGCCCAGGCCTGGGAGCTGAACCAGAAGCGGGCCAACGCCATCCTGGGCGGCGGCTGCTGGATGCGGCTGGGCAAACGCCGCTATGACACCCTCATCGACCTGTCCGGCCTGGGGCTGGACCAGATCGAGGACCGGGAGGACGAGGTGGCCCTGGGGGCCATGGTCACACTGCGGCAGCTGGAGACCAGTTCCATTCTGGAGTGGAACTTCGGCGACCTGTTTGCCCGGTGCACTCAGCATATTGTAGGCGTCCAGTTCCGCAACTGCGCCACCCTGGGGGGCAGTGTGGCGGCCCGGTTTGGATTTTCCGACATTCTCACCGCTCTGCTGGCCCTGGACTGCCGGGTGGAGCTGGTGAAGGGCGGGATTGTCCCCCTGGAGCAGTATGTGACCATGGACCGGGACCGGGACGTGCTGGTGCGCGTTCTGGTGAAGAAGGCGGGCTCCAAGCCGGTGTACCAGAGCGCCCGCAACAGCCAGACCGACCTGCCCACCCTGACCTGCGCGCTCGGTGAACACGAGGGCAGGTACCGGGCTGTCATCGGCGCCCGGCCCCAGATGGCCCGGGTGCTGGAAGGAGACTCCCTGGAGTCCCTGCTGGCCCAGACCAAAGAACTGCCCTACGGCAGCAACATGCGGGCCGGCGCGGACTACCGCCGCCATCTGGCGGGAGTGCTGCTGACCCGGGCGTGGAAGGAAATGGAGGTGAAGCAGGCATGACCATCACTGTACTGCTGAACGGGGCCAAGCGCACCGACGAGGTGCAGGCCGACACCACCCTGTTTGACTATCTGCGCAGCCACGGCTGCCTGTCCGTCAAGTGCGGCTGCGAGACCAGCAACTGCGGCCTGTGCACCGTCCACCTGGACGGCAAGCCTGTGCTGTCCTGCTCCGTCCCAGCCCTTCGGGCGGACGGCCATACGATCACCACCCTGGAGGGACTCCAGGAGGAGGCTGCCGAATTTGGCGCATTTTTGGCCGACGAGGGTGCGGAGCAGTGCGGCTACTGCTCCCCCGGCTTTATCATGAGCGTGCTGGCCATGGCCGGTGAGCTGAAAAACCCCACGGTGGAGGACATCCAGGCCTATCTGGCGGGCAACCTGTGCCGGTGCTCCGGCTACCAGGGCCAGCTGCGGGCGATTCAGAAGTATTTGCAAGCGAAGGGAGGGGCCAAGAGATGAGCGTTGTCTCCACCGGCGTCCGCAAAAAGGACGCCATGAGCTTAGTCACCGGCAAGCCAGTGTACACCGGGGACATGGTCCCTGCCAACGCGTTACGCATTAAGCTGCTCCGCTCCCCCCACGCCCGGGCCAATATCAAGAGCATCGACGTGTCCCGGGCCCTGCGGGTGCCCGGCGTGGTGGCTGTCTTTACCTATGAGGACATGCCCCAGAGCCGATTCACCACCGCCGGCCAGACCTGGCCCGAGCCCAGCCCCTACGACCGCCTGATCCTGGACCGGCATCTGCGCTGCGCCGGGGACCCGGTGGCCATCATCGCCGGCGAAACCGAGGAGGACTGCTTCCAGGCCATGAAGGTCATCAAGGTGGAGTACGAGGTGCTGGAGCCTCTGCTGGACTTCACCAAGGCCCTGGACAACAAGATCCTGGTCCACCCTGAGGACAATTTCAAGGCCCTGTGCGACGTGGGCACCGACGCCAAGCGGAATCTGGTGTCCACCGACGGCTTTGTGGTGGGCGACATGGAGGGCGAACTGGCCAAGAGCGACGTGGTGCTGGAGCGGACCTACAACACCGTGGCCAACAGCCAAGCCATGATGGAGCCCTTCTGCACCTACACCTATCTGGACGAGTACGGCCGCCTCAATGTGGTCAGCTCCACCCAGGTGCCCTTCCACGTGCGGCGTATCCTGTCCAATGCCCTAGAGATTCCGAAATCTCAAATTCGCGTAGTCAAGCCCCGCATCGGCGGCGGCTTCGGGGCCAAGCAGAGCGTGGTCAGCGAAATTTTCCCCGCCATCGTTACCAAATTGACCGGCCGTCCCGCCTTCCTCACCTATACCCGGCAGGAGACCTTCACCAATGGCTCCCCCCGCCACCAGATGCAGATGAAGGTCCGCATCGGCGCGGACCGGGATGGCTCCATCCGCGCCATCGACCTGTACGCCCTGTCCAACGCGGGGGCTTACGGCGACCACGGCCCCACCACCATCGGTCTGGTGGGCCACAAGTCCCTGGCGCTGTACGGCAGCCTGAAGGCCAGCCGCTTCGCCTGCGACGTGGTGTATACCAACACCATGGGCGGCGGCGCCTACCGGGGCTACGGCGCCACCCAGGGCATCTACGCCGTGGAGTCCGCCGTCAACGAGATGGCCGCCGAGCTGGGGATGGACCCCTGCGCCATCCGGGAGAAGAACATGGTCCGCCAGGGCCAGCTCATGCCCGCCTACTACGGCGAGCCCTGTAATTCCTGCACCCTGGACCAGTGCATGGAAAAGGCCAAGGACATGATGGGCTGGGAGAAGAAGCCCCAGAGCTGGACCCTGCCCAACGGCCACATCCGGGGCCGGGGCGTGGCCATGGCTATGCAGGGCAGCGGTATTTCCTCCATCGATATCGCCAGCGCCGAGATCCGCATGAATGACGGCGGCTTCTACACCCTGCTGCTGGGCTGCTCCGACATGGGCACCGGCTGCGACACCATCCTGGCCCAGATGGCTGCCGACTGTCTGGACTGTGGGATGGACGACATCGCTGTCCGGGGGGTGGACACCGACCAGTCCCCCTATGACACCGGTTCCTACGCCTCCTCCACCACCTACGTCACCGGTGGGGCGGTGGTCAAGGCCTGCGCGGAGCTGCGGGAGAAAATTTGCGCCGCCGGCGCCAAGCTGCTGGGCGTGGAGGCCGACCAGGTGGACTTCGACGGCCAGAAGGTCTTCTGCCCCGCCAACGGCCGGGCTGTCACCCGGGCGGAGATCGGCTGGGCCAGCTTCGAGGGCCACAACCAGTACCTGTCCGCCTGCCAGTCTCACTCCTCCCCCATCTCGCCCCCGCCCTTCATGGTGGGCATGGCCGAGGTGGACGTGGACCCGGACACCGGCGTGGTGTCTGTGGTGGACTATGTGGGCGCCGTGGACTGCGGCACCGTGGTCAACACCAACCTGGCAAGGGTCCAGACTGAGGGCGGCATCGTCCAGGGTATCGGCATGGCCCTGCTGGAGCGGGTGCAGTATGACGAGAGAGGAAAACTGCTCAACGACTCCTTCCTCCAGTACAAGATTCCCACCCGGGCCGAGGCGGGCACCATCCGGGTGGACTTTGTGCCCAGCTTTGAGCCCACCGGCCCCTTCGGCGCCAAGTCCATCGGCGAACTGGTCATCAACACCCCCGCCCCCGCCATCACCGAGGCGGTCCGTGCAGCCACCGGCCACATGTTCCGCTCTCTGCCCATCACCCCCGAGGATGTGGCCATGGCCATCGTGAACGATACCCGTGACTGATCTCATCTTATTAGCGGCGGGGGCCTCCCGCCGCTTCGGGTCCCAGAAGCTGCTGGCGGATTTTAGGGGCAAACCCCTGTACCGCTGGGCCTTTGAGACGGCGGCCCAGGTGAACGACACCCGGGTGCTGGTGGTCACCCGGGCGGGCTTGCTGGATACCGCGGCGGCCCAGTTTGGGTTTGAGATCGTCCTGGTGGAGGAAAATCTGCCGCAAAGTGCCTCGGTAGCGGCGGGGGCCAAGGCCGCCCGGCCGGGAGCGAACCGCTGCTGTTTTGTCTGCGACCAGCCCCACTTCACCGGGGCGGCCCTGGACGACTTTGTCCGGGGGTTCCAAAACAGCGGGAAAAGTTTGGGCCGGGTAAAAGCCGGAGAAAAATTCGGCTCTCCTACTATCTTTAGCCCAAAATTCCGGCCGGACTTGCTGGCTCTCACCGGAGACCGGGGGGCCAGGGAGCTGTTCCGGGGCCGGGAGGAGGACACCTTTATCATGGAGGTGCCTGAGGAGTTTCTGCTTGACTACGACACCCCCTGGCCGGGGTGTGTTCGGGAAAATGCGCAGTAAAAAGGCGCGCCGCACTGCGACGCGCTTTTTTTGTTCTGTCTTGTATATGTGCCTGGCCAGGAATCATCCCTCGCCCAGAGCGGCCAAATAGAGCAGAAGGGTATCCTTTGGAATCCGCAGATCATAGCCCGTCCGCTTTTTCAGCTGATCCATGCGGTACTGGAAGGTATTGCGGTGGATGAAGAGCCGGTCGGCACACCGGCTGATGCTGCCGTCCAGCTCAAAGTACAGGCGGATGGCTGCGATAAATTCCTCCCGCTCCTGGTCGGAGCAGTGAGAAAAGACCATGTTCCGCAGATCCCGCTTGATCGAGAGGGGGATGCTGCGGACGATGAACTCCAGGGACACCTGGTCATAAAATACCACCCGGTTCCGAGTCGACTGGGCGGCCACGGCGCCCGCAGTCTGGGCCTCCAGATAGCAGCGGCGGATATCCATGGGGTCCTTTGAGCTGTCGCTGATGCCGCCGCTGATCCGAAGGCCGTAGTAGCTCTCAATATCCTGGCAGATCTTAGTGATCTTGGTGAAGGAGTTTTGACGGCTGCTGCGGCACAGCAGGACGATGATCTTACTGCGGATGACAGCACAGTAGTGGCTGCTGTCATCCTGAAGGTGATTTTGAACCAGCCGCAGGGTCAGGCTGCTGCGCATCTCGGCCAGGTCCTCGGTCCGGGCACAGCGGCCCGCCTCGTGGTCCGCTAGCTCCAGCAGGGCCACGGTGTAGGGGGCGTTGACGTCGAAGCCCAGCAGGCGGCCCCGAATCTCCAGCTCTGACCAGTCGGGCTGCTGGGCGAAGAGCCAGTTTTCCACAAAGAGGCTTTTGGCCCGGTCCAGCAGGTCAGACTGCTCCTGGCGGCGTATGCCGTCCATCATGATCTCGGTCATCCGCTTGATGATGTCGCCGAAGCTGGACACCTCCGCCGGATCGCCGGTGATGCCGATGACGCCCACCAGCCGCCCATCCTGGGAGATGGGCAGGTTGATGCCACGCTGCACCCCCTGCTCCGGGTCGTCCTTCCAGATGGTAAGGGAGGGCAGCTGCTTCTGGATGATCTGGGCCGCGCCCTGGTGGAGCTGGCCCTTCCGGGCGGGGTTGGTGCTGGCTAAAATGACCCCGTTTTCATCCATAATGTTGACGTCCCGGTGGATGGAGGCCTTCATCTCATCCACAATGCTTTGGGCATGCTGTCGGCTGATAAACATAACCGCCCTCCTTTGTAATTATTATAAATAGGATACAATATTTTTGTTAAAATTACAATTCTTGTTTTGCTATAATAAGGACAATAAAAAGCAGAAACATCATTCGATTACTTATTTTATTATTTTTTAAGGAGGAGCAAATATGAAAATCGTGGTTCTGGACGGTTATACCGAAAACCCCGGCGACCTGAGCTGGGAGGAGCTGGGCAAGCTGGGTGAGCTGACGGTCTATGACCGGACCAGCCTCACCGACGAGAACGAGGCCATCCAGCGCATCGGAGACGCCGAGATCGTCTTTACCAACAAGACCCCCATCACCAAGAAGGTCATCGACGCCTGCCCCGGCATGAAGTTTATCTCCCTGCTGGCTACCGGCTACAACGTGGTGGACTATGCCTACGCCAAGGAGAAGGGTATCCCCGTCACCAACGTGCCCACCTACGGCACCGCCTCCGTCAGCCAGTTCTCCATCGCCCTGCTGCTGGAGATCTGCCATCACATCGGCCACCACGACGCCTCCGTCCACGCCGGTAACTGGGCCAGCTGCATCGACTGGTGCTACTGGGACTACCCCCTGATGGAGCTGGAGGGCAAGACCATCGGCATCATCGGCTTCGGCCGCATCGGCCAGGCCGAGGGCCGGGTGGCCAAGGCCCTGGGCATGAACGTGCTGGCCTATGACGTGTACCCCAACGACAGCGGCCGGGCCATCGCCGAGTATGTGGACCTGGACACCCTGTACGCCCGGGCCGACGTCATCACCCTCCACTGCAACCTGACCCCGGAGAACACCGGCATGATCAACAAAGATTCCATCGCCAAGATGAAGGACGGCGTCATCCTCATCAACAACGCCCGCGGCCAGCTCATCAGCGAGCAGGACGTGGCCGACGCCCTGAACTCCGGCAAGATGGGCGCCGCCGGTCTGGACGTGGTGTATACCGAGCCCATCCGCGCCGACAACCCCCTGCTGAAGGCCAAGAACTGCATCATTACCCCCCACATCTCTTGGGCCCCCAAGGAGAGCCGCCAGCGCATCATGGACTGCGCCGTGGCCAACGCCAAGGCCTACATCGAGGGCAGCCCCATCAACGTGGTCAACAAGTAAGCTGCCATGAAGAAATGTATCATCATTTCCGACTCCTTTAAGGGGACCCTGTCCAGCCTGGAGATCTGCGAGATCGCCCGGCAGTCCATCCCCCGCTTTTTTCCCGCCTGCGAGGTGGTCACCGTGCCGGTGGCCGACGGGGGCGAGGGAACCGTGGAGTGCTTCGTGGAGGCCATCCAGGCTGTGCCCGTAAAGGCAGCTGTCAGCGGGCCCTATGGGGAAGCTGTGGAGGCTGTCTACGCCCGGAGCGGCTCCAAGGCCGTGGTGGAAATGGCCTGTGCAGCCGGTCTGCCCATGGTAGGAGAGCGCCGCAATCCGGCCGAGACCACCACCTACGGCGTAGGTCAGGTGATCCGGCACGCGGTGGAGAGCGGCTGCACCGAGATCCTGCTGGGTCTGGGAGGCAGCGCCACCAACGACGGCGGCTGCGGCTGTGCCGCCGCTCTGGGCGCCAGGTTCTACGACCGGGAGGGCAATCTGTTTGTGCCCCTGGGAAAGAATCTGGACCAGATCTGCCGCATTGATCTGACCGAGACGAAGGCGCTGCTGGACGGCGTGAAGATCACCGTCATGTGCGACGTGGAGAATCCTCTGTACGGTCCCACCGGGGCGGCGTGCATCTTCGCCCCGCAGAAAGGGGCGGACGAGGATATGGTCCAGGTGCTGGACGGCCAGCTGCGCAGCCTGGATCAGACGCTCCAGCGGGAGCTGGGCCTGTCCATCGCCCGACAGCCCGGCACCGGCGCAGCCGGCGGCATGGGAGCGGGCTGCATCGCCTTTTTGAACGCCGAGCTGAAGTCGGGCATCGAGGCTGTGCTGGATATGGTGGACTTTGACCGCCGCCTGGAGGGGGCCGACCTGGTCATCACCGGCGAGGGCCGCATCGACGCCCAGAGCGTCCACGGCAAGGTAATCTCCGGCATTGCCAAGCGGACCAGCACCAGGGGGGTGCCCCTGGTGGCCATTGTGGGCGGAATCGCCGAGAGCGCCGGCGAGGCCTATGACCTGGGCGTCACCGCCATGTTCGGGATCGACCGGGAGGCGGTGGCCTTCGAGCGGTACGCCCATAAGACCCGGGAGAACTACCAGCGGACTCTGGAGGACATCCTGCGGCTGATCCGGGCCATGGGGAAGTAAAGAAAGACCGCTGAAGCCCATAACGGAATTTTGGCGGACAAAGGACTCCGAAGAGAATTCTTCGGAGTCCTTTTATAGTGCCCCTTGAGGGAAAAAATTAGCCAGCGGGAGCCGTTTGACGGCTCCCGCCAGCTGTTTTGCTGATTTAGTTGTCCTTCTGGGCAGCCAGCTGAGGCAGCAGCCCGCCGGCGTCGATCATCTCCCGAATGAAGGGAGGAAAAGCTCCGGCCTGATAGGTCCGATTCCAGGTGAGGTTGCGGATGATCCCAGCGTTCAGATCTACCTCCAGCTGATCCCCAGCCTGGATCTCAGCCGCGGCCTCTGGGCATTCCAGGATCGGAAGGCCAATGTTGATGGCGTTGCGGTAAAAGATCCGGGCGAAGGAGGCGGCGATCACACAGGAGATGCCGCTGGCCTTGATCGCGATGGGGGCGTGCTCCCGGGAGGAGCCGCAGCCGAAGTTCTCACCGGCCACGATGAAGTCGCCGGGCTGTACCTTTGAGACAAAGTTGGCGTCCAGGTCCTCCATGCAGTGGGCGGCCAGGTCCTTTTCCTGAAACAGAGCCAGGTAGCGGGCGGGCAGAATGACGTCGGTGTCCACGCTGTCCTGATACTTGAATACGATCCCTGCCATTACATTACCTCCCCCGGCGCCGCGATGGCACCGGCCACGGCGCTGGCGGCTGCCACCGCCGGGCTGGCCAGATAGATTTCCGAGTCCTTGGCCCCCATCCGGCCCACAAAGTTCCGATTGGTGGTGGAGACGCACCGCTCTCCGTCGGACAGTACGCCCACATGTCCTCCGTTGCAGGGACCGCAGGTGGGCATGGACACGGTGGCTCCGCTCCGCACGAACAGCTCCAGCAGCCCCTCTGCCATGGCCTGTAGATAGATCTCCTGGGTGGCGGGAATGATGAGGCACCGGGTATGGGGCGACACATGCTGGCCCTCCAGAATGGAAGCAGCCTGGCGCAGGTCGGAGATGTGGCCGTTGGTGCAGCAGCCGATGACCACCTGGTCTACCTTCAGGCCGGCGTACTGCTCCACCGGCTTCACGTTGGAAGGCAGGTGGGGGGCGGCCACCACCGGGCGCAGCTGGGACAGGTCCATGTCAATGGTGCACACATAATTGGCGTCCGGATCGGCCGTGACCGGAGTAAACGGTCTGGAGATCCGGCCTGCCAGATAGTCCAGAGTGATCTGGTCTACGGGGAAAATGGCGTTCTTCGCACCGGCCTCGATGGCCATGTTGCAGATGGCGAAGCGGTCGTCAATGGAGATGCGGGAGATGGCTTCACCGGTAAACTCGATGCTCTTGTACCGGGCGCCGTCCACACCGATCATCCCGATCAGGGAGAGAATCAGGTCCTTGCCCCCCACATAGTCCGGGAAGCGTCCGGTGAGATTGACCCGGAGGGAGGCGGGTACCCGAAACCAGCTCTTACCGGAAAACATGCCGGCGGCCATGTCGGTGGAGCCGATGCCGGTAGAGAGAGCCCCCAGAGCTCCGTAAGTACAGGTGTGGGAGTCCGCTCCGATGATAAGCTCGCCTGGGGCGACAAAGCCCTGTTCCGGGAGCAGGGCGTGCTCAATGCCCATCCGGCCTCCGTCGTAGAAGCTGGAGATACCCATTTTATTTGCAAAACCCCGGACACGGGCGCAGTTCCGGGCGGCCTGGAGGTCCTTGTTGGGACAGAAATGATCCATTACCAGCACGATCTTGTCCGGATCGAAGACCCGGTCCAAGCCGTATTTTTCCATCGCTTGAATGGCGATGGGAGTGGTGACGTCGCTGCCCATCACCAGATCCAGGTCCGCATTGATCAAATCTCCGGCAGAGACTTGATCGGCACCGCAGTGGCGGGCTAAAATTTTCTGTGTCATAGTCATGCCCACAGAAATCAACTCCTTTCTGCGGGGACCCTCAGTCCTGCTTCAGCTTCTTTTTGTACTCGTCAACCTTGAAGTGGGCTTCCATGTCAGTCAGGGCGCCCATGCCTACCATGTCGTTGTACTCGGAGAAGCTGGTAACCATCCCGCTGGAAATGATCTCGCCGTTGGAATGATTCTCTTTCAGGCTGGAGAGGTATTTTTCAATGGCTCTGGCGGCGGTGAACACGGTTCCGGTGGGATAGATCACGATGTCGTAGCCGATCTCCTGCAGCTGCTCGAAGGAGAGAACGGGAGACTTGCCGCCCTCGACTTGGTTGCCGAATTTGTAGACGCCCTCAATGGCGCAGACCGCCTTCATAGCGTCTACATTGGTCAGTCCATCGGCGTAGATGATGTCCGCACCGGCGTCACGATAGGCCTCCAGGCGGCGGATTGCCTCGTCAATGCCGTGGGTGGCAAAGGAATCGGTACGGGCAATGATGAGCATCTCATCCCGGGCCTCCACGGCGGCGCGGATCTTTTCCACGTGCTCCTCCATGGGGATAACGGCCTTTTTCTCCATGTGGCCGCAGCGCTTGGGGAACACCTGGTCCTCCAGATGGACGGCGGCCATACCGGCGCGCTCAAATTCCCGTACCGTGCGGAACACGTTCAGAGGATTGCCGTAGCCGGTGTCGATGTCGCCGATCAGGGGAATATTCAGGACCGAATTCATGTTGGCGCAGACCGTTGCCATCTCGTTCATGGTCATAAGGCCGTAATCAGGCTGACCCAGGATGGAGCCGGACGCGCCGAAACCGGTCATAAACGCGGCTTTGAAGCCGGCGCGTTCCACCAGACGTGCGCTCAGACAATCGTAACAGCCGGGCGCAACGATGATCTCGTCAGATTTCAGCATTTCCTTCAAAACCTGTGCGCCGGACTTACCACTGGTACTTCTCATAAAAATCCCTTCTTATCGAAAAATGTGGTTACTCAAACATGGATCGGGGCACGTAGACGTAGCCCTCCATAATCCGTCGGGCGGTGCGGCCAAAGACAGCGCGGGTAATCTTGCCATCCTCCACCGCGGTATCGCATTCGATGATACCTCCGGGGTGGCCGATGCGGACCAGGCCGCTGTCCCGTTTGCCACGCATCTCATAGACCAAGGTGCCGGGAGTAATGGCGGCACAGCCGGTACACACGGTGGCAGTGCCCGAGTAGGTCTTGTGCATGATCTGCATGAACATGTCGCGGGAGACAAAATCAATGTCTTCGGCGGCCACGGGGGTGCCGTCGATGTGGCTGCAATAGGGCTGAGGCGGGGCTACAAAGGCCACCATGGGGACGGCCCGCACCCGCTCCCGGGCAGTGGCCCGGTCGGCAATGCCCATCCGCTCGGCGGCGATGCACCGGATGTCCTCCAGCAGCTTCAGCATTTTGGGGTCGGAGTCGATCTGGGCCGGGGCCTCGGTGCCGGTCAGCCCCAGATCGGAGGCGCGGACGAAGACCATGGGGCTGGCCGCGTCCACCATGGACACGGTGAGGGGACCGAAGCCCTCCACCTCAATGACGTCGGTGGGGTTTCCGGTGGGCAGCAGCGCTCCGGTCTTGGCACCCACCGTACCGGCCAGATTCAGCCCGATGCGGGCCCCGGTGCCGGGGACGCCGTGGATATGGTAGTCGCCCAGAACGGCGGGCTTGCCGTCTGCCACGGGGACCTCGGCCTGGAACACGCTGTTGGTGTTGGTGTTGTAGATGCGTACCACGGTGACAGGTTCCACCGCCTTCACCAGCCCCTGGGCGATGGCGAAGGGGCCCACGGCGGAGGAGATATTGCCGCAGTTGCTGGAGTAGTCCACGAAGGGGGTGCGGATATCCACCTGGCCGAAGGTGTAGTCCACATCGGCGTCAGGCCGGCTGGAGCGGTCGATGATGGCCAGCTTGCTGGTCAGAGGGTCGGCTCCGCCCAGACCGTCGATCTGGCGGCTGTCAGGACTGCCGAAGATGGATAGGATAACCTTGTCCCGGATGCCGGGGTCGGCGGGCAGGTCGTTCCCCAGCAGGAAAATCGCCTTGCTGGTGCCGCCCCGCATGATGACGCAGGGAATGCGTTCCATTTCAGGATTGTACATAGAACTCTCCTTCTTCTTTAAAGAAGCTTCATTTTACTGCCGTACTGGGCAGGAAAGTAATGATCTGGGGGAAGGACATAAATAGTGCCAGAATAAGCATTGCGAGGGCCAAATACATCCAAAGATGTTTGTTGACCACCGTTTCAAGACCAACCTTGCGGAGGCTGGCAGCGACATAAAGATTCAGGCCGACTGGAGGAGTACAAAGGCCAATGCCGAGATTGATGGTCATAATGACACCGAAAGCAACATCGCTGATTCCATAGGTGCTGAGGCAAGCGGCAAAGAGTGGGGCGAGGATCATAATGGCAGGGACGGTATCCATAATACAGCCGACAATCAGCAGCAGGATAGTAACCAGCAGCCAGAACATGAGCTTGGTGTCTGCGGCGCCAATCAAGGCTTTTGCTAGATTGGCAGTGACGTTTTCACGGGTGAGTACGTAGGCAAAAGCGGTAGCAGCGCATACAATAAACATGATCTGACAGGTGGTTTTAATTGCTCCAGAGAAAATATCGCGGAGTACGGGGAAATCTAATTCGTGGTAAATGAACTTGCTTACAATCAGGCCGTACAGAATAGCGACGGCCGCAGATTCCGTAGGGGTAAAAATACCGCCATAGATACCGCCGAGAATGATCACGGGCATCAATAGAGCCCAGATGGCGTCCTTAAAGGTGAGCCAGAGGTTTCTAAAGCTGAATTTATGGATCACGATCTCATGCTTATGCTGGATTCCATAGATGACAGAGTAAATAGCCATGCCACAGGCCAGAATGATTCCGGGAATCACACCGCCCAGAAAGACGTCAGTTACGGAGATGCCGAGGGCCATACTGTATATGACCATTGGAATGCTGGGGGGGATAATGATACCCAAGAAGCCCGCGGAAGCGACCGTAGCCAGTGCAAAGCGTTCTGTATAGCCTTCTTTAATCATCACCGGGACAATGATGGAACCAATGGCCGCGACTGTGGCTGCGGAAGAGCCGGAAATAGCGCCAAAAAATGCCGAGGCAATAAAAGCTGCGATAGCTAAACCGCCGGGCAACCAGCCTAATATTGCATTAAACATATCTACAAGACGTTTTGCTACGCCGCCTTTTTCCAAAATGCCGCCTGCGATAATGAAGAAAGGAATGGCCATTAGACTATAAGAATCAGCGGCGGTAAAAAACTTTTGAGCGACTACCATAACCGGGATATTGGTAAAGCCAAATAGATAAATAAAAGATGCAAACGTAAGGGAGACTGCGACGGGCACGCCCATAATCAGAAGGAGGACAAAAGATGTAAAGAGAACGACGCTGACATTCATGAATTTCCCTCCTTAACCGATTTTGGAGCATGATGAATATGTTCTTCAATCATATTTGTAAGCTGGACAATCGTCGCCAGAACAAATCCAATCATGATGACAATGTACATCCAGACCATCGGAATGTGCATGGCCGGGGAAGTCTGATTTCCGGCGATGGCTTTTACGACGAACAGGTAACAGGCATAATCAATCGCCACATAAGCAGCTAGGGTAACAAGATCGGAGAAGAGATGTGCAAGTTTCTTCCCTGCTTTTGGAAGAAGATTGATGAAAATATCAACGCCAAGATGAACATGATCACGGACAGCAACAGGCATCGCAACAAAAATACCTACGATCATTAAATATCTGGAGGCTTCTTCTGTCCACGAAATGGGTTGACGCAGCACATAACGGTAGACGACGGTGGTCAAGACAAAGATACACATGAATGCAAAAGCCACGGAGGCAATGGTAGTTTCTATTATGTTTGCATATCTTCCAATCTTAGACACTAAATTATTTTTTTGGTCCATTATAATCTCCTTATGGATGATACGCCCCCTGCAGGACAGCAATATGCTTGTCCTGCAGGACAGCGCTGTGCTTACATTTTAGAAATGAGGTCGTTAATGGCATCAATGTCGGATTGTGCTACTTTCGATCCTACAAACTGAGGCCATACCGTTTCCTTCATCAGAGCCTGGCACTCAGCAATCTGATCGTCCGTAAAATATACTACCTCACAGCCTTCCTTAGCAAAAGCCTCCAGACCCTCAACCTCCAGTTCATCAATTAACTGGTACTCGACCGTGGAAGCAGCTTCAGCGGCTTCATACATCAGCGTCTGGTAATCAGCGGGCAAAGAATCATAGGTAAATTTACTCATGATGACAGGGATAGGACTGTAAATCATATTTGCGACAGTGAAATTAGACGTGATCGTATGGATGCTGGAGGAATAAATGGTTGCGATAGGATTGGAGGTACCATCAACAGTACCGTTCTGAATGGAGGTAAAGACTTCGGACCAAGCCATGGGGACAGGATTAATGCCGAGGGCGGTCATAGTGGCCATAAAGATATCGTTTTCCATTACTCGAATGGTCAGACCAGAGAAATCAGAAATTTCATTGACGGGATGCTTGCTGTTGACAATGTCAAACATACCAGCCTCCCAGAAGGTCAGACCTACCATATCAATTTTATCTAATTCAGAAAGCTTTTGCGCAGCCCAGTCGCTGTGCAGGACAGCGCGGGCCTGGTCTTTGTTGGCGAATAGGTAAGGCAGATCAAAGAGGGCAAAATCGCTGGTGAAGTTGGACAAAGTGGCAGTGGCGCCGATACCGATATCGACGGTTCCCAAGGAACACCCTTCTTGGAGATCACGTTCGTTTCCAAGCTGGGAATTGGGATAGACTTCGATTCGAAGATCGCCGTTGGTCTTTTCACAGAGGTACTGGTCCATATACAGCAACGCTTTGTGATAGGGGTGGGTCTCAGCCAAGACGTGGCCAGCCTTTAGAACATAAGTGGCGTCTGCAATATCGTAAGAATCGCTGTTCTGTGTACTGCTGGCGGAAGATGGATTACTTGCGCTCAAGGAAGAAGCTCCGGAATTGCTGGAGGAAACTCCGCCTCCGCAGGCACACAGACCGAGAAGCATAGTGGATACAAGGGACAGGGCGATCAACTTTTTCATTCGCAACATGATGGTCTTCCTTTCCTTTTCAATCTGTAAATAGCAAATTAGTACGGATATGCAAGATGCTCCAGAATCTTTGGTTCATGGCCCGGAAGAATCGGGAAGCCGGTCGAGACGACTTTCTCTATGCTGTCATAATATTCGAATAAATCGGTATGCAAACCATTAATAATCATTGGATCTCGCTCCATACATGCATACAGGCAAATCAGATCGCCTACGATGAGATAGTTTCCCACTTCCGTTTGGACGATAACTGACTGGCTTCCGGGGCTGTGACCTGGCGTGGGAATAACAGAGATGCCCTCTGTAATTTGACAGGGGCCGTCCACAACATGATAATTGGTCTGAAAAACGAGACTATGATTATAGGCGTTTTTTTGAATGGCGAGAGGAGATGCGGCATATTCCAGCTCTCTGCGTTGTACATAGAAAGTAGCATTGGGAAAGAGGTTGTTGTTACCCGCATGATCCCAATGAAGATGAGTCATGATTACAGTGCGGATTTCATCTGGTGCAACACCGTGTTGCAGAAGCTGCTCCGACAGTGTACAGCCTGGGTCCTGTGTATATGGCATATAGTGGATACCATCGGCCGGAGTTCCGCCGGTATCAACCAGAACGTAACGGCTGCCGTCGTACAGAAGCCAAGCCAATAAAGGAATCGTAATCTTTTTGCCCGGATCAACCATATACATCATGTTAGTATTGTCACGTACGATATCACCTACATGCAGGGGAAAGATTTTATATTGTGCCATTGCTCCACCTGGCTTTCAGTTCCCCGGGGAGTATTCTCCCCGGGGATGAGATAATAAAAATTAGTACAGCAGATCAACCAGCTCGTCCAGATTCTCCAGCTCTTCCAGGCGGCTGCACAAGTCGATGATCTTCTCGACCTTATAGGTGCCCATCTCGTGGCCGGCCATGAAGCGGAACTTCTCAACGGCCTCGTCCCAGGAGACGGGGTTCTCGGGATCGCCCTTGGGGTACTCGGTGTGAGAGGTGATGACGCTGCCGTCCTTCATGGTGACTTCGACGGTGCAGGGATAGTACTTGGGGTAGACCTTCTCGATTTCGGGATCCAGGACCCACTTGACCTTCTTGGCCAGAGCCAAGACCTCGGGATCGCGGATGGCTTCGTAGGTGTAGTCGTCGATGTTCTCATGGCCCTTGACCATACCGCAGGCAATGGCGTAAGGCAGAGAGAACTGGGCGTCAACGACGGTTTTGGGATCGGCCTTGGTCTCCTCGGGAATGGTGAGGACCTTGATGGAGTACTTGTTGACCCGGGCCAGGATGGACTCGACCTGGGTATAATCTACGCCGCGGTTGAAGAGGTCTACGCCGGCGTCGGCCAGAGGAGCGGAGAAGCGGCAGCAGGCGTGGACCTTAATGGAGGTGTCGGCCATCTCCCAGCGCTTGCCGAACTCATCATAGACCTTGGCCTCGTTCCAGATGTCCTTGTAGGAGTAGGCGCGCAGGAAGCCGTCCTGGCCGTCCCAAACAGTGGTGGGAGCGGTGTAGCCGTTCTTGGCCATAATGGCGCTGATGACGCCGCACATGGCGGGATGGCCGGCCTGATAACGCTTGGACCAGGTACCCTGAGCCTTCCACTCCAGCAGACCGGCGGCCTGGCTGCCGGCCAGACCCAGCGCGTAAGTGATGCCCTGGGCGTCCAGGCCCAGCAGCTTGGCGGCGCCGCCGGTGGCGCCGAACACGCCGCAGGTGCCGGTGGGATGGAAGCCCTGATAATAGGTCTGGCCCTCGAAGGCCTCGCCCAGACGGATGGTGATCTCAGAGCCATAGGCAAAAGCGGTGAGGACGTCTTTGCCGCTCTTGCCGTACTTCTCAGCCAGCGCCAGGATGGCGGGGAAGACAACGACGGACGAGTGCTGCGTACCATAACGGTGGTCATCGTCCATATCAAAGGCGTGGCCGAAGGTGCCGTTGATCATGGCGGCCATCTGGGGGCTGGTTTTATAGTTGCAGCCAATGGCGGTGGACACAGGTGCACCGTCGCCGATCTCGCGGGCGGCTTTTAGGCAGGTGAGGCTGGAATCTACATGGCGGGAAGCGATGATATTGCCCAGCAGGTCCATGATATACATCTTGGAATTCTGGACAACCCGCTCAGGCAGGTCTTCAAACTTCAGGCCAGCGCCGATTTCCGCAACCTGCTGGGACAAAGACAGCTTCTTTTCCATAACACATACTCCTTTATCTGTTGATTCGATTTGTATTTGGAATTCCAAAAGGCCTTCCTTTGCCATTTGTTAACAAGCAAGTGGCATGCCAAATCAAGAAGCTATGCCAAGATTATGGTTTTCAACAAAATTCGACATGTGTATTTAGCGAAATTGGAGATACAATTTTCTGCAGCCCAAATATTTCCTCGCTGTTTTCAACAGCTGATACTGCAGCTATTGTAATAAGAGTCGACTAAATAGACAATAGGTAAAAAATGGATGTTTCACTTGAAACAATTGTTTCTTTCGTGTTGCGTTAAAAAACGAAACGTGATATGCTACAAATACAAGTATGCGGCAGGGGGGATAGTATTGAAGCCGAGGATTGGCGTGGCATGTATGGGGCAGATCGCCAGAGAACTGATTAAAGCAATTGAATCGATGAATTTAGACGCGGACTTTATCCTTTCAGACTCCATTGTCAGAGACGAGACCAGGGTTCCACCGGAATTGGCCAAGTGTGATGTACTGCTGTCCAGCGGTTATTTTATGGAGGCGCTTCGTAAGATTACGGACAAGCCGACCATCAAAATTGAGCCCAGTCTGTTTGACATCCTGCTGTCGTACAGTAACGCCATTGCATATGATGATGCTCCGGTGATCATTCTCCCTGCCGAATCGGGGACTCCCCGGGTCAGCCGGATACAGAGTATTTTGTCGGTCCATGTCATTTCAGACTGTTATGAGACTCTGGACGATGTGGACAGGGTGATCCTACGATATAAAGAAGAAGGACATCACTGTATTATCGGCAGCGGACTGGTCTGTGAGCGGGCGGCCGCCATGGGGATGAAAAGCATTTTTGTATATCCCCAGGAGTCTCTGCGCGCGTTTATCCAGTTGGCTTATGATACAGCTGTCTCGATCTGCAAGAAGCAGGAGAGCAGCCAGCAAATATCCACAATGTTTCAATATTCGCATCAGGGCGTTCTGTTTACGGACGCTGGCGGGTGCATCTCCATTTGCAATGATCTGGCCGGGAAGATATTACAATTGGAGCCCAGACAGCTCAGAGGCACGCAAATCACCCGGTTTTTTCCACAGGAGTCGCTGAACACGGTGTTTCAGGATCGTATGCCCATCAACCATCTGATGTGCAGCTTCGGAGGAGATCAGTACATTGCTTCTGTGATCCCGATCCTCGCCAAGGGAGAGCTGAGCAATGTGATGGTTACCATCGACAACGTCCGCACCATTCAGCGACAGGAGCAGCACATCCGAAATGCGCTGGCCCAAAAGGGCTTTGTGGCTAAGCACCATTTTGAGGACCACGAGACGCAAAGTCCGGCGTTTCAAACACTGATCCGGGCCGCCAAAAAATTTGCCAGAAGTGAGGACTGCGTCATTATTCTGGGAGAGACGGGCACCGGTAAGGAGGTGGTGGCCCAGTCCATCCACAATTACAGTAAGCGGGCGGGCAGCCCCTTTGTGGCGGTGAACTGTTCGGCGATCAGTGAGAGCCTTTTGGAAAGCGAGCTGTTTGGCTATGACGAAGGGGCTTTTACCGGGGCGAAAAAAGGCGGAAAACAGGGCTATTTTGAAGTGGCCCACAAGGGCACCATCTTTTTAGACGAAATTGGTGAGCTCAGTCTCCCGCTCCAGAGCAAGCTGCTTCGCGTCATCCAGGAACAGCAGCTGATCCATGTGGGCGGAAACAAGGTTATCAACTTTGACGCCCGGGTCGTTGCGGCCACCAACCGCAATCTTTGGGAGCTGGTGCAGCAGGGGAAGTTCAGGGAGGACTTGTATTACCGCTTGGCGGTCCTGGAGCTGGAAATCCCGCCTCTGCGCCGCCGTCAGGAGGATATCCTGCCCTTGTTCCTGAGCTTCGTCACCCAACGGGACAGCCCGCTGGCTGTCCAATTGGAGAAGCGGCGCGGGGAGCTGGAAGAACTGCTGTGCAGTTACAGCTGGCCCGGGAATGTGCGCGAACTGGAAAACTTTGTGAAAACTGTGATGGCGACCCGGGAGCCGGAGGAGGGACTGGAGGCCTTTCTGGAGCTGGTCTATCAAGAGATTGAACGCCGGAAAAACCGAAGCGCCCCCATTTCGCCCGCAGCCAAGGCACCAAAGCAGGTCTCCTTCCGGCAGGATAGTGAGCTGCAGCGTATCCAAGAGGCGCTGATACAGACGGAGGGAAATTATACGAAGGCTGCAGTGCTTCTTGGAATCAGCCGAGTCACTCTATGGCGCAGGCTCAAAGCCCAAAATGAGGGAAAAGAAAAATGAAGGTTTACCTGCTATGCGGTTAGAAAAGGCTGCTTCAGGTAACTGGGGTGAAACAATTAATAATGCGGCCCAGCTTCTGTAAAGCAGAAGCTGGGCCGCATCCATTATGCTATTCTTAAGAACGAGTCTGCACTTGCCTAGTAAACGAATGTGGAAATCTGGAAAATAGAGCGAGGGGGGGACGGTGCTATGCACATTGTTTCAAATATGGGGGATCGTCTTATATTTTGCAGAGACTTCTGTATCACTTACAGGGTTGTCTGGAGACTCAGCACTTTTGGGAGCGGGGCATTGCCGGCCGGTGTGGTCAATGGTATAGGGCTGGGGGAGGATGATCTGGGAGATTGGGACAAAGGTGAAGCCCGCCTGGAGCAGCTGCTCCAAAATCCCGGGGAGGGCCTCCGGGGTGTGTTTGGCCGCGTTGTGGAATAAGACGATGGAACCGGATTGGACCTTGGAGGTGACTCGCTTAGTAATTTCACCGGCAGGTAAGTCCTTCCAGTCCAGGCTGTCCCCACTGGAAACAGATTCAAGAGCGAAAGATTCCGTATTTTGGGGAACTGGGGACAACGTGTCATAGACAGTTTGGTTAGAAACATAGGATTCCTCCGTAAGGAGGGATTACGATGACGGTTCGTCACCACTTTTCAACATTGGAGCAGGAAGAACGATTGGAGCGGCAGGCTGCGCTGTACCGAAAATGCCTGCTGAAAATTTATCGGTACAGAGCGTTAACCCACCCGGCTTCCGGCGCCGACTGCGTGCGGTAGGAGCGCGCCTGTGGACGCCATCTATGCCCGCCAGAGTGTGGACAAGAAGGACAGCGTCTCCATCGAGACGCAGCTGACGCTCTGTGGTCGGTATGCGGGGGAAGGGGTATTGATCTTTCAGGACCGTGGCTTTTCGGGCAAAAACACGAATCGTCCCGATTTCCAGAGACTGATGGAGCTGGTGGAGTCGGGACAGGTACAAAAGATTATCGTTTACCGCTTAGACCGGTTCAGTCGGTCCATCGCGGACTTTGGACAAGTCTGGGACAGGCTGGAGAAACATGGGGTGGAGTTTCAGTCCGTTACCGAGAATTTCGACACCTCTTCCCCCATGGGGCGGGCCATGCTGAACATTGTCCTGGTCTTTGCTCAGCTGGAACGGGAGACCATCGCAGAGCGAGTGAGAGACAACTACCTCCACCGCTTTTCTCTGGGGGCATGGCCGGGCGGCCCCGCCCCCTATGGGTTCTCGCTGACCAAGGTCACGGATGGGATGGGCCGTCAGATTCCATCTTTGAAAGCGGACCAGCACGCGGAAACCGTAAGGCGGATCTTTTCACTGTACGCGCAGGAGGGGAGTTCTCTGCGCAGCGTTGCCCGAAGTCTGAACGCAGAGGCGGTCCCAGGCCCCAGACGGGGACTCTGGGACAATGTGACCCTCTCACGTATCTTGCACAGCCCTCTCTATGTTCAGGCTACGGAGGATGTCTACTGGTGGTATATGGCCAAGGGACTGCGGTGTGAGCAGGATGCGACCGCCTTTGACGGAACCTATGCCTGCAACGTTATTGGAAAGAGAAACAGGGGCAAAGGAAAATATCGGGACCTGAAGCAGCAGGAGTTTTCCCTGTCCAACCACGCTGGATTCATTTCTCCGGAGCAGTGGTTGGCCTGCCAGAGCAAGTTGGATAGAAACGTTCAGGTTGCCCCAGTCACATCTGGAAAGCACAGCTGGCTGACCGGCCTGCTGAAATGCAAAGGCTGCGGATACGCGGTGAAAATAAACCGGGACGGCCGCAGCGGGAAATTTTATTTGGTCTGTTCCGGACGGACGAATTTGGGGGCCTGTACCCAGTCAATCAAAGTGGACCTGCGGGAATTGGAGGAAAACATTGCCCAGCAGATCCGTAAATTGCTGCGGGACTGTCCGCCTGCGGAACTCGATTTAGAGGAGAGAGGGACATCCCAGGAGCTTTGGCGAATCGAAGAACGGATTGACCGGCTGGTGAATGCCCTGGCCGAGAGCAGCACAGTATCCGCAGCTTACATCAGTACTCAGATTGACCGGCTCCACACCCAGAGAGAACAGCTGGCCAGTCGGGTTCAAAGCAGATCCAGGGCTGAAAAATGCAGGCGGCTGGATTTTGACGCAGTCTCCATGGAAGAAAAGAAAATCGTCGCCCGGGAATTTATTGAAAAGATACTCCTCGCGGACGACTGTGCGGATGTAATGTGGAAGCTTTGATCCCCGCGTGGGAAGCTGAACAGGGGTGTTTATTGATTTTCAGGCAAGCGAGGGCTGTCCCTGCTGAAAAAAGAGCCGCAGAACCAAAGTTCCGCGGCTCCTTTTCGTTATTTGTGGTTTTATTGGGGTAGCTTAGCCGCGACCTCACGCATCAGAGCCTCGTCCGGATCTTTGCGGTTCAGAGCAGAGGTTTCTACGATCAGCTGATACGCATCCACGCCCATATCCTGGGCGACGGCATAAAAGGTTTTCACGAACGAGGAATGGCAGCCGCTGTAACCTAAAATCAGGTCCTTAGGCTTAAGCGGAGTGCTGTATCCGTTTTTCTCCATAGCGGGGATCAATTCCCGATCAAGATAGTGCAGCAGACCATAGAAGTCCAGCTCATCACACTGGTTTTCTTTCTTCATCAGTGCGGTAGCCAGTTCAGTGGGCATATTGCCGGCGCTGCGCGCCATGCCAAGCAGACCGCAGTCCAGGATATCCGCGCCGCTGCGGTAGGCGGCCATTGCATTGGCCGCACACATGCCCATGTTGGAGTGACAGTGAAAACCGATGGGCACCTTGACGGCGTTCTTCATAGCCTCCACGGCGGCGCTGACCTCATCGGGGAACATGCAGCCCGCGGAATCCATAATCGTGATTTCGTCGATACCTGTGTCTTCCAGAAGACGAGCTTCCTCTGCCAGCTGCTCAGGAGATAAAATGTACGCCTTCATCTGGGAGAAGAAGGCTTTGATGCCATGATCCTTGATATCCTTGATCTGATCCAAGTACATATGGGCATCGCCTGCGTTGCTGCCGCAGCGCAGGAAGGACAGGTGGTACTGGGCGGCCAATTCGATATTCGCCGGGTTATAGCGCTTCGCGTTCAGGAACATGCCGATGTCCGCTTTGTCCATGAAAGGCTGAGCGGTCTGCAAATATTCTTCGTCCGTCAGGGGAGCCACAAATCCCTTTGCCGCCGCGCCAATTCCCTTGGCGTTGCCAAACTCTATGATCTTGTAGTTATTCTCCGTTAGGCCGCGCAGCATCATCTCGGTCAACTCTCTGGAAAAACCGTTGCCGACGACGTTGGCTCCGTCACGCATGGTGCAGTCCATGATTTTCATGGTATCAATCTCCTTTTCTAGTTTTCAAAAATTTCAATGATTTTTCATCTTGCTGAAAAATCATGTTCAGACAAGATACTGCTGGTTTACCACAAAGGACAACGGAGTCCCGGCTTCCAAGGCCTCCAGATTTTTTACGATCATGGGGATCATCGCACTTCCAAGGTCGCTGGATGTGCCGCCGATATGAGGTGTGATGACGACGTTATCACGCGCACAGAGTTCCTTGGTCGCTGTGCTTGCCTCATCCTCCACGCAGTCAAGACCGGCGGCGCCAATCTGGCCGCATTTCAGAGCCTCAACCAGCGCGGAATCGTCCACCAATCCGCCGCGTGCAGTGTTGATGAGCAATGCGCCCTTCTTCATCATACGCATCTGCTCCGCGCCGATAATATGCTTGGTGGAGTCCAGCAGAGGCACATGAATACTGAGTACATCACTGGTTTTTAAGAGAGTGTCCATATCCACATAGGTCATATGGTACTGCGCTTCCGCCTCAGGCGGCAAACGAAATGGATCATAGTATTGGACAAAAGCGCCAAAGGCTTGCACACGCTGGGCCACCTGACGGCTGATGTTTCCGCCGCCCAGAAGGCCGACAACTTTTTGATTGAGAGAGCGATTCATAGAATAGACGTTGCGGTCCCAGTTTCCTTCTTTGACGTGGTTATAGTAGCCGACCACATTGCGGCCGACATCGATCATCATACCTACGGCCAACTCAGCCACGGCGTAGGCGTTGGCACCAGGGGTGTTGCAGACAGCAACACCAAGCCGGCCAGCCTCTTGAATATCCACATTGTCGTAACCGACACCCCAGCGCATGACCATTCTTAGATTTTTGAAACGAGCAAAATCCGCAGGCGTGGGCATTTTCAATACCCGCAGAACAATGGCGTCCACATCAGTCACCGTATCAAACTCGGATTGGGTCTTGGCCTGGATCATCTCGAATTTTTGCATGGGCAGAGCCTCACGAAATGTTTCCAATGTGCCGGAGGGATAACTGCCCGCAATACAGACCTTTAACATTTGCTTCTCCTCATTTCTATATAATGTTTTATTTTAACGCTTTTCTGAATTGCTTTATCTGAAAAAAAGCCGTTTTTCATGAATCCGGCAGCGCGCACAAGAACTTTATAACCTCTGTTTTCTTTAGATATTCGTCAAGTAAACCGGTTTATAATAAACGAATGAGATAGGGATGGTACCCCATCCCAATCAAATACTGTTCATTTGTGCAGACAAACCTTTTTTGCGGTATAAGATGCGATATTCTAAAGGAACCGTTTTAGTTAACCGGTTTATGTATAAATTAGCAGATAAGTTAACAGATGTCAATTCGTATTTATGTATAAAATTAGCAGATAATTTTTATGTATTCGCCAAAAATAATGCGTTCAAGGTGATCCCATCTCATTTTGCAGGGCGTCGTGCCATTCAGTTCAGTGAGAACAGGCAGAAGAAAAATTTTATCTCATTTTTCGATTCCGCGTTCCAGTTGATTTGCCCGGCTGTGCCTTGGTATTTCACCGAAATATACAAATTTCAATGAGCAGATTAGTCAGATTAGCAAAATATCTATGTTAATTTTCATAAAATCATGCTTGGTTCTTTATGCACAAAATTCTCTTGACAAATCCGCTTGCTTTTGTTAACTTAATGGTAGTGAACCGGTTTTCAAAACCGGTAAGCTAGGGAGGATGTATGGAGAAGAAAGTTACAATCTCCGATATTGCGCGGGAAGCTGGGGTTTCCAAGACTACGATTTCACGCTATTTAAACGGAAATTATGAGTATATGTCTGCGGAGACCCGCCAAAGAATTGAAGAGGTCATCGAGCGAAACGAATATGTCCCCAACAGTATTGCCCGGACACTGAAGACCAAGAAAAGTCGCTTAATCGGCATTATTGCCAATACACTTCGTTACCAGGTGGCGGCTCAGACCATTACCGCGATTCAGGATGTCTGTATTCAGCACGGTTATGGGACCATTGTCTACCGCAGCAATGGCGATCCGAAAGAGGAGAGCAATGTTATACAGTTGTGCCTGAATCAGCAGGTGGAGGGTTTGATCATCATTCCCTGTGAGAATTCGTCCGAGCGATACATAGAATTATGTGACCGGGGCATTCCTGTGGTTCTGTGTTCTCGGTATTTGGCGGACTGGCCATATGGCTGCGTTTATGTCAAACACCGGGAGCTGATTTTGGCGATGATGGAACATCTTCGGGAACAGGGCTTCGAAAAAGCACGATTTCTGGTAGATGTCGAGGATTTTCACAAGCAGATGATGGCTGGAGTTTTTACAGAGTACACCCAAACCTATTTCGGGATGTCGCCCGAAGAATCCGTTATCAATGTGGGTGGAGACAGCGAGCGGGTCCGCTCCGCACTGCTTCAGTTGATGACAGATTATCCAGGGAAGCGAAAGGCCGTCATGGCGGTAAACACCCAGACCCTATTCTTGACGCTCCGAGAGTTGGAGCGGAATGGTTTGCGGACACCGGATGACCTTGGCGTCTGCGGGTATGATGCCATTGGCTGGTCGGAGTTGATTTATCCAGGCATCTCATCAATCCGGCAACCTATGGATACAGCAGGAACTCGGGCCGCTGAGAAGATGATGGAGTGTCTTCGGGAAAACCGGTTGAGCAGCGGGAAAGAGGCTCTGGACGGGCAGATATTTTTCCACAAATCAACGCAAATACGGTAAGCGTCCAAATAAGGATGGTTTCACCATCCTTATTCTTTCACAACTTTTATTAACCGGTACACAAAACCGGTTAACGAAACTTTTTTGTTCATTTGGGAGCGAGCTCCCTGAAAATGATAGACAGATATTTAAATTAGGAGGAAAAAAGAATGAAGAAGCTATTTACAACACTGCTGTCCCTGGCCCTGGTCATCAGCTTGGCTGCCTGCGGTGGAAAGACCGCACCCGCTCAGAGTTCCGCTTCCGGTTCAACTTCCGGCACTGCCAATAACAGTGGTGAATGGCCCAATAAGGCGATTACGCTGCTGTGTGGCTATTCCGCTGGCGGTTCCTCCGACTTAGGCTGCCGCTATCTGGCGGAGGCGTTGAAGAAGGACCTGGGCGTGCCCGTCGTGGTCGAGAATGTGCCTGGCAGCGGCAGCTGGCTGGCCTGGAACCAGCTGCTGAACAACACCGAACCCGACGGCTACACATTCGCGCTGGTGAACCTGTCCGCTATGTTCGGCCACTATGATGAGACCAATCCCCGAGAGACCACCATTGATGACTTCGAGCTGCTGGCCAACCATGTAATGGACTATCAGGTCCTGGCCATCCGCAGCGACGAGACCCGCTTCTCTGACTACGCTTCCTTGGTTGAATATGCCAAAACCAATCCTCTGATCCTTGCTTCGGCTACTTCCAACATCACCAGCGGCGACGCCACTGTGGCTAAGATGCTGGAGAAGGAGCACGGCTGCCAGCTGACCGTTATCCCCGTCGATGGCGCCGGCGACGCCACTACCATGTTCCTGGCTGGTGAGACTGACATTCTGTCCGCGAACGTGGGAGACGTGATGGAGGCTGAGGAGAACGGCTATCGTCCCATCGTGATTTTTGCTCCCGAGCGCTCTGAGTACCTGCCTGATGTCCCCACCGCCAAAGAGACCGGCGTGGATGATTATGTGTCCTTCTCCGCCCGCGGCTATGCCTATATGCCCGGCGTGGATCAGGCCATCGTGGACCGCATGACCCAGGCTCTGGAGACCGCCTTTAGCGATCCTGACTATCAGAAGAACATGAAGGCCATGGGCGCTCAGCTGGAGATGTATACCGGCGATGAGTACAAGGAGCTGCTGAACGGCCTGCTGGATGAGCGTCTGGAGCTCTGGGGCGTTGAGAAGTAATCCCTGAAACAGAAGACCTGTTTTGGAGCGTCGGACGATTTGTCCGGCGCTCCAATAGGAAAGGAGTAGCTTTGTGAAAAAGACGCAACTTCATCAGGACGTTTGGATTGGATTTGTCTGTCTCGGCATTTGTTTTGCAATCTTCGCCCTGAACATGAACCTGCCCTCCGACGCGGCCATGATGCCTCGTCTGCTGGACGTTATGCTCACCATTCTCGCGGTCCTGATCATTTATCACGGTCTGCGCAAAAGCAAGCTGCCCGCCGACCAGCAGGGCCCCAAGGGCCTGACCTGGGACGCAGTCAAGATTCCTCTGATTACTTGGGGCCTGGTGGTCCTGTATGCGGTGCTGTTCTATGTCACGGGCTACTTTGTGGCCACCGGCATTATGATCATCGTGATGATGCGATTTATGAAGCGGACCTCCTGGCCGGTCATCCTTGCCATCGATGTGATCTATCTGCTGCTGATCTACTTTGTGTTTGTCCGTATGCTGGGCGTGTCCGTGGATGATTTCGGACTGCTGAGCAGTCTTCTGTAACGTGAAGAAAGGAGAGCATGAACTATGGTAGATTTCAACAGTATGCTTGCCGGATTTCAGACGCTGGCCAGCTTTGACGCCGTTATCGCGCTGATCGCCGGTGTGGTGGGCGGCATGATCATCGGTGCTCTGCCCGGTTTCTCCGCCGCCATGGGCGTGTCCCTGCTGATCCCCATTACCTACGGCATGAGCCCTGTGGCCGCCCTGACCATGCTGGTGGCCATGTATACCTCCGCTATTTACGGCGGTTCCATTACCGCTATTCTGTGCCATACACCCGGCACCCCCGCCTCCGCCGCCACCGCTATCGACGGCTATCAGCTGACCAAGCAGGGCCGCGGCATGGAGGCCATGGGCGTCGCCACCCTGGGCTCTGCGGTGGGCGGCACCGTCAGCGCTATCGCCATGTTGCTGATCGCCCCCGCATTGGGCGCATTCTCTCTGAAATTCTCCGTTTTAGAGTATTTCCTGCTGGCTGTGTTCGGCCTGACTGTTATTGCCAGCTTGGCCGGTGATTCCGTCATCAAGGGCCTATTCTCCGGTGTGCTGGGCCTGGTTCTGGGCTGTGTTGGCCTGGACGCAATCACGGGCTATCCCCGGATGACCTTGGGCGTGATACAGTTGGAAGACGGCATCAATTTCGTGCCCGCTCTGATTGGCCTGTTTTCCATCTCTCAGATCATGTCCCTGGCCTATGACGTGTATCATGGCAAGAAGGGCTCTGTGATTGAGGACGAGGAGAACCTGAAAAACAGCCGTGCGCTGCCGCCTATGAAAGAACTGAAGACCCTGTTCCCCACCATGGCCCGCTGCTCTATTGTGGGTACCGTCGTGGGTATCGTTCCCGCCGCCGGCGCAGGCGTGTCCTCATGGATCTGCTACTCTATGGGTAAGAAATTCTCCAAGCATCCCGAAAAGTTTGGCCATGGCGCCTTGGAAGGCGTAGCCTCCTGCGAGACCGGCAACAACGCCGCCACCGGCGGAGCCCTGATCCCTCTGATTACGCTGGGTCTGCCCGGAAGCACTGTGGCTGCTATCCTGCTGGGCGGTATGATGATTCATGGCCTGACCCCCGGCGCGGCTATGTTTACCAAGCACGCCCCCACTACCTACGCCATCATGATCGGCTTTATGTTTGCGAATATCCTGATGGGTCTGATCGGTCTGTTCGCCGCCCGTTATATTGCCCGCATCAGCTCTGTCCCCATGGGCTATTTGGGCCCGGTGATCATGGCCCTGTGTGCCATCGGCACCTACTCCATCCGC
>Ga0129309_1000414_pt1 | contig 33572 bp, 40 predicted proteins | sample L1105metagenome_FD_94439 | JGI IMG/M metagenome (GOLD analysis project Ga0129309, IMG submission 94439) | Ring-tailed lemur group fecal microbial communities from Wisconsin, USA - L1105 metagenome | ecosystem: Host-associated > Mammals > Digestive system > Large intestine > Fecal | place: USA...
AAATACTGTTATTTCAATGAATCAATATCTTTTTAAAAATGATATTTTCACCAAGGGGTAAGTGTACCCTTTTTTAAGAGAAAAATTTTTTCATTTACCTATTGACATTTATTAGCTGGACTTCCCTTGCATTTTAATTTGCAATTCTTTATAATAATATGGTGCGTGTACGCACCATATTATTATAGGCGGAAGCACAGAATAAATACGGAACAGAAGTGGGAGGGATATTTTGGCGATAAATAGGCAGATTTTATATTTGGTGATAATTTACTGTTACTTATTTTCGGGATGTGGCAAAGCACAGACAAAAATGATTGATGACAAGACGGAGATCAAGCTGGAGAAAAGTGAGTTTCAGATAGAAGCAGCTTCTTCGGTAAAGCCTGAAGAGTGTTATATATGTGGAGAGAGGGAGGAAAGCCTGATGCCTTATTACGCAAAGCGTGATTCTATTGGTATTATTCACTGGAATCAACTGGAAATAATTGATTCGGACGTAAGGGCTTATGATGATGATGGAAACGAATTATTTGGACAGAATGGCTGCAGCATGAGTTCCTGTTCCTTTGGTGATGGTTATGGCAGCGTTTATGTAAGTGGGACTCCTAACCGGGGATTTACCAATGTAAAAGTGTATTACAAGGACAAAGACGAACTGGATTTTTCAGCAGTGAGTAAGATTGTATGCCAGAAATGTCTGGACAAAGCAGCAGAGTTTTATACAGATCAGAAGAATGCCGGAAAAGATAGCAGGATTGCAACAACTGGGTATTGTCTGGTGGATTTTACAACCAGTGAGATTTATACATTGTCTGATCCGTATAGGGGATATTTTATCAGGGATTATTATGTTACTTATGATATTAAAGAAAGCATAGAGGGAACAGAGAATCGTATAGAGATACTTATCATCTATGCTCCGGAACGAGAAAGGGAAAATAGATAAGAAAGACATGTTACTGTAAGAGGAGGAAAAAGGGTGACAGAAAAAGAATGGAATAGGAAAGCAGGGCGGCGGTTAGGGTTGTCTATTGGCTCATATCTTCTGGCATATCTTTATCTGGCTATCTGTTATATGTTAAAGGTGCCTGAGGAGGTGGCTGGCTACGGATTCGTAATATTTACACTGATCGGAGCCGCAAGTGCATTTTTATATGGCAGGCTGCCGAGGCCAGGTATATCGCTGGAAGGCATGGAAGAGCTGGAGAAAATGCTCAATGAAATAAAGTAGAGATAAAGAGCAGGGGGCAGTGCGGCAAAATTGACAGCGGGAGCCAGAGTGGATATACTGGGAAAAGAAATAATTGATTGATTTGGAAAATGGAGGTAAAGAATGGATTTCCGATATGCAGAAAGAAAAGACACTGGGCTTATTTTGCAGTTTATCAGGGAACTGGCAGAATATGAACATATGCTGGATGAGGTGGTAGCAACGCCGGAGCTGCTGGAAGAATGGATATTTGATAAAGAAAAAGCGGAAGTGATTTTTTTGATGGAAGAGGAAAAAGAGGCTGGTTTTGCCTTGTTCTTCCATAATTTTTCTACGTTTCTCGGCCGTTCCGGTATTTATTTGGAGGATTTGTATGTGAGACCGGAATACAGGGGAAAAGGTTATGGAAAAGCATTGCTTACGCAGTTGGCAAAGATAGCCGCGGAAAGAAAATGCGGGCGCCTGGAGTGGTGGTGCCTGGACTGGAATAAATCGAGTATTGATTTTTATCTTTCAATGGGTGCGGAGCCTATGGAGGACTGGACAGTGTACCGTATCAGCGGCCCTACCCTGAAAGAACTGGCGGAGCAGTGATGGATTTTTTGAAAATGGTGAATGACAGGGAGGCAGCCAGGACAGGATAAGAAAAAAGAAAGGACAATTGTTTATGTGTGGACGATATTATATATCGGATGATACTGCAAGGGAGATAGAAAAAATTGTACGGAATCTGGACCGGAAGCTGGCTGTTCACCACTCAGGCGATGTAAGTCCGTCTGCTATGGCAACGGTCCTGGTACAGCCGGAAAATTCACTGACAGCAGCGGATATGAAATGGGGATTTCCGGGATATGAAGGCAAAAGCCTGCTGATTAATGCAAGGGCGGAAAGCGCGCTGGGGAAGCGGACATTTCAGGAGAGCGTGCGCCAGCGAAGATGTGTGGTACCGGCCAGCGGATTTTATGAATGGAACCGGAAGAAAGAAAAATATACATTTCGAAGGGCAGACCATGTGCCATTACTGTTCATGGCCGGATGCTATAATCTGTATGATGGGAAAAACCGGTTTGTGATTCTGACAACACAGGCAAATGCGTCTATGGCACCGGTGCATGAACGGATGCCGCTTATTTTAGAGCGAAGCGAAATGGAAAGCTGGCTGAGAGATGACGGTTGCGTGGAAAGGCTGTTAAAAAAGGAACCGTCAAATCTTGTGTACAGTACAGAATATGAGCAGATGAGCCTGTTCGAAATAAATAACGGCGTTTAGAATAGCAATGTGGTGCAGGGAAGTCCCATGAATTTTTGGTGACGAATTATTTGCGCAAGCTTACATGAAAATTTGCGGGCTTTCATTGACTATATTGCATGAAATAGGTATAATATGATTAGAATATTACTATTACTGATTTAAGGAGGTGCCGCTATGAATATTCGCCCATCGGCAGCAATCAGACAGAATTATAATGAGATTGCTGAACAATGCAGAAAGACCGCAGAACCAGTTTTTCTTACAAAAAATGGTGAGGGGGATTTAGTTGTCATGGATATTGAAACCTACAACAGACGGGAAAAAATGCTGAAATTACGTGAAGAACTTCTTGCCGTCCAGGAAGACAGAATTGCAGGTAAAGGCGGCTGTTCCCTTGAAGAACTGGACGTATATCTTGATGATGTGATTGCAGAGGTATAATGTATGGCAGGGAGCAAAAAGTACAAAGTCATTGTTTCCGACAGGGCAAAAACTATGTTGGGAATTCATATCCGTTTTATGGCGCAGGTTAATAAAGAGGCTGCTGCAGCAAAGAAAAAAGAAATTATGTCTGCTTTGCGTTCTTTGTCCCAGATGCCGCAGCGCTTTCCGTTTTTTGAGGAAATGTATATCACGCCAAACAAATATCATAAGATGTTTATTGAAAAGTGGTATCTTGTCCTTTACCAAATCCAGGACGATATAGTATATGTAGATTACATTCTTGACTGCCGCAAGGATTATAGCTGGCTCATTCATTAATAGAATACGCGTAAGGAAAGAGCGGTATTATGGATGACAGCGCAAAGAATCTGTATGTTGCTGACTTGACAGTATTCCAGGAATGTGATATGATTCAGTTCAAGCAAATGAAAGGGAGTAGCTGAACACTGAAAAGTGGTTTTGCAACCGACAGCCGGTATCGAAAGATACCCGTAGCAAATGAGATAGCAAGACTTTTATTGTGGCGGAGGTCATGATAAAGGTCTTTTTTTATATTTATAGTTACGGATCATCTGCCACAGCTTGCTTACAGAAAGAGAGGATGAAAACGATGAATGAGATGATGAGAAGAGAAACACAGGAAGCCATAGAAGCTGGCGAAAGGGTGCTTGGCAGTTTATATGCCGCAAGAGAAAAACTTGGCAGCGCAAGAAACTGGGGCATATATGATATGCTGGGCGGAGGCTTTTTCAGTACCATGATCAAGCGGTCAAAAATGGAGGATGCCGCTGTACTGATGGAGCAGGCAAAGCAGGAACTCCAGTTTTTTGGCAGGGAACTGCAGGATATCCAGGTACCACTTGATCTTAGGATGGAGATTGGAAGTTTCCTTTCATTTGCGGATTTCTTTTTTGACGGCCTGGTGGCGGACTATCTGGTGCAAAGCAAAATTGCGGATGCACGGGAGCAGGTGGAGGATGCCATCAGGTATATCGAACCGATTGTGAACCAGTTAAGGCAGCAGATACAGGAAAGGTAGGGAGATTTTTATGGGATGTCTTGGGAATCTGTTATGGTTTATTTTTGGCGGGGCAATCAGCGGACTTAGCTGGGTACTCGCAGGATGTCTTTGGTGTATTACGATTGTAGGAATCCCGGTGGGGATGCAGTGCTTTAAGTTTGCGTCTCTTAGCTTTTTTCCTTTTGGGAAGGAAGTCCGTTATGGAGGAGGTGTGGGATCGCTTCTGTTAAATATCATCTGGCTGATTTTATCCGGGATACCGCTTGCGCTGGAACATCTGGCTTGGGGATGTCTGCTCTGTGTTACGGTTGTTGGAATCCCCTTTGGGATGCAACAGTTCAAACTGGCAAAGCTGGCACTCATGCCATTTGGGGCGGAGGTGTATTAGGGTGCAGATATTTCGGAAAGAGCCGCCGCTTCAGAGGAAAATACGCAGGTTTTAGCAGAAAACAGAAAAAATTTGTGGAGGACCAAACAGGGCTTAACGTGGCGTGCGAAGGTTCTTCTGCAAAATAGGAGATAAACAATTCGTAGAGTGCCGTAGCTAGGCGATATGTAGTCCATGACGGACTCATATCGCCTTCTTCAATCGTTTGTAATATGGTAATGTCTTGATTTCATGGATTTATTTAAAATTTCTGTAACCTATATATAATTTTTACGAATTATAGAATGAGAAGGTGATATCCTGCAGGAATTATCATGCTCTAGTATAGCAAAAAGGAGGTACATAGTGGAGGACACAGCAATTATTGAACTGTTCTGGAACCGGGATGAAACGGCAATACAGGAATTGAGCAATAAGTATTCCGGTTATTGCTATAAAATTGCATGGAATCTTTTGAAGAATCATGAGGATGCAGAAGAATGTTTAAATGATACATGGTTTGCAGCATGGGGCTATATGCCGCCGAAGAGACCATCTGTATTATCTGCATTTGTTGGGAGGATAACAAGAGGGCTTGCCATTGACTGTTTCCGGAGAAAACAGGCCGTAAAACGCATGGATGGACATATTGTTGATGTCTGCGGCGAGATGGATGAGTTGAGTTTTTCTTATACGGTGGATGAAAGGATGGCAGAAAAGGAATTAATAAGAACCATAGAGAGTTTTTTAAGAAATTTGCCAGATGCAGACAGGGACATTTTTATCAGGCGTTACTGGTATCTGGACTCGATCAAAGACATTGCCAAAAGGCATGGTGTATCACAGGGATGCATCAAAACAAATTTATGCCGAAATCGAAAAAAATTATATCGTATTTTGCGACGGGAGGTGTTGGCATGAAAAAACAGTTTAACTTTTCAGATGAATTTGGAAAGATTGATGAAACGCTCATTGCGGAAGCGGGGAAAGCCTGGACGGTGAAAAAAAGCAATATTCTGAAATTATACAGATGGAAAATTGTTCAGGCAGCAGCAATCATTCTGATTTTTACTGCGGTAGCAGGCAATTCATATGTTCAGGCGGCAGTTAAAAAGTTTACGACGAAAATCGGGGAAATATTCTGGTTTTCCAAAGATTTGTCTGATTATACAGAAATCATCAATCAGACGCAGACACAAAATGATATATCGCTTACCATCAATGAGGTAATTCTGGATGATTACAGTCTGATCGTATCGGTGAAACCAAATTATGGAGAGCGAAAGGAAGCACCGTATCTATGGATCAATGATGAAAAGACACTGATTAACGGTCAGAGATACCAAAGCATCAGCAACACTGTCGGAGGAGGGATAGATCTGGAAGCATTTGAAAGTAATGGAATCGATACGGAAACGGTGCTGGCGCAGGAGTATGATAATATGGATTTATCCGATGGCGAAATAGAGGTTCATCTTGTGCTGGAAGCGGGAGAACATGTGCCGATCTTTCAGAAAAACCGTTCTGAGACTATCGCAGAGTTTGTTTATGATTTTACTATTAGTGGGGAGCAATTAAAGGCACAGACGGTACAAAAGGAAGTGAATATGGAAGTTCCGGGCGGGGATGGTCACAGCCTGATTTTAAAAGAACTTGTGATGAATGATCTGCGTTCCAGAATTGTGGCGTCCGGCGTGACCTGGAATGACAGGTGGATCAATGAATATGAATTGAAGCTGAAGGGGCAGGATAGCTTTGGCAATCCGGTAAGTTTTATGAGCATGGGATTCCGATCAGAAAATGAACTGCGGTTTGAAACAGATTTTTTCGGGGATTATGATGGCGGTGCTGTAGTGGATGAAGATAGCTTTCAGATGTCTGTACCCGACAAAAACTGCGCATATATGGACTTGCAGCTATACCAGAGAAAAATCCTGTGGGATTCGGAATCCTCAAAGAAACTGGAAGATGAATACTATGCGCAGGAAAGCCTTGATCCCAGTGAGGTGTATTCAGAAGAAGATAATTATGGATGGGAGCCAGTTGGTGATGTATTTCGGATTCAGGTAAAAGAATAATCAGGAATCTGATTTGAAGCAGTTTTATAATGACGAAAGGAAGGTTCGGCTATATGAAAGGTAAGATTATTTTAATGGGAGCTATTATGACTGTGATGGTGGTTATGGGAACATCATTAGCTGCTTTGGCAGGTGATACAAACACAGAAAATACAGGAAAGGCAGAATCAGAGCCAGAGTTTGATATGCCAGAGGAAAAACTGGTCAGAAACAGGGCAGGAAAGATCGTCGGTATAGACGCGACGGATGAACCGGTTTCCGTGCAATATCAGGATGTAGACTATGAACAGCTTATTTCATCAGAACAGTTCAGGGAATATGAGGAATTGGGACTGACCTGTGATGATAAAACGAAAATGCTCTATTTTTATGGCATGAAAGTTCAGTCTCTGTCAGACGAATATGAGGAAGGCAATGCGTTGCAGTATCTCACTGAAAACTGGGGAGAGAACAGCGAGCGTCTGTGTATTGACTTGTCTGCGGTGAGGGATGAGAATTATCATCTTTTATATTTTAAATTCTACAGGCAGCCATCGTATGACGAATTTCTGTATAATTTTGAAGATGAAGAATATGGAATAGAGGATGAGATGTGGGAGGATGAGGGAATAGCTGTGGATGAAACAGCAGAGATGGATGAAGAATCAGTTTCTATTGCGATTATTGGCGGAGCAGACGGGCCCACCAGTATATTCCTTGCAGGAAAATCAGGCAGCGCAGACGGAACGATCAATAGGGAAGATGAAATTAGAAAGCTATACGGTTTGAGAGCCGCAAAAGCTGAGGATGTTCAGACGGTCGGTAACATCATAACAGGATTGTCTAAAATTGGAATGATGCCGGAAACTGGTATGAGCTGTTCAGCAGAAAGAGGAGATGAGGGGATATATCTGGACATTCAGTTCGAGGATTCTTTGCCGGATACAGACGAAACAGTATTAAAACTGTCAGGCTGTGGAAATATTATTCTGGCATTAGTGGATGAGTTATCGGAGGTACGTTTCACTTATCCCGTAGAACGGGAAGAGAAGATGCAGTTTACGCTGTACTGGGATAAACAGGCTGCTCAAAACTCGTTGCTTGAAGGAAATGTAAAAGAATACGGGAAATCACTGGATAAATTTTCAGAGTTATTTTCAAATTTAGGATAGTTTGATATTTATGCGGAAGTTTGGCTGATCGGATCTGAAATACCGCTTGTACTGGAACATCTGGCCGGTTCTGCTCTCTCTTATGGTTGTTGGAATCCCCTTTGGGATGCAGCAATTCAAATTGGCAAAGCTGGCACTCATGCCATTTGGGGCGGAGGTGTATTAGGGTGCAGGGGCGGTAGTGATTGGGAAACATACCTCGGCAAAAAAAGGAGCCTATGCAAAAGATTTTATAGATATATTCATATTGCTGTGGTATACTTTTGCTAACAAGACAACTAATGCAAGACTTAATGAGGAAAGGCGTTCATATGACAACTTTTATTTGCTTTGTAATCGCTATGGTATTTTTGTATATTATGCGGTTGTTTACTGGTGGATTTAATGCAACCGAATTATTGTCATTTATTTTAATGGTTGTTTTGCTGGGTTCACATGTGTATTTGTCAACAAGGAAAAGAGTCATATATGGAATTGTGATACCTCTTCTGCTGGCAGCATCATTCTATCCGGTATATAAACTGATGCATCCTGCAGGGATGACACTTGTTGTGTTGATTTGCATGTATGTGGCAGCAATTGGTTGCTGCCTGTATATCTGGTATAAAGCACGGAAAGATAATGAAAATATGTCCTAATATTTTTCTATACAGGCCATAGAAAACTCATTTTTCCTATGATGGATTGTAGTTGGTGGATAGTTGTTTTTTATGATAGTAGTGGGCGGCAGCATTTTAGGCTGCCGCTTTTTGACTGCCTAACTACAAAAATGAGCAGTCGAAGAGGAGTAGATGAAAGCCATTCATCTTGGCTGGACGCTGGCCCGGCTGGTTTATAAAGTATTATGAAGTGTTCGTTTTTATTTCTAATAATTACCTCTTGATAATAGAACTTATGTTCGATATAATAAAGAACAGAAAAGCTTGTAAAGCAAGAACATAGGATATTAAAAACAGAGGAGGGGCGGCGGCATGAAACGAGTTATATTCCATATCGATGTCAATTCTGCTTTCCTCTCATGGGAAGCGGTATACCGTCTGTACCATCTTGGCGGCAAAGTAGATTTGCGCAGGGAGGTGGCGGCAGTAGGCGGCGATATGGCGATGCGTCACGGAATTATCCTTGCGAAGTCAATACCGGCAAAGCAATATCATATCCAGACAGGAGAGAGCATTGTGGAGGCAAAGCAGAAATGCCCAAACCTGATTCTTGTACCGCCAAATTACAGCCTGTATGAGAAATGTTCAAAGGCTTTTATGGAGATTCTGCGGCAGTATTCGCCAGAAGTGGAACAATATTCGGTGGATGAGGCGTTTGTTGATATGACGGGGACAGAAAGTCTGTGGGGTGATCCGGTGGAGGCTGCAGACCGAATACGGAATCAGATCCGGGAAGAACTGGGTTTTACCGTAAACATTGGGATTTCGGACAACAAGCTTTTAGCAAAGATGGCAAGTGACTTCAAAAAGCCGGATATGGTTCATACGCTGTGGAAGGAAGAGATTGAGGCGAAAATGTGGCCGCTTCCGGTATCAGAATTGTTTTTTGTAGGCCGGGCCACCACAAAAAAGCTTTTCTCATTGGGTATCCGTACCATAGGACAGCTTGCGGCAGCAGATCCGCATCTCCTAAAGTGCCATTTGAAAAAGCATGGGGAGGTTATCTGGGCATTTGCCAACGGAATTGATGTATCCGTTGTGCAGTCCGAGCCGCCTGCAAATAAGGGATATGGAAACAGCACAACGATAGCCTTTGATGTCTGTGATGCTTCAACAGCGCACCTGGTTCTGCTTGCTCTGGCGGAGACGGTAGGCACAAGGCTCCGGGAAGCAAAGGTGCGGGCAGAAGTAATTGCTGTGGGAATCAAGAATTTTGAACTGCAATACGCCAGTCACCAGATGACGCTTCGGAACGCGACAAATATCACGATTGAGATACACCGCTGCGCCTGCCAGTTGTTCGACCAATTGTGGGACGGTACGCCGATCCGGCATTTGGGCATCCACACTAGCAGAATCAGGGATGGAATGGATATGAGGCAGATGGATCTGTTTGATTCTACCGATTACGAAAAGCTGGAATGTATGGATGCGGCGGTAGACCGCATACGGATGCGTTACGGAAAGGATTCCATGATGCGGGCAGTTTTTGTGGGGAGCAGGATTGATCATATGTCGGGCGGAATCAGCAGGGAGAAAAGAACAGTTGATTATGGGAAACTGAACGTAGAATAGAGGTGTAAGAGATGGGATTTGCGTTAGAACAGCAGACGGAGAAGCTGCAGGAAAAGGCAGTTGAAGGGAGGCGGCAAAAGGTCGCGGTGTCCTGCTGGTTTACGTCAAAAGGGAAAAGCATTCCGCTGTTTCTCAAGTATGAGGATGCGGATGGGGGTATCCAGTGCATCCGGGATATCCAGCTATTAAAGTCAGAAGAAAAGCACTTCGCGGGCATCCGGATGAGGCGGTATGACTGCTGCGCGGAGGACGAGGGTATCATGAAGTATTTTACGCTTTTGTTTCATGTAGAAGATGGAATATGGGAAATAGTGGCAGGAGAATAGTACGGAAAAAGGCAGCAGGTAGTATACCGGGAGAATAATCAGTCTTTTAAGGGATTCCGTGAGGATGTTTTGCCAAAAGAGGTGCAGGTAGAATAAACAATATATTGAAAAGAAAACATTGACGGACACAATATATTGTGGTAAATTGTAATTGGATTATAGATTTGTGCATAGGCAGTTATGCAAAAAAAATTTAGTTCCGGCGAAAATGCCGGAAGAAACCTTTTAGGGAATCCTAGAACACATAGAATGACATCAAAAATCTGACAACGGGTTTTTGGTGTCTTTTTTTGTGTCTAAAGGAAGAAAGATGCTTATGCAAATAAAGAGAAGGAGGGCAGGAATAATCCGAATTGGAAAGCAGAAAAACATGCAATGAAATTCGCGGATAACAGACAGAAAAAAGATGGAGTTTTTAAGGAAGAGGGGCGTTTGTGCCCTTCTTTTGTTATAAGAGGAGTCTGGTATCCGCAGGAAGGGGTACCGGCATCTGTTATCAGCAGAAAGGAGAGGAAATGGTAGATTTATTTGCCGATATCCCGGAAGCGGTCATTGAGAGTACGCTTCACGCGATCTGGGAAAATCTGGATAAGGTGGAGGTTATGGGTTCCGCAGGGGCGAGGACAAGCTTTGGGAAAACTTGAGAAAAGCGTGCCTTGTACTCGTGAAAGACCAGTCGGCAGATTGGGGATTTAGGATACTCACCAGCTATCCGATGTTTTAAATGCAGGAAGATGGAGGAGAAGGATGAAATTACAGGTATTGATGGCCGTAAGGGAAGGAATCGCACAGGGAAAACGGATTGATTTTGAACTGGATAAGAAAAGCAACCTTTATATTGCATCCTGTGAAGGGCGGGCCTTTGGAGTAGTCAAAAGTCTGCTGACAGGGAAAAAACGGCAGTTTAAAAGGCTTGGGGATTCTTTCAGCGGTGTTGCGGTAAAGGTGCGGCCGGAAATAAGGGATATGGAAGTGAAGATCCGAAGGGAAAGGAGGAAATCATGGAAAGCACGCTGTTAGGGCGGACAAAGGAGCTGTTGGAATATGAAAGACGAGGAATATGCAGGATATTGCTGCCTTGTGATTGCGATCCTATGTGATTTGAATGCAGATGAGGCAAGAAAGATGTACCAGTATGGCCCGGAGCATCCACTGTGCCGGAAGATTTTGAGCAGGAAAGTACGGCTGTCCGGACTGGAAAAATTGGACAGAAAAAAGTCCGGGGAAGTGATGGATGAACTGCTGAGCCAGGGATACAGCGTGGATGCCGTATCAGAAGCATTTTGCTGCTTTCCGTCAACGGTAAGGCGGAGAGTACGGGAAAGAAAGGAAAAAGGAAAGGAGGAAGAGGATGCACCTTCACAAATTTGCGGACATGGCATATTTTGAGGAGATTGGGATAGGTGGCAGTCTTCCGGCAACGGAAGAATACCGGAGTTTTTTTAAAAAGCTCCATCCGTCACAGCTTTTAAACTCCATCGTCCGGATACCAATTTATGAGGTGAAGTATTCTTATTTTACGAACCGTGGGAATTACCGCGTTTCCTATAAATATATCCTCATAAGGCTGGAGCATGAGGACGTGGACCTGGAGATCGAGATGGCATTCCATGACTGGGTAGACGAACTGAATAAGAGTAAACCTTACCGGAAGATTTCCAACGCAGAAATTCTGGAAATCCGCCGGATTGCTTACGCGGGCTTCCGGATTGGCTTATAATAACGCTTTATTTCTTCGTATCCCCGGTATCAGCCGGGGTTGCCGCTTAGAAAGGCTGCGATTGCGCGCAGGCCTTTTGATAGAAGGGATCGGTCAGGCGGCGTAAAAGGACACACCGAAAAGTATGGCTTTTCCGTTCAGGAGCAAAATCAAATGCGAAGGACGGGGAAGAAATGGAGCAGCTTTGTTTATTTAGCCTGGAGCAGAAGATCGGGCGTGCAGTCAAAGCGATACAGATGTTTGAGGCTGCCGCACTGCAGATGCACCCGGAGGGTTATTATCTGGCGTTCAGCGGGGGAAAAGACAGTCAGGTGGTTTATCAGCTTGCAAAGATGGCTGGGGTGAAGTTTACGGCCCACTACCATATTACGACCGTAGACCCGCCGGAACTGGTACAGTTTGTCAAAAAGGAATACCCGGAAGTCATTATGGAGCGCCCGGAGATGTCCATGTGGAAGCTGATCGTAAAGAAGGGATTTCCGCCAACCAGAAGGGTGCGCTACTGCTGTTCGGAATTAAAGGAACGGGGCGGTGAAGGGCGTTTTGTCATTACCGGAGTCCGGTGGGCAGAAAGCAAAAGCCGGAGTGGGCGTGGCCTTGCGGAAATATCGGGGGAAAAGGAAGCAAAAGTAGTCCTGCTCAATAATGACAATGATGAGAAACGGCGCCTGATTGAGAACTGCCAGATTAAAGGAAAACGTGTCTTGAATCCAATCGTAGACTGGAGCGATTCGGAAGTATGGAGCTTTATCCATCAGCATATCCATATCTATTGCAGTTTATACGACTGCGGTTTTAACCGGATTGGCTGTATTGGTTGCCCGTTGGCGTCTGTCAAGAAGAGAAAACGGGAGCTTGCCCGTTATCCGAAATTCGAGGCGGCGTATCTGAGGACTTTTGAGCGGATGCTGAAAGAACGGGAACGGGATCATGATAGCGACAATGAATGGAAAAACGCGCAGGATGTCTATCTGTGGTGGATGTATGGAAAGGAAAAGAAAGAAGAACAGGTAAAAGGTCAGCTATCCCTGAAACTGGGGACTGAAGACAGGAAGGTGGTGGACGGAAAAACGAAGGTAAAAGGAAAATCGCTGCAGGAATGGAAGCTGCTGTACCAGCAGTATTCCGGCCAGTGGCAGAGAATCCATGACTATGGCGACGGAGATAAGATGTGGGCGGATGGAATTACGCTCAACCAGATAAGGAGGGAACTGCTGAATGTGCAGGAGGCCCTTTTTTCATATGGAGAAGATGTATCCATCCCGCAGGAGGTGCCTGGAAATTATGTGGCAGGTGCAGAACGGATCCGGAAGGTGGCGGCAGGCAATCTGGAGAGATACCTGCAGTCGGAGGATTACCGTTATCTGTGCCGGATGGAAGGGCAGCTTACCGACGCACAGAAAAAGAGGACGCAGATATCCTTTGCGCTTGGAAAAGTGCGCGGCTTAAAGCTGGCATCTGACCGGGATGATCTGGTTGTGCTGCGGGAATTTGGAACAGAAGGGCAGTTTGACCGGCTGCTCGCGGATACCGCAGAGAGGGTAAGGAAACTGCCGAAGGGAAAGAAAACAGGGCAAAGTGAATGTGAAGACTGGCAGGTGGAAGGCCAGATGAGTATTTTTGACCTGGCATCTTAAAGAAAGGAAGGAAACGAATGGTAGACCAGAAAATGATAGCAAGAATATTCACAGATTTCCGGAATCTTTATACCGGGAAGGCGGTGGCAGGAATCCATGCACTGTGTGAAAAGTACAAGAATCATCGGATGCTGATGGCGCTTCTCTCCAACATGGACGAGGCGGTAAAGCTTGATGTGCCGGCGGCGATGAAAGAGATCTATTCCTTTTATAAGGAATACAGAGGGCTGGACCTGACAGACGAGGACTGGGCGGTGATCGTGCAAAGCGTAGCCCGGATGGCGACGGACAATGGGGATAACAGATGGTACCGCGGGGTCATTCTGGAAATTGTCAATATTCTGGAGTCTGATGACCGGGAACGGCGCCGGATCGCAAAAGAAGTGGAAAAAGAGATGGAAGAGGCAGCACGGGCAGCAGAGCAGGAAGCAGCCTGACGAAAAGCGGCGGGAGGGGCGTATATCCCCTCCTGCATGCAGTTACAGGAGGAAAATTATGTTAGATAAAATCGTGAAGAGCGTGAATGAGCTAAATGCGACTGCGGAGCATCTCCGTCAGAGCGGCGGTACCAACGAACTGAAAAAGCTTGCAAAAGCCTGGAACGTGCCGTATGCACAGACCGAGGATTATATTAAGGGGAAACGGTACCGGCTGATGGAGGTTCCGGTTTCAGACAGGGAATTCAGGACGTATTCCGAGAAGCTGAGGGAAGAAATGCTGGCTTTGGATGATAAGTACCTTGCATCGGTTATCGCATGGCACATCATGCGGAAATGTGAAGAGGATGGGGAACTTGGAGAGATGGTGTTGAAAAAGCATAAATCCCTCCAGCGGTGTATGGATTTTATCACAGGCAAGGCATTTGAGGTAGCCACGGAACAGGCAAAACAGAAGGGACTGGAAGGTGTGCAGAGAAATACCGGACTTGCCCTGACACAGAACGAAGTGTTTCCGTGGGCAGAAGATTATTATCGGAGTGACGATGAGGAAGCAGTGAAAAAGAAAGAGACGGAGGATAAAGAGGAAATCCAAAAGGAATGGGCAAGACGGGAAGGCGGCGCCGGCGCGAAAGTGGCGGCATCCGGACAGAAAAAGGCTTCTCCGAAGGCGAAAAACGGAACAAAAAAGAAGGAAACTGACAAGGCTGGGAAGACTACCGGAAGTGGTGCGGCGGCTGGAACAAAGAAGACCGCAAAAACAGACACATCCGGGCAGCTTTCACTGTTTGACTTGGCGGATTAGGGGGTACGGTATGATTGCTTATAAAGGGTTTAAGTGTGATCTTACCTGCCTCGGCTACCAGTTTTACGAAGACAGGGTTAACGTAACAGAGAAGGCAAACTGTGCGAAGAATGGCTTTCATTGTGCAGAGAATCCGCTTGATTGTCTTTCGTATTATAGAGACTGGCGAAATTCTGTCTACTATGTGGTTAAGGCGGAAGGGGATCTGGATGAGGATGCCGTAGACAGTAAGATCTCGTGTACAAGGATGACACTGGTAAAAAAACTTTCAATGGAGGAACTGCTGCTCCACGCACTGGCTTATATGGTGCGCCATCCCGGGCGGAACTGCCATTCCTGCGTACAGCAGGAAAATGGAAAAGTATGGGATGGGTTTGCCATTGTCAGGGGAAAGAATCCAAGGGCAATAGGGAAAATGGGTGATATCCTTGCACTTGCGAAGGAATTCCCGGACAGCAGGAAGATACAGGAAGTAGCGCTGTTTGTGATCGATGGGGAAACGTATTTCCCGGATATCAGCTACGATGTTTCAGGAAAAAGTATGGAAAGGATGGCAGCATGAAGAAAAAAGGATTGTTGGAACTTCCGGTTCTGAAACTTACGGATGGGATGATTGCCCATGCGCTAAGCAAGGAGCGGGAAAAGGAGCATATTTTAGGAAACAAGCCTGCTTATGATGTGGATTATTATTTCCGCGCGGCAGTAGAGAATGGCATCCTGCAGATTGATATTTATCCGATGAAAGATATACGCAGCGGCGAGACGGGGCCTGCATACCGGATATTTTTTGATAAATCGGAGCCAAACTTTATTACCTATGACATGAAAAGGAGTAAGTGGAGGAAATCGAGGATTGAAAACCTGCCAAATATTAGATGGTACTGGTATGGGGAACTCTATATAGCGCAGGAAGAACGGCAGATTGTCACGAATTATCTTGGACTGTCAGAATTGAATATGCTGGAAAAATGGCAGCGGCAGATCCGCACAAAGCAGAGGGAAGAGTCAATAAAAAGAAAAACAGATAAATGGGATGCGGTGATGGAGAAAATACCGGGGCTTCCCAAAGATTGGAAAGAGTGGCTGGCAAAACAGGCGGTCAGGGAACATTATATGTTTTATGAATACCGGAAAAGCGGTAAGATACAAGGACGCTGCAGCCGGTGCGGAAAAGAACAGATCCTGATAAAGCCAAAATATAACAGGATGGGGAAGTGTGAAAAATGCAGGTATCCGGTAACCTATAAATCTGTCGGGAAGTGCGGAAGTTTTTCCACGAAAAAATATACGGCCCATCTGGTCCAGCGGATGGAAGACAGGGTGGTATCGCGGCAGTTCAAGGTACATGCAATTTACCGGAAAGGAGCTTTTGACACGCCGGAGTTATCTTCATGGGAAGAACGCAGGCTGATTTTAGAGCCGGACGAAACGGTGCGAGCCTTTTATTACGGGGAATATAAGGACCGTAAAATGCACTGGATCGAAACGGAACCAAAAGCTTATATTTCGCCATACTATGTAAGACCAGAGAATTGTTCGGAAAGGGGAACTGTTTACAGGAGGACACTCCCAGGACTGGCAAAGAAGGAACTGAAAAAGACAGGGCTTCTTGAGATGGTGCGGTCACAAAAAACCATTTCTCCGGAGGAGTTTTTGTTATCCGTGAAAAAGAAACCGGTTCTGGAAAAGATCATAAAGGCTGGGCTTGAGACGCTTGCTGCTGACCTGCTGAAAGGTTCCGACCTGTTTGAGCTTGGAAACAGCGGGAAGCTGCACCAGTGTCTCGGCATTGACCGGAATCAGTTAAAGCGTCTCCGCGAAAGCCAGGGTGGCGCGCCTTATCTGAAATGGCTTCTGTATGAGCAGGAGTGCGGAAAGAAAATTGCGGATGAGGTAATTTTGTGGTTTCTCCAGGAGGACATCAAGCCGGAAGATATCTCTTTTATTACAGACCGTATGAGCCCGCTCCAGGTTATGAATTATATGGTGAAGCAGCAGAAAAAGATGGGAGAAACGTCTGTTTCCGGCGTTCTTGCCACATGGAGGGATTATCTGCGCATGGCAGAACTGAGCGGAATTAATATAAGGGATGAAATTGTCTACCGTACGGCGGAACTGGTGAAGCGCCATGATGAGATGGTGCAGCTGCGGGAAAAACAAAGAAATGAGGAGGAGGAAAAAGAAGTCCTGAAGCAGTATCCATCCCTGAATGAAACGCTTGCATCACTCAAAGGGAAATATGATTACCAGGATGGGACATATGCTGTCGTCGTTCCGGAAGGCGTGTCGGACCTGCTTCATGAAGGGAATGTCCTGCAGCATTGTATCAACCGTACCGATCATTATTATGAGCGGATCGTCAAAGGGGAATCGTATATTTTGTTTTTCAGAAGAGTCGGTGCATTAACCGTTCCGTATTATACGCTGGAAGTCGAACCAGGTGGCACCATTCGTCAGATCAGAACAGAATATAATCGACAGAAGGAGGATATTGCGGAGGTTTCAAAATTTCTGCAGAAATGGCAGAAGGAGATTGCAAAGCGTATGACAAAGGCTGACTGGAAACTGGCAGATACCAGCAGAAAGCTGCGCCAGGAAGAATACGCACAGCTCCGTAAAGACCATGTCCGGATTGGACGGGGAACTTACGAAGGGCAGCTCCTGGCAGACATCCTGGAGGCAGACCTGATGGAGATGCCAGAGGCAGCGTAAATGGAGAAAGATTGGAAACAGGGAAACGGCGGGGGATTTTTCCCGCCGTATTCTTCAGGAAAGGACAGAAGAGTTTTGGCGGAAGTGACAGGAGGGATGGCAATGAGTGAAACAGAATGCAGGCTCTGCTCCAAACGGTTAAATAGATGGGACAGACGCCTTTCGAAGACATTGGCATATAAACAGCCGCTGTGCGAGGCATGTATTGCAGCAGAGTATGATATGGAGAAGAAAGCGCTGAGGGCAAGGATGGAACGTTATTTTGACATCCGCCCCTGCCAGGGGATTTAAAGTATGGAAAAAGAATTAAATTTGCTGACACAGGAGCTGCTCCTTACAGGGTATTCAGAAAAAAATTACCCGGATTATGTACGAATTCCGCCTAGTCATTTTGAGGATGAATTACTGGATAACATGTATGGCGGTTTTGAGTTTAGGCGGGATTATCTGTCGAAACAGTATTATCAGACTGGATGTGGATTATATGTAACGGAAAAAAACTGTATCAGTAGGATGTGGTATATGAATATATACTGGTGTTTTGAAAACGATAATGTACTGATCCACTGCCCGTACCATAAGAAAAATTGTCATCTGAATAATCCTATACTTACTGGTATGGAGCATGCATTTTGTTTTTGCTCCTGCCACATGGCTGTAAAGTATGAGTATGAAAACAGTGTGGAGAAGCTTTTAGAAGAGCAGGAGCAGGAAAAAAAAGAATTGTATGAGCAATTCAGAAAGGAATATCAGGGAGAAATCTGTTGGGAGCACATGCATTATGAACCTGACGGAAAGAAATGGAGCTTTCGGTATGATCCGATAAAGTGCGTGAAATGTTATTACGCTTACTGCCCGGTACTTTACCGTCCTTTGGCAAAGGAAAAGGGAAATGTGTTTTATGATGTGCGCGTTTCTACAATAAGAAGGGATGGTTCGTTCTTTGACGGAGAACCGCTTGTCCATGTCATTAAGGGAAAGAAATTGTTGGAAAAGCGTGTTTCTATGGATATCTGCCGTGCGGCTGCAGCTTCTGATTCTACCAGAGAGGCCATTTTCAGGCGGGAATGGTGGAATGGATATTCTATGCAGAAGCTGTATGATCCGGATTTAGAAGTTGAGATTATAAATATCCGGGCAGAACGCAGGGAATGCAGGGATCTGGAGCAGGATCTGGAGGATATCAGGAACGGGATTCTTGTTGTACATGACTCTGACCGGATAGAAAACCAGAAAGAACAGAAACGTGAGCGGAAACGGAAACGGCAGGAACTTTTGGAGCGGAGGATTGAAAAGAATGGTTATGAAAGCCTGGATAAAGCGAAACGCCGACAGGCAGAAAAGCAGATTGGGAAGGAGAGAATCAAAGAACTGGACGAGAAATGGAAAAGAAGCCAGGAAGAGCAGCAGTTGTCATTGGATGCATGGATGGAATTGTAGGATTTTGAAACTTTTGAGGATTGTACAGATGGGAAAAGAGCCTGGAAGGGAGGAAAAATATGGATGATGAAGAAAGGCTGGTAATCTGCCAGCAAGAAATCCGCAGGCTGCGGGGCGTTGTACGGTGGATGGAAGAATACGAAGAACGGTATGTGGAGTCACTGAGGCAGGAGATTGAAAAGGAAGATGATGGGTGCGAAGGGCTTATACGGGCACTGCAGTTATGGATGGAAATTTAAAACAGGGAATCACCCAAAAAGAAAGGTTCTGCAATCACGGAACCTTTCTCTTTTTCAGAGAAAGGATGGTAAAAATGGAAGCAATTAAGATGTCAGGAAAGGAATATCTTCTTTATTTGAGGGCACGTCAGGAGCAAATAAAGGCATATGTCATGGAATGCTTTAAAGAGGCAAAGGATGAGATGCTGTCGGAGCAGGAGCTTTTTGAGATGGTTGAGGAAAAGTTCCGGTGTGAGCTGCCGGTAGATGATCCCGAAAATGTAATCTTAAAAGGTATTCTTACCAATATGCTTGACTGGTATGAGGTGCAGGGATATCTGACACCGGTATCCATGAAATATGGACCGGGATACCGGTTGAACCGTAAAAAGCTGAAGCAAGCGGCATGACTGGGGGGAAATGTTTATGAGTGAGAATAAAGGGGCTCTGTCACCCGCGGATATCCGGCATTTTTGTAAATGGCTGGATCCAAAGAGAGATTATGGGGATATATTCTGGGTATTTACCTGTTTTTCCCGGCAGGATTATGCGGATGCAGTGAAAATTCCGTATCTGGATGAGGTCTGCTTTGGGCTTCAGGATAAAGGCGGTGGCTGTGTCTGTGAGGCTCTGATGACATGGGAAAAGATAGAGGGCGGTATCCCAAGCATAAGGGCTTTTTCTGAGAGCTTTGCGATGCTGACAAGCCCGGCTATGAAAAAGGTGTTTCAAAAGCTTATGAAGAGGAAAGAACGCTTCACACCGGAAGAATTTGCGGATGTTTTAGTGGACTGCGGGTTTCTGGATATGTCAGACCGAAGCAGGGATGAAAGCGTATCTCATGCCGGTTAACGGGGAAAGGAATACATGAAATGAAGAAAAAACAGTTATTGAAGCTAAAGCAATTGACGGCGACCGAAGAGATGGTCCGTATGGCAAAGGAGGATATCCCTGTGCAGAAACAGGAATGCTCGGGTTATTTCTACCAGTATGGTATGCACATTATGGCAGAGGTGGAGGAAAAAATCCTGAAGGTCGCTTTGTTCCTTACGGAGTATCTGTCACTTGGCGCAGCGGAGCCAGTATATACGATTTTCGTGGATAAAGAAAAGAACGATTTTATCGGATACGATCATTTGCATAAAAAATGGACGAGCGCAGTCTTTGACCGCCTGAATTTTACATATGCAGTTTTCCGCTCTGAGAAATACTGTGATGATGCCAGTAAGCAATGCATACAGATATATCTGCAATCAGACCAGGATGCGGAAGATGCGCTGCTTTCTTTCCAACTGAATGTCCGCAGGCAGAATCTGCTGAAAAAGCATAAGATTCTCACTGACAAGTGGGATCAGGTAATGCGGGAAGTGCCGAAACTGCCAAAGAAATGGGAGCATTGGCTTAAAAAGTCAGCCCTTTCACAGAATTTCATTTTTTATGAGCCGAGCCGGAAAGGAACAACGCATGGTTATTGTACCTGGTGTGAAAAGGAAGTTCCGGTGGAACATCCTAAACATAACCAGAAAGGGACATGTTACTGCTGCCGCCGTAAGATCACGTATAAATCCGTAAAGATGGCGAAAAAGGTCATCACAGAAGAGGAAACGGCGTACCTGGTACAGAACTGTGGAAACGGACTTGTTGTGCGTGAATTTAGGCTGCAGCTTCTGGCAGTGATGTCATCATACAAAAAACCGCTGTTCCAGTGGTATGAGCGAAGGAGGTTTGTCTATGACAGTAATTTCCAGAGTACGGAGTATTACTATGGCAGCGATCAGACAGAACGGGGATACCGATGGATACAGGGAGAGCTGAAAAATTCGTGGGGTGTGGGATGGCGCTATTATGTGGAATGTGTGCGTGGTTCTGTGTACAGGAGAAATCTTTGCAGACTGAACCAGACCATGCTTGGGCGGACAGGGCTGCCAGAGTATATAAAGGGCACTTCGTTTGTAAATCCCTGTGAGTATCTCACCCAGTTAACCAGACAGCCTGTATTGGAGCAGATCGTAAAAGCAGATTTGATACAGCTTGCAAAGGAGATGGTAACCACTGGAAAATTTGTGGAATGCAGGCCGTCAAAGGAGCTTGGAAAGAGCCTTATGGTTGACCGGTTCCGGTTGAACCGCCTGCGCGAAAGAAATGGCGGCGCTGATTATCTTGCGTGGCTGAGATTCGAAAAGGAGCAGGATGGATTTATTCCAGACACGCTTATTGACTGGATGGCAGGCCACGGAATCCTTCCGAAAGACATCGGTTTTATAAAAGACCGCATGAGTGTGCAGCAGGTGAAGAATTATCTGGAACGCCAGTCAGCAGAAAGCGGGGAGTCGCCCAAAGATCTGCTGACAATCTGGGAAGACTATCTTATTATGGCGAAACGGTCGCAGATTGATGTGGGTGACCCGATCATATACCGGGCGAGGGAACTGGTACGCAGGCATAATGAACTGGCGCAGTCGGTGGGGAACACCAACATCTTACGCCAGGCGGAGGAACTGGAAAACTCATATCCTATGCTGACGCAGCTCTATGGGGAACTTGAGAAGTATGAATATTCCGATAAGGAGTATAAGATCATTTCACCCCGGCGGACGGAGGATATCCTGATTGAAGGGGAAAAGCTGCGGCACTGCATTGACAGAAATGACCGGTATTTTGAGAGAATGAATCACAGGGAGTCATACATTTTATTCCTGCGTAAAGCGGATGATGAAAGGACACCGTATTATACGCTGGAGATTGAGCCGAACGGTACTATACGGCAGAAGCGTACCCTGTACAACCGGCAGCTTGACGATATCAAAGAGGCAGAAAAGTTTTTGCAGAAGTGGCAGAAGCAGCTCCAGCGGAAACTCCTTCAGGAGGATTATGAGCTGGCAAAGCGCAGCAAGGTGCTGCGGGTGCAGGAAATGGAAGAACTCCGCAAAAACAAGGTTCGCCTCAACGGAAACTTCCAGGGAAAGCTGCTTGCGGATGTTCTTGCGGAAGATTTAATGGAAGTGGAAGTTGTGGAAGCATTGGCTGCGTAAACGGCTATGAAAGGAGGATGTGGATTGGATAAAAGATTACTGGAACTGGCGAAAAATATCTCAAAGGCTGGAAAAGATGTTGCCAGGGACAGCAAAAATAAAGATTATGTTATCGGGCATGGCAGGAATCTGATTACAGTTACGAGTGACAGCGGCTATGAGGCTATCTTGATTGGAGATGCAGGAGGTAATGACGGGTATATGTGTCTTTACACGAACAATACGGAAAAAAGAAACAGTTTTCCGGCAGTGCGGAAGATTGCTAAATTATTGGAAGCTGTTGCAAATAAAGAAAGACTTCCGGAAGGAGAAGGAAGGGCTGCATATTATGACTGGGAAATATTTGGAGGACTAGAGAAGCACTTGGAGTATTTTTCGCGTGTTGTAAAAAATATGGCGGATCTTTGGTAAAGATGTGGTGACTTAAAATGAATCTGGCAGAGGTATGGGTAAAAGCCCATCTCTGCCAGATTTTTTGGGAAAAATGTTAGAAATCATACAGAAAAATATTTTTTTGTCTTTCTTCTTAGTGTAGGAATAAAATTGAACGCTCACATGTGTCCGGGTACGTTGAGCTGACTGCATGGGAAAAGGAGGATGGATGAAAGAAAACAATGTTGAAAAAGGCGCCTGCGCGAAAGGGGGACCGAAAAATTTATTGAAGGGAGCACCGGGAACAATTCTGGAAAGATATGGAATCAATGAGATCCTGCGTTTACTGAATAAAAAAGGGTATCGCAGCTTGGAGGCAATAGCGGTACGAAAAGAAATGGAACAATCGAAAAAGATTTATGATGATCTGATACGGAACCAAAACAACATGCCAGGACAAGATAGGCTGGCGGAAGCAGTTGTTAAGTATTACCTGTTTCAACTGGAGGAACTAAAGAGGGAGCTGCCGTATGATGCGATGGGATGTGGGCTTACTGTGCCATTACTGGTATTACGAGAGTTTCAGAAGGAAACAATAACGGATAGAATCCTAAATTTTTTCGGGAATTCAGAGATTCTTAATAAAGAGGAATTACATTGGGAAATTCAACGGTTTATCACAGTTCATCTTGATCCGAGAGGGGTTGTGCTGTATATGGATCTTTTGGAAAAATCGAACGAAGCTTAAAGAATAATCCGAAAGGTATCTTTTTGTGAAGAATTGGAAAAACTGGTAGTATAAGGAGGCGATATCTATGACGGAAATTGAAAGACTGGAAGCATGCAAGGCTGTAGACATTAAAACGGTAGATCGGGATAAGCTGCCAAACTATCATGAGTTAATTTCAGAATTGGACAGCAGGAAAGATGATAAGATGGCTGTAATCCTTAGCCGCTCAGATAATCCATATATATATGAAGACATGGGCTATGTAGTAAAGAGTGTTTTTGATGAGGCATCCTCCCTGTCTTATATAGACTGTACAAAACAGCTTGTTGCCAAAAAAGCCGGATTGGCATAAATATCTGTATAAGGAAATTGTTGGATTTTTAAAATTTTACGTTCACACATAAGACGAAGTGTGCTATAATACGAGCAGGACTAAATTGAATGGAGCACTTCTATTTAAGGGTTCTGCTTTGGCAGAATCTTTAATAGGAGTGTTTTTTATGCAAAAAAATATTTGGATAGCTGCAAAGTATCTTCGTCTTAGCATTGAAGATGGGGATAAGGAAGAGAGCGAATCTATCGTTAATCAGTCGATTCTGATTGATAATTTTATGAAAACGATATCGGATATCACGATAGTAGAAACGTTTAAGGATGATGGTTTTTCAGGTATTGATTTTAACCGCCCTGGTTTTCAGGCGTTGATGAAAGCAGTTGAAAATAAAGAAATTAACTGCATCATTGTGAAAGACTTGTCTCGGTTTGGCAGGGAGCATATTGATGTAGACCGTTATATTCAGAAAGTATTTCCGCAGTTGGGAGTACGTTTTATTGCTATCAATGATAACTATGATTCAAAGACAGCAAATATAACGGATACCCATCTTGTTCTACCTGTAAAATCATTTGTCAATGATACGTATTGCAGACAGAACTCTCAAAAAGTCAGAAGTCATTTGAATGCGAAACGAAATATCGGAGAATATGTCGGAAATTATGTGTCTTATGGGTATAAGAAGTGTGAAAGTGATAAAAGCCAGATTGAGATTGATCCGGCTGCGGCAAAGCATGTAAGGGATATCTTCATGTGGAAGATGGAAGGAATGAGCAATCAGAGGATTGCTGATAAGTTAAATGGGTTGGGAGTATTAGCCCCGGCCGATTATAAACGGGCTACAGGAGTGAATTTTAAATCATCGTTCCAAACGCATCTGACATCGAAATGGTCAGCAGTAGCAATTATTCGCATATTGAAGAATCCGATATATCATGGTGTTCTCCAGCAAGGTAAATCACAAAGAATTAACTATAAGGTAAAAATACAGAGAGCTTTGCCAGAAGAGGAATGGGTGGTAATTGAGAACCATCATGACGGTATTGTTACGGAAGAGGAATTTGAAACAGTACAGATGTTGCTTGCAAAGGATACCAGGGTGGCTCCGGGAGAGAACAGGCTATATATGTTCGGCGGCCTGCTTGCATGTGGGGATTGTGGCAGTAATTTGATACGCAGAACCATCAGTTATAAAGGCGAAAAAACGATATTCTATATCTGTGCTTCTTATAATAAAAAGAAAGATCGATGTACCAGACACAGCATAAGAGAGGACGTCTTAATCAAGCTGGTGACAGATTCTTTGAAAATGTATTGCGAAACGACGGATGCCATAAGGGAGGCGGTGGATTATCTGAAAACCAATTCTTTGGATACACAGATACTGGTTCAGCATGATGACCTTGTGCTTGGGTTAAGGAACAAACTTAATAAATATTATAAGTTATTACATTCCTTGTCGGGGAGTCTTGCAAATGGAATTATTTCCAAAGAAGATTATACATTGCTTAGAGAGCGGTACCAGTCAGAGATAAAGAATCTGGAAGCGAGCATTGAAAAGCAGGAAGAGTATATTGAAGATCTTTTAAATAACAAATTGCTGTGTGAGGAATGGGTTGATACATTTCTGGAGAAGCCAAGTTTAGGAAAGCTTGATCGGGATATGCTTCTTCAGTATATACGTAAGATAAAAGTATTTGAAGATAAAAAAATAGAAATTGTGTACAGATTTCAGGATGAGCTTGCCGCTGCAGCGAGATTGGCAGAAAAGATTGGAAAAACAAAGCAGGAGGCGATATAATGGCACGAACGAAAAACCGGCAGATGAAACATGCTGAAAAGCAATTACAGTCATCACCTCTGAAACTATGGAAAGCTGGTATTTATACAAGAATTTCTGTTGATATGAATGGTGAAAAAAGGGAATCTTTAGAGACACAGAAGTTGGTTGCCCTTTCTTATGCGGAGACGCATGCGGATATCGAGGTCGTGAAATTTTATCAGGATGACGGCATATCAGGTACAAGGTTCGACAGGGATGATTTTGTAAGGATGCTGGATGATATAAAAGCAAAGGAAATTAATACGGTTATTGTAAAAGATTTGTCCCGGTTTGGCCGAAATCTTGAAGAGGTTTCGAATTACCTCGAAAAGATATTTCCTTTCATGCAGGTTCGTTTTATTTCAGTCAATGACAATTATGACAGTATAAGTCCGGAATGTGACAATCAGATGCTTGGTATTATGATCTCAAATCTTGCGAATGATATGTATGCGAAAGATGCATCTGTAAAAAGTTCCGGGACGATGAAAATTAGAATGGAATCTGGAGGATATTGCGGAGGGGATGCGCCTTATGGATACAAAAGAGGGAGGGATGAAAAAGGTAATCCTGTTACAATCCCAGATTCATTAACAGCTCCATATGTCGTTAAAATCTTTGAAAAACTTGCTGCCGGGCAGTCTTATTTGAGTATTTCACGGGAATTCAATGAAATGCTGCTTACTCCGCCAAGACTTTATGCGAGAACCGGGAAGTTATTCCTGGATAGCATTGATGAGGCTGATACGCATTGGTGTTCCTCAACAGTGAAAAGAATTGCAAAGAATAAGCATTATTTGGGAAATACTTATACGCACAAAACCAGAACGTCTCTTCTGACAAAAGAAAAGAATACAATGCTGGATCAGAGCGAATGGAATGTTCATGAGAATACGCATGAAGCATTAGTCAGCAAGGATTTATTTGAGAAAGTACAGGCAATTATTCAAATGAAACAGGAAAATGCAGTACCAAAGAGAAATTTATCGGAACTTGAGACATACGGGAAAACGGATAGCAAGTATGCAGGCCGGATTTTTTGTGGGGAATGCGGGGCAAAAATGGCTAGAAATTTTCTTCGAAGAGAACATAATGGTGTGCTGTATTATCATTACTATTATATTTGCGATAATTACGCAAAGATATCTACAACAAGATATAGCTGTAATCGGTGGACTGAAACTGTCATTGACGAGCTTGTATACCATGCAATTTTAAGGCAGTTAAAAGCAATCAGTGATTTGAAGAGTCGGCTTAATCGCTTTAATGATGAGTATTACGACACCTATAAAAGATTTCTGATCAAAGAGCAAAGCAAAATAACACAGCTAAATAAAAAGAATGAAACCAGACGATTTCAACTTTACGAAGAATATGTTTCAGGGGATATAGATACAGAGGAATATAATTGTTCGATTGAAAAAGTGTCTGTTGTGGAAAAAGAATTACTGAAAAGACAGGAAGAGCTGGAAAAAAGCAGCCAATTCGTTGAAAAACTGTGCAAAAAGAATTATTCATGGCTTTATGATTTCATTAAGGGGAAGAGTATGGAATTTCTTACACAAGAAGTTGTATCTTCCTATATCAAAAAAATAACTCTATACGAAAATAAACGAATAGAGATAGAATTTAAGTTTCAGGATGAATTGATGAAGCTGGAAAAAGACCTTGAGGAGGGGATGATCAAATGCAAGATGGTAAGTGCATAGTCAAATATTTAAGATTATCTCTGGAAGATGACGATATTATGGACGAGTCCAATAGTATTACCAATCAACGTATTATTATTGGGCAATATATAGCCGGAAAAAAGGAATTTAAGGATGCCGAGGTGGTAGAATTCAAAGATGATGGCTATAGTGGAACTAATTTTGAACGTCCGGGGTTTCAGGAAATGATGGAATTAGTCAGAGAAGGAAAAGTCAGTACCATAATTGTGAAAGACCTTTCCAGGTTCGGCAGGAATCATATAGAAGTCGATACCTATCTGGAACAGATTTTTCCGTTCCTTGATGTCAGATTCATAGCCATCAACGATAATGTTGATAGCAGTCATTATGATTCCGGAATGCCGGGGATAGATGTTGGTTTCAGGAATATTATTAACGAGCATCACAGTATTGATACTTCTGTAAAGGTAAAGAAGACTTTGATACAGAAACGAAAGGCGGGTAAATATATGGGTGCGAGAGCACCGTATGGATACCTGAAGCCGGATGAGGATGTAACCAGTTTGGTAATAAATCCGGAAACAGCTCCGATTGTCAAAATGATGTTCCAAAAATATCTGGATGGTATGAACATTACACAACTTACTCGCTATTTGAATGAGCAGGGCATTATGTGTCCGGGACAATATAAAAAAGAAGTTTTAAAATCTGGTGTGAAGAATACCACGAATAAGTATATTTGGTATCCTACTACTGTCAGATTGATTTTGACAACGGAAACCTATGTAGGAACTACAATAGGCGGAAAATGGAAAGTTGCTTCTGTTGGCAGCAACAAGCATGTGAAAATGAAAGAAGAAGATTGGATTGTGGTGGAGGGAACTCACGAACCGATTATTTCCAAGGAGATGTTTGATGCAGTGCAGGAAAAACTGGAATTAAATTCCAGAAAGAAGAAGAATTTTCATAATAACAAGTATCCTCTGAAAGGATTGATAAAGTGTGGTGGGTGCGGTCAAAGTATGCATCATATATCCAGATGTCGGGCACATTTTAGGTGCGCCAGAAAATTTAACATGGCAAATCCCTTATGTGCAACAGATAACTTGTATGAAGAAGAGTTCAACGCTATTATATTTGATGCGATTAAGTTATTTGCGAAGATAAGTGATGAAGCGGAACCGATACTGGAATTAGAAAAGAGTAAACTGAAATCCATAGTTAATGATTCTGAAAAGAAGATACGAAATGCAAATGATTGCATTAGCAGATATAAGCATCAAAAAACGGAGTTGTATATGAAATATGCAATGGAGGAGGTCTCAGAAGAGGAGTTTACGAGAAAGAATGACAGGCTGGATCAGCAAATCTCAAAAGAAGAAGATCGGATTAGTAAAACAGAGCAGGAACAAAATGAAGCAGCTAAAAAGCTGTTGGAACTTCCTGCTGATGGAAAGAGGTGTCTGACAGATCTGATTGAAGGCAGCGAAATTTTGACAAGAGATATAGCTGTTACATTTATCCGCAGCATTAAGGTTTATCAAGATAAACGTATTGAAATTGAGTGGAACTTTGATGATGAACTTGTCAGATATGTTGAGAATATACAGCAGCTATGCGGTTAAATTCCATCTGAAAAGAATTCTAAGATTTTTGTGTCATTAGCTTGACACAAGGGGGTTGCCATGCCGACAACACGGTAGACCTGCAGGAATTTATGATCATGCCGACAGGCGCAGAGGATTTTTCAACGGGACTCCGGATGTGCGCTGAAATATATCATAAACTGAAAAAAATAATAAAGAGCCGCGGGTTATCGACCGGAGTGGGCGACGAGGGAGGCTTTGCCCCGAACCTGCCGGATACAGAGTCGGTGCTTGACCTGCTCTGCGAAGCGGTAGATGCGGCCGGATACAGAATAAAAGAAGATATCTGTTTCGCACTGGATGCCGCAGCTTCAGAACTTTATGATGAAGAAAGGCAGATCTATAAATTCCCCGGTGAGAGCAAGATGAGAGGCAAGACGGTGGAGCGGACGGCAGAAGAAATGATTGCCTACTATAAAAATCTGACAGAAAAATACCCGGTCATCTCTATTGAAGACGGCTTGAATGAAGAGGACTGGAGCGGCTGGCAAAAGCTGACCAAAGAGCTGGGAAAGAAAATTCAGCTTGTGGGAGACGACCTATTTGTGACAAACCCGGAGAGATTGAAAAAGGGCATCGAGCTTGGCGCAGGAAATGCGATTCTGGTGAAGGTGAATCAGATCGGCACACTTACAGAAGCATTTGAAGCGATTGAGATCGCCCAGAAAGCAGGATACCGTACAGTGATCTCTCACAGATCGGGAGAAACGGAAGATACCATGATTGCGGATATTGCCGTAGCGTCCGCGGCGGGACAGATTAAGACCGGAGCGCCGTGCCGCAGCGAGAGAGTGGCAAAATATAACCAGCTTCTCCGTATTGAGGAACATTTTTAAAAAAATGAAAGAAGTAGCCGTAAGAACGGTAAAAAGTGGTTGAAAATTCACTAAACCTGTGTTACACTAAACCTGTTTGACATAGGAGGTGGAGAAGTGGGAGTTTTAAGAATCATTCTTACCATAATTTTTATCATTGATTGTATCGCCTTAACAGTTCTTGTATTGATGCAGGAAGGCAAGCAGGCCGGACTCGGCAGCATTGGCGGACTTTCCGAAACTTACTGGGGCAAAAACAAAGGTCGTTCTATGGAAGGTGCTCTTGTAAAATTTACGAAAGCACTGGCCATTGGATTTATAGTACTTGCAGTTATCTTAAATCTGAACTTTTAAAGGTGAGGCACTCTTGTGATAAACAAGAGTGTTTTTCATATCATAGAAAACTTAAGGAAAATAAAATGGATAATCTTTTTGAAAAGCGGAAAGAAACAGTTTACAAGTTGATCTGCGACCCTCATTATATTCCGATGAAAATTAAAGAGATTGCCGTTATGATGCAGGTGGCAAGAGAGGACCGGCCGCAGCTTGAGGAAATTCTGATCAGGCTTCAGGAAGAGGGGAAGATCGAACTTTCTAAAAGGGGAAAATATAAAAAAGCAGAAAGAAGAAAAATAACCGGAAGCTTTATCGGAAATGCAAAAGGGTTTGGCTTTGTGGAAACAGAGGAACTGGATGAGGATGTTTTTATACCGGAATCCGGCATAAACGGAGCTATTCACGGCGATACGGTAGAGATCGAAGTCCTTGCCGGGCATACCGGAAAACGCAGGGAAGGCCGGGTGCTGAAAGTAATCTCCCATGCATTTACGGAAGTGGTAGGTACTTTTGAAAAAAGCAAAAATTTTGGCTTTGTGATACCGGACAACCAGAAAATTTTCAGGGATATTTTTATTCCGAAGGAATACACAAAAGGGGCGGTAAACGGTCACAAAGTAGTGGTTGAGCTGACGGATTACGGAAATGCCGCTAAAAAGCCGGAGGGAAAGGTAGTCAGGATCATTGGCCATATAAACGATCCGGGTGTTGATATCTTGTCTGTTGTGTACGGACATGAGCTGCCGACAGAGTTCCCCGAGAGGGTAATAAACCAGGCAGAACGGGTAGCATGCCCTGTCAGCGCTGAAGATATGCAGGGCCGGATCGACCTGAGGGCAGTAGATATGGTGACGATCGACGGCGAGGATGCAAAAGATCTTGATGATGCTGTTTCCGTGTCCTATGACGGAGAAAAAAACATATGGCATCTGGGAGTGCATATTGCGGATGTAACGAATTATGTGCACGAAAACAGCGCGCTTGACAGAGAGGCAAAGAAACGCGGTACAAGCGTTTATCTGGTTGACAGAGTGATCCCGATGCTGCCGCATACCCTGTCCAACGGTATGTGTTCCTTAAATCAGGGAGAGGACCGGCTGGCGCTGAGCTGCCTGATGGATATTGACGCAAAGGGCAATGTGGTGGGTCACCAGATCGCGGAGACAGTCATATGCGTAAACAAAAGGATGAGCTATACCAGTGTCCGAAAAATTATTACGGATCATGATGAGGCGGAGAGCCGGAAATACAAAGAACTGACGCCGATGTTTTTTGAGATGGAAAAACTGGCCGGTATACTGCGGAAAAAGCGCAGGCAGAGAGGTTCGATCGATTTTGATTTTCCGGAGAGCAAGGTAGTGCTTGATGAAAACGGCAGGCCGGTTGACATCATTCCTCACGAGCGCAATGCCGCGACAAAGATCATTGAGGATTTTATGCTTATTGCAAACGAAACGGTTGCGCAGGATTACTTCTGGCAGGAGATTCCGTTTATATACCGCACACACGATAACCCGGACCCGGAAAAGATCAGGCAGCTCGCATTGTTTGTAGCGAATTTTGGCTTTGGCATGAAAGGCGTGCGGGATGAGATTCATCCGAAGGAGCTGCAGAAGCTTCTGGCCCGTATAGAGGATTCGCCGCAGGAAAATCTGATCAGCCGTCTGACGCTTCGTTCTATGAAGCAGGCCAGGTATACGGTTGACTGCAGCGGACATTTCGGTCTTGCTGCAAAATATTACTGTCATTTTACATCCCCGATCCGCCGGTATCCGGATCTGCAGATTCATCGTATCATTAAGGAAAATCTGCGGGGAAGGATGAACGGGGAGCGTCTTCGCCATTATGAAGAGATCCTGCCGGAAACGGCCAACTGGTGCAGCAGGACAGAACGGCGTGCCGAGGAAGCGGAGCGCGAGGTAGTGAAAATGAAAAAGGCCGAGTATATGCAGATGCATATCGGCGAAGAATTTGAAGGCGTCATTTCCGGAATGCATAATTATGGATTTTATGTAGAACTTCCGAATACGGTAGAGGGAATGGTGCATGTAAACAACCTTTATGATGATCGGTATTATTTTGATGAGAAAAAGTATGAAATGTACGGCATCGATACCGGAAAAGTGTACCGTATGGGGCAGACTGTGAAAGTATGTGTGCTCGATGCGGATAAAGAATCTAAAACAATCGATTTTCGTATTGCGTCTGATAATGGGAGCGAAGGACTGCCGGATCAGAGCGGACAGGAGAGAGGGTAAGTGGGAACACAGACAACAAAATTAGTGGCAAATAATAAAAAGGCATACCATGATTACTTCATAGAAGAAACTTATGAGACGGGGATTTCGCTTGCGGGAACAGAAGTGAAATCCCTGCGCATGGGAAAGTGCAGCATTAAAGAATCCTTTGTGCGTATTGAAAACGGTGAGGTCATCATTTACGGAATGCATATCAGCCCATATGAAAAGGGCAACATTTTCAATAAAGATCCGCTTCGCGCGCGCAAGCTGCTGATGCACCGCTGTGAGATCAACAAAATCACAGGGAAGATCAAAGAAAAAGGGTATACGCTTGTTCCGCTGCGCGTATATTTTAAAGGAAGTCTTGTGAAGGTGGAGATCGGTCTTGCAAGAGGTAAAAAACTCTATGATAAACGGCAGGATATCGCGAAGAAAGACCAGAGAAGAGAGGCCGAAAAAGAGTTTAAGGTAAAAAATCTGTATTGAAAAGGCAAAAAATGTACTACTGAAAAGGCAAAAAATGTATGCTTGACAAGCGCATACGGCATACGGTATGATAACAGTACAGATACATTCTAACGTCTGCAGACCATGCACCATGGAATTAAGGGGTTGTACTGGTTTCGACGGGGGTTTTGAAATTGAGGAAGCCATCTGCGGGCCGGGACCGCACAGCAAACCGGACAATAAATATAAACGCAGACGAACAGTTAGCGTACGCAGCCTAATGGCTGCTGTCGGCCTTAGGTAGCTCACTGCTTAAGTAACCGGCATCGATCAGGTGAGGCACTTCGCATCCAAAGCTTTGAGGGTGTGGAAGAATTTATGAAGCTACTGAAATCAGAAGCATGTCGTTAGGCGTCTGACGGAGGGAATGTCAAAATAGCGACTGTGATGGGAGATGCCGCAATGAATAGGCTTTCGGACAGGGGTTCGATTCCCCTCAGCTCCACTTAAAATGAAAATAAATCCGGGCACTGACAACCAGTGCCCGGATTTTGTATTTGTCGCTGCCACATTATTATTCATTATACCCGTTCGGATTATTTGACTGCCATCTCCATGAATCTGCGCACATTTCCTCGATCCCGTACTCTGCCACCCAGCCAAGTTCCGCTTTAGCTTTGGACGGTTCGCAGTAGCAGGTTGCGATATCGCCGGCGCGGCGGGGTTTGATCACGTAGGGGATCTCTTTACCGCAGGCTTTGCCGAAGGCGTCGATCACCTGAAGCACGCTGTAGCCGTGGCCTGTTCCCAGATTATAAATGCGGACAGCCTTTTCTTCTTTAAATTTCTCAAGCGCCTTTACATGGCCTCTTGCAAGGTCTACTACATGGATATAATCACGCACGCCCGTGCCGTCCGGGGTATCGTAATCATTTCCGAATACGCCTACTGACGGGAGCTTGCCGATGGCAACCTGTGCCACATAGGGCAGAAGATTGTTGGGGATGCCCTTCGGGTCCTCGCCGATCATACCGGATTTGTGTGCGCCGATCGGGTTGAAGTAGCGCAGAAGG
>Ga0129309_1000419_pt1 | contig 33366 bp, 35 predicted proteins | sample L1105metagenome_FD_94439 | JGI IMG/M metagenome (GOLD analysis project Ga0129309, IMG submission 94439) | Ring-tailed lemur group fecal microbial communities from Wisconsin, USA - L1105 metagenome | ecosystem: Host-associated > Mammals > Digestive system > Large intestine > Fecal | place: USA...
AAAAATGATATAATAATTATATCACATTGTCATAGTAAAGGAAGATTTAGATTTTATTTATGATTTTTGACCCTTATTCTCATAACCCGAAGGTCGTTGGTTCAAATCCAGCCGCCGCAACCATACCTGCACCCTTATTTTGATACAAAATAGGGGTGCATTTTTATACCCTGAAAACAACGCAGTATCGGCACTTTCTAAAAGGTGCCGTTTTCTGTTGTCTGAATAGGGGAGGGCAATTCACCTTGAAAATAGGTTTAAATTCTGCTTTTTAGGGGTCAGCGTTTTCTTTTGCACCCATTTTGACCTGTTTGCACCCCATCGTTTTCTGTTGCTTGAATAAACTGTTCCCCAAAAAACGGACAAAAGAGAGGTGCAAAAACCCGAGGTTCGGACAGTGAAAGGTATAGAATCCCGAAGTTCGGACAGGACAAGGTTCAGAGACCCTGAAATCGGACAGTAGAGGGTATAAAATACTGGACATGTGGATAGAAAAATGATATAATAAAAACGAAAAGGAGATCCACATGATAAAGCTACTGAGTGAAGAAGAAATACAGGAACTGCTGAAAAGCGAGTATATCGTAGCGGCGACAGAGCAGTTCGTATATTTTTCAGCGGAATTCAAGAACAAATTTTATGAGGCATATCAGTCAGGAAAGAAGCCGAAGCGTATCCTGAAAGAACTTGGAATTAATACAGATATCATCGGAGCCGGACGAATTCATAGCATAAAACAGCATATTATGAAAGAAGCTGCTAAAGGAAAAGGTTTCAAGGACTTGAAGAATCCAAAAAAGAAATGCGGTATTGAAAAGTTTGCCTCACAAGAGATGATAATCAAGGAATTGCAGGCAGAACTCGCCTATGCAAACCAGGAAATTGAGTTTCTAAAAAAAATTGTTGCTTTGGGCGAGGAAGGAGCGAAGTGATGAAAGTTCCACCTTCCGCTAAGTATCAATTGATATACGAAATGACAAATCAACCTGAAAATGCATTATCAGTTTCAAAATTGTGTGAGATTGCTTGTGTGTCACGTTCCGGATATTATGACTGGATCTCCAATGCAGAAAAACGGCGTCAGAGAGAAGAACAGGACGATGCTGATTTTGAATTGGTACTTTCAGCGTATAAACATAGAGGATATGATAAAGGGGCTCGTGGAATATATATGAGATTGCTGCATCAGAATCCTCCTGTCATTATGAACATCAAGAAAATACGAAGACTGATGAAAAAATATCAGTTGAAATGTCCGATCAGAAAAGCAAATCCATATCGCAGAATGGCGAAAGCAATAAAAACTTCAAATACCGCACCAAATTTGCTTCAGCGAGAGTTTAGAGAACACGGAGCAAGAGCAGTACTTCTTACAGATATTACATATCTCATAAACGCAAAGGGGATACGATGCTATCTGTCAACAATCATAGACGCATATACAAAACAGCTGCTTTCCTGGGTTTTGAGCGACTCGTTAGAAGAAGATTTTGTACTTGAAACTGTAAATCAGCTAATAAAAAAGCATGGAGTCAGTCTGAATACCGAAACGTTAATAAATAGCGATCAAGGAATTCACTACAGAAATATCAAATTTATTCAGCTGTTGAAAGACAATGAACTCAGGCAGTCTATGTCAAGAAAGGCGAACTGTTGGGACAATGCACCGCAGGAGAGTTTTTTCGGACATATGAAAGATGAAATAGATATTTCAGGGTGCGAAACAGTAGAAGAAGTACGCTCAATTCTGAATGACTGGACGGACTATTACAATAACGACAGATACCAATGGTCATTAGCGAAATTATCACCAAATGAATTCTACAAATATATAACAACAGGGGCATATCCACTGCCTATTGCCCCTCCAACAGAGCCATGAAGTATGGACGGCAGTCAGCATTGACAGAACATCATAAAAATGCTGTGTAGTCTTTAACGACGGCAAGGAACTCATGAATAAGCAAAATCAGTTCACCGTCGAATCAGCATTGTAGCATTTTTATAATAACCTGTCAATGCCAAGCGGCTTTGCCGTGACTGTCTGATTCCGGCTCAGAATCTATGAATAAGCATCTATCATTTTTCTATTTTTGCACCCGTACTTTGTCCGAACTTCAGGGTACATAGCAGAAAATGCCGAAAAACAGGGGAATTTCAAGTGAAACCATTGTTCCCCTTTGGTAGAGCAAAAAAATAGCCACCACAGTAATCGCATTGACTACTGCGGCGGCTGAATGTTTAATTTATGCTTCAATCTCTGTACCGTCAAGGAACTGAAAAATCATTCTGTTATCGTGAAAAACGGTAACCTTATCGATCATAATTCTCCAGAGGGAGTCTTCAAAAGTATCGATAGGGGTATCAGCTTTTTCAAGCTGAAGAACAAGCTGCTGAAGCTGTTTGACTTTATTTTGTCGGTCACTTTTTTTCTGCATCAGTTTCTCGTAAACTACCTTCTGACTTTCATACTGCCGAACCAGTTCATCATGACGTCTGTCGAACTCTTCCTTGTTTCTTGCTGTCACGATATTATTCTGAATGTGCAATTGATTTAATGCAGAAGTATTACTCATTTCCTGAATGGCTTTTTCAATTTTCGCATCGAGTGAAGAGGTATCAGAAAGACTTTCAATCAGCACTTGAACCGTTTCAAGAATCAAATCCTTTCCCTGAAAAAACATCGAAAATGCGTTGACAAAACGCTGTTTGATTTCTTCTTCGTATAAATGCGGCGTTGAACAAAGCTGTGCTCCTTTAAATTTGTTATTGCACTGCCAGATGACACGTCGGTATTTGCTTGTGGAGTGCCAGACCTTAGAGCCAAAAAAGCACCCGCAGTCCGCACATACAAGTTTTGCAGCGAAGAGTGAATTCCCACTGTACTGCTTGCCCAGCTTTTTACGCCTTGCCATTTCAAGCTGGACTTGCTCGAAATCTTCCGGTGATATAATTGCCTCGTGACTTTCGTCAATGTAGTATTGTGGTACTTCGCCTTCGTTTATTTTTTTCTTTTTCGTAAGAAAATCGGTGGTAAAACTCTTTTGCAGCAGTGCAGAACCCTTGTATTTTTCGTTAGTCAGAATACTTTCAACCGTTGATGCGTACCACTTTTCCTTACTGCTTGGCGAGAGAATGCCACGATTCATCAAAGCCTTTGCAATGCTGTAAGTAGTCATACCCTCAAGAAAAGAACGATAAATGAAACGGATGATTTCGGCTTCTTCCGGTACAATTTCAGGCAGACCGTCCTCACCCTTTTTGTAGCCAAGAAAACTGGAGTAGGGGAGTGAAACCTTTCCGTCAGCCATACGCTTGCGGTGTCCCCATGTGACGTTTTCGGAAATGGAACGTGACTCTTCCTGAGCAAGTGAACTCATAATCGTGATGAGCAATTCTCCCTTGCCGTCAAACGTCCAGATCTGTTCTTTTTCAAAATAGCACTCCACATTATGCTCTTTCAGCTTTCGTATTGTAGAAAGGGAATCCACGGTATTTCGAGCAAAACGGCTCACACTTTTGGTGATGATAAGATCAATTTTCCCGTCCAGAGCATCTTTTATCATCTGATTGAAACCATCTCTGTGCTTGGTGTTCGTTGCGGAAATTCCTTCGTCCGTATATACTTTTACGAATTCCCATTCACCGTGTTTTTTGATGTATTTTGTATAATAATCGACCTGTGCAGCATAGGAATTCTGCTGTTCTTCCTGTTCCGTAGAAACTCGTGCATATCCTGCGACCTTACGCTTTACGACCGTATCATTTGGCAGATGCGTCAAAGGATTGATTGTTTGCGGAATCATCGTGACTGTTCGTGCCATTTTCTGCTCCTTTCTGCCGTGGCTTTTTTCATTTCATCCGTCCAGCTTTCAGAACGTGAACGATCTTTCCAGTTTGCAGAAATTTGATTACCATCATGAAAGATGAATATCAGTTCATTTGGTGCTGGAACAAGAATTTTTTCGATATTTTCTTGAAAAATATCTGCATCAAATTCAGAAATTCCAAGCACTTCACAGCAAACAGAAATCAGCGTATTTTCGGGAATTTGCTTTGCTGTAGGACAGTGCTTTTTCCCTTTTGTGTTGTATGTAGCACAGATCCAGACGACACCAGTTGCTGTTGTTTTTCTGCGATAATTTTTACCACAGCATAGGCACTGAATCTTGCCTGTAAATGGATAAATTGCTGTCGTAGGTTTATCCGAAGAAAACTGCTTCTGATGTTTTTTTAGCAAATTCTGCACTGCAAGAAATACCGTTTTTTCAATAATCGGAGGATGGGCTTCTTTCACATAAAATTTTTTGATCTCACCGTTGTTGACCATTTTCCTCTTTGTCATATGATTCTCGCTGTAGAATTTTTGCAGCATAAGCTCACCGCAGTATTTTTCATTTGTGAGGATTCGCCGGACAGCTTCTGCCGTCCATTCGTTGTCAAACTTGGTAGAGATATGCATTTCATTCAGCATATTTGCAATCGCAAGTTTCCCCATTCCCGACAGATAACTGTTGAAAATCAGCCTGACAACTTCCGCTTCATCAGTGATAATTTCAAGCACTCCGTCATGATTCCTTTTGTAACCCAGCATCTGTAAGCTGCTGACTTTTCCTTGTTCAAAATCTTTGCGAATGCGCCATTTCTGATTTTCACTTGCAGATAAACTTTCTTCCTGTGCATAGCTTGCAAGAATACTCAGCATCAATTCTCCGTCCGAAGAAAGACTGTGAATATTCTGCTCTTCAAACAGTACATCAACGCCTAAATCTTTCAATTCACGCACCGTTTCAAGCAGTGTAACAGTATTTCGTGCAAATCGGCTGATGGATTTTGTGATAATGAGATTCAGATTTCCGGCACGGCATTCCGTAAGCATTTTCTGAAAATTCTCACGATTATTCTTAGTGCCTGTCATAGCCTCATCAGCATATACTCCGCAAAACCGCCATTCAGGATTTTTTTGAATCATATCGCTGTAATAACTGACCTGTGCGGAAAGAGAATGCAGCATAGCGTCCTTTCCGCTGGAAACACGAGCGTAAGCCGCTGTATTGATTTGTTTCTTGAATTTCGGAACAGGAAACTTGACTTGTTCCACAATTCTCGCCATAAAATCGCCCCCTTGTCAGTGTTACATATTAAATCAGAAGTGCCTGAAAGTCAAGCGATTTCACGATATATACTACACAAAGATAAGCCGCATTTTTCGGCGATATTTGACTCGCATTTGTGAAATTCCGACTCCGTGATTGTGCCGTTTTTCAGCAGCTTTCGGAATAAAATAACCGCCACTTTGTATGCGGCAATATGCTGTAATTTTTCATTTGTCATTGAGGTTCTCCTTTAAATAAAAGAAAATATATTATGCTTCGCTACCGAGCGAAAATGTGCCTAACAGTAAGACTAATTGCGAAAATGCGCTCCGCTCGCTCAGCGGCGGCAGGATTTGCCATAACAGGCTTTGGAACAGTATTTTCTTGCCTTACTGGGATAAGCGAAAAACGTCTTTCCGCACGTTTCACATTTGTATTCAATCATTCCGGAAGTGCGGTGGGGATGCTTTCGCCACCATGTCATTCTGCATTTATCGCTGCAATATTTCTTTCCGATAACAGCCGTGCCACAGACAAGGCAGGCATCGCTGTTCCTCTTCAAAAATGACTTTACCGTGTTCTCCGAAAGTTCGAGTTCGGCGGCTATTTTCCTATATCCATAGCCATTTGCCTTTAGCTTTATTATTTGAGTTTTATCAGCATCAGTCATAAAGCACCTCCCAAATAAAAACGGCTGCCGAACCAAATCGACAGCCGTCTATAAAGTTTATTTCATCAGTTCATTCACACGTTTCTGCACGGCATTGTAGTCATATCCGGCATTTGTGAGCCTGTTCTTACGGTCAGCGCCGTTGCCCCACTTTCCTTGAATGACCTCACGGGCAATTTCATCAACAGATTTTTTGACAGGATGGACAACGTTTCCATTTGAATCAAACACGGAATATTCCGATTTACAAGCCTTTTTTGCATTTTCTAAAGAAGAAAACGCACCGATCTGTGACTTTGCATCGCTCCAGCTTTTGCGGACACGGTAAAGCTGTTTAGTTGTTGTAGGTACTGTAGAAGTTCCTGAATTCATGTAAGACTGTACCTTTGCCTTAAAAGCAGACCAATGAGGAAGAATGTACAGAGGACACGTTTTGTACGGATTTCGCATCGTATTCAGATAATCCACAGTGCCAAACTTGCCGTCACGAACATTCAGCCAATGCGTATGAGTGTAGAGATGGTCGATGCTGAGATTGTACTTCTTCAGTAATGCAGCCGCCAGTCTTGCACAATTATCCTCAGACTTTTTATCCCTATCATTGTAAGCAGAACTCATGATGCACTCGATCGCAATTGTTCTGCGATTGCCATTACCAGAGCCGTCAGCGGCGTGCCAACCACTAAGGCTAAGAGGAAGATTCTGCCATGCACAGGTGTTGTCGACATAGTAGTGAACTCGGACATCGTTCATATTTCCATTGACAGTGGCTCTCGTATACTGTTCCGCCGGAGTTGTGCCGGACGCTACTGAAATCCAATCGGTGTTGTGAATCGTCACGCCGATAATTTTGCCCTCCATAGAAGCGGAGGGCATATCAATTTTATTCGGATTGTGCTTGGTGAGCAGGTATTCATTGACGGTCACACCGCCGAAAGTCGTTGTTTTATCGGGTTTTAAGATTGCCATAATCAGTTCTCCTCCTTGGTATTTTCAGTTGTTTCCTCATCAATTCTGCCGACTTTGGTCTGCAAAACATCGATTGCTTTTTTGATTGCGGGCGGAAATGGAATCCCCATCAAACAGGTATTTTCTACGATAGACAGCAGCTCGTTCAGGCAAAAGCTGATGCAGACTGCATCACGGATGTAGGTCGTGCCAAGCAGAATATCCATTCTCACGGCAACTGCAATAAGCAACAAGGTGCAGACCTTTTTTGCAAGTCCGAACCAGCCGGCTTTGGAGGAAAGTCCTCCGCTGTCGGTGTGCTTGGATTTCTTCATGGCAGCAGTGACAACTCCTGTGAAAAAGTCAATGCCCATGAAGATCACGAGCGTGACAAGTGCAGAGTCCCAACCGCCAAAAATAGCGGCTATGAAGCCGCCCACCAGTCCTGCGATTGTACAGATTGTTTCTTTCATTTTCATCTTCCTTTCGTCATTTGGGTATAAAAATACCGCTTGCAGAATAAATCCGCAAACGGTTATTTTCAAGTATTCAATTATAGCAAGTACAGCAGCTTGCAATTAATCCGCCGGTCTGATTTCAGAATAACCATTCCATGCAAATACCGGTTTCTTATCCGCATTGGCATACACATTCTCCACATTGCAGATATAAAGATAATGGTCGCCGGTTTCAATAAATTCTTTCAGACTGCACTCAATAGCGACTGTGCTGTGAACAGGAATTTTAATATCACTATCCGGAACTTCCTGCAACTTGATTCCATATTCTTTCACCTTATCCGTTGCTCTGCCTGTAGACATTCCGCACTTCATGACTTCATCGGCAATTTCTTCCGATGGAATTGTAAGAATCACCTTTTTCGTTTCTCTTACACGTTCCCCGCTATAGGAGGTTTTCGCCATTGCAAAAGCGATCATATTCGGATTGAATGACAGATATGTCCACCAGGATACTGTCGCAAGATTTGTTGTACCATCAGGTTTCTGCGTACACACCAGCGTAACAGGATTCGGTGATGTCAGTTTGGATGCCTGCGGAAGATTGATTTTATTCATAACAAAAACTCCTTTTAAATTTACTTGATGGACTTGCCAAGTTCAAACGCAGTGTTCAGCTCAGGTTTCCCCTCAATATCGCCAATGTCCATAACACCGCCGCAGAGAACCTTGCCTAAGCTTTTCCAGCCGAGGTGCTTTTCAAGACGGTCATACCAATATTCACTTTCCTCAAAACCATGACCTTCTGCTGCCATGATCAATACGCTTTCCTTTTTGGGATTGCGATAATCAGGATCACATTCTGCGACTGCAAAGAGTCTGTCAAATGCACATTTCAGCTGACCGCTGATTGTCCAGTAGTAAAGCGGAGAAGCAAGCACGACTATATCTGCTTCCTTGTAAACAGGATAAATTTTCTCCATGTCATCCTTCTGCACGCAGGGACTGTCGGGGTTTTTGCCTCCGCAGAAACATCCTTTGCAGCCATTGATATTCATAGAACCAAGGAAAAATTCTGTCACGGTATGACCGGCACTTTCAGCGCCCTTGGTAAATGTAGCAGTCAGTGCAGATGTATTGCCCTTCATACGTGGACTTCCATTCAAAATCACAATCTTCTTACTCATGAGATACCTCCTAAAAATGATTTTCAGTAAAATTAACTTCCGGTACGGTTGACTTTGTGTCAGCCTTCTGATATAATTATAGCAGACAATAATCAAAAGTCAAGTACGCACATTAAGGTAATATACTTACCTTTAGGAAAGTATAGGAGGTTTGTTAAAATGGTAAAAAGATGCATTGCGGATGAGAATTTAGAAAACACAGGTTTCAGCTACACACTTTCGCTGATCAACGGAAAATATAAAATGACGATTCTTTATACACTTATGGAATTCGGCGTTGTACGTTTCAATGAAATGCAGAAGTATATCGGTTCAATTTCGTATAAAACATTGAGTGTCAATTTGAAAGAACTGGAAGCGGATCAGTTGGTGCATCGTGAGGAATATCCCCAAATTCCGCCAAAAGTTGAGTATAGTTTAACGGAACGTGGGAAATCTCTGATTCCCATTTTGGATTCTATGTGTGAATGGGGAGATCTGCATCGTTTGTAACAAGATTTTCAGTTTTGAGGTATCAAAATAACCATACAAAAAAGTCAATTCAAAACCTGAATCCGTTTCACCACCGGATGCGTGTTATTACTCCTGCCAATCCAAGCAAGGTAATACTCGCCATCAGAAACACCGCTGCATTCTGTAACTGTTGTGATGAAACTTTCCGATTGCAGCCACTTGAAGTTCAGCGATATTGCATTGTCTACATTAATTTGGCTGCTCACATAAATAGTGACGGGGACATCAATTTTCTCCGGCTTTGGCACAAGATACAAACTGCCGTCTTCTGTTGCTCCTGAAAGATAGCTGATCATGATTCCGGATTTCTCTGTCAGAGAAACAGCCTTTGTGCAGACCGTAAGAATCTGTGCGTCCCAGCCGAAATCGTCCTGCGAATAAGACAAAGCGTAGTCATTTTCGGCACTGCAAAAGTGCGGATGTTCCGCAACAAAATCCGTCATCAGATGATAGCCATTGTTCAGGATAACGCCAATTTCCGGTGCATACACGCCCATTGCATCCTGTCCGGAACGGAAAAGAATAACAGGTTCACTGCCGTTTTTCAGAGCATCAATTTGCTTTTGCAGATTCTCAATATTCACCTCAGCCGTTCCGATTCGTGCAACGCTGTTTTCCACTAAATCAGAGTAAACTGTGATTCTTGTGCTGAGTTCGTTTATCTGCGTGCCATAATTATCCCACTTGGTAATTTTCTCAGCGGTAATGCTATTTAACGTCGTTAAATTATGATGCCAGTGTGCCTGAGAAATAACGGGTTCAACAGATTCTGTGATGGTTTGAATATCGTATTTGGTGCTGTCCTCAAACTGTTGTAAATCGCCTAACAGAGCCAATTGTTCAGCCGTCAATGAGTCAAGCACAGCCATATTTTTATGAGAATGAAGCTCCCGTGTCAGTGGAATCATTGCCTCACGAATAGCAAGTGCTTCATCTACAAGAGCCTTTTTAGTCGCATAGTCGGACGGCTGAATTTCCGCAAGTTTACGCTGCTCTTCGAGGGTGTAACTTGCCGTTATTGCATCTAAAACAGACTGGTTTTCATGCTCATGAGACTTCAAAGACAGCGGATTTGTGATTTTCTGAATGATGAGTTCCACGGCGGAAGTGGTCGGATATTGCGACATATCCGGAATTACTCCATCCACGCCATCACGCCCATCTACTCCGTCTCTGCCATCTTTACCATCAATGCCGTTTTTTCCGTCAACACCATCTTTTCCGGGCTGACCATCCGCACCTTTCAGGCTTTCCAGCCATTCTGAAACTGTTCCCACAAAGCCGTTTTCCTTGGCAATTTCATATGCCGAAAGTCCGTCCTTACCGTTCACACCTGCCTGAATCTCCGAAATTTTCTGCAAAAGTTGTGTGTACAAATCAGGCGTAGGAGGAATCGGAATATCATCATCACCCACAAATCCTGATTCACGGATATTCAGCGTGACGGGAACTGTTGTCGCCCTGACAGTTGTGTCACTTTCCGCATCATATCCAAAAACGCTCATCTTCACCGCACCTACATGAAGCTCCGCAGGCAAGTGACAGGTAGTACCATCAAATCCAAGAACGATACTGTAGCTCTCATCGCACTGCGAAAACTGCACCACTTTGTGAAACTTCTTCCAGTCACCGTCAAAAACGAATTTCAGATTCACGAAAGCAATCTGGTGATCGGCAAGCACCTCACGTTCTAAAACTTCGATTTTCTGCTGTTTTACAAGAAATTTCCACATTACTCCGTACCTCCGCTATTGTCTAATTTGTTGCCGTAAGTGTCATTCAGGAATTTTTCCCAGCCATCTTCATCATCAGTGTATTCTCCGACACCACAGGCTGAGGAAAACCTGAGAACCGCTGTTGCGTCAGATGCCGAAACTTGACCGTCACCGTCTGCATCCGGATAGTTGGTACATCTTGATTCCGTTGCAACGCCATAGCTGTCGAACCAGTAACGCTTGCCGTCAATGGTACGATGCTGATTGACAAGCTTGCCCTCAGACAGCGTGATGTAATACGGATTTCCTGCCCATTCCACCCAGCCGAGGCGGATATTTCCGGTCTGCGGATCGTAGTAATATCGCTTCCCGAAAACCGTCCGAAAACCCGTCTGAAGTACGCCGTTAGGGGCAAATTGGTACGGAATACCGTTGATTTTGATTTCTCCGGTGACGTTGTTTCCATTGGAATCAAGATAAAAAAGTCTGCCATCATCATCTTTCTTGAAGAGAACTCTGTCCGCAGTGTTGAACGTATAATGCTGTAATTCCTTAACAGCATCAGAAAGAGAACCGTCCTTTAATCCGCTTAAATCCTGCCGAATCTGAATCATTTCGTCAAGCATTTCCGACACCTTGCACTTGCCAAGAATGCACCTGACATAGCCGCATTTGTTTGCATTTTCCCGATAATCCGTGATGTTTGACTGCTTGATTTCGGTCACTCCTGCATTCAGACGAATTGCCGCAAGGGTGAGATAAGTTCTTGTCTGGGAATTTGTAAAGTTTGGAACCGCAGGTGAGGTCGCAGCAGTTCCTACCTTTACTTCAATGTCACATTTTCGCACTGCGTCACTTGTATCGCAGTAAATGCCGATGATGAGATACTTGCTCATGGATTCGTCAACATATCGGGATAAATCCAATGTGTAGGCAGAGTCATTTATGAAATAGTGACCGCCTATCCAAGCCTTGCCTGTGCCGATTGTAACTGTTAAATTTTCATTCGCCGTTACCTTAAAACAGTCGCCGTAAGTATCCAGAATTCCGTTGCAGATAAGGCTTGAAAGATAGCTCGTAAAATCCTCTGCTGTGTAAGTTCTGTCCAGACCTCTGGAGTCAAAAAATCCAAATGAAAATGCCATAAAAATCACCTCAAATTTTAAAAGTAGGAGTCAAACCTCTGCCGTTCTGGTCGAAGCTTTCCACCATGCCCACAAGCTGAATTTTTGGCTGCGATAAGCCAAATCGCTCATGTTTCACCGTGACATAATCGCCGACAAAATAGTCCTTATTGTACTGATACTGCCGCCCGTCAACTGCAATGGTAGACTCGCTTGTTTCGGTTATTGGAATCAAATTTTCCGCACCTTTTTCTTGCAGCAATTCCAGATATTCTTCATCTGAGATCTGCACCGTTTTGCCATTATTCTGCGTTTCCTGCTGAATATCCTTTGCGTCCACATAGAACTCATAGCGGTCAAGATTCTGCGGTTCATTGCCATAGAAAAATACGGTTCTTTTTCTTGCATCACCCTCACCGCAGCCGAGAATATATGCCGTATTGGTATGATCTGAACTGTCCGCAGAATAGGCAAAATTCAGCAGATTGTTGTAGGAATCAGAGAAAACAAGATGAGGATTTTCTTCCTGCAAAATGCTGCGATCAATGCCCTCTGAAAGTTCAAAAATCATTTTGTACTGACCGCTGTTTGTATAGGTTTCCTGCAAGCGGATATTTGCCGTACCGCCGACTAACTCACAGATTTTGTATATCCACTCCATGAGATTTGCGTAGCTGACTTGAAGTCTTGCGGTCTGCTCCCAGCAAGTGCCGGATATTATGCCGATTTGCAATCCCGGAATCAAGCGTGAACCGTTTACCAGGCAGTTCTGACGGACAGCTTTTTGCAGCATTTCTCCATAGCTTGTTTTGGTTGTAAATGACAATGTGGGGTAGATGATTCTGCGTGAAAGCAGTGACATCAGAAATCGTCCCGTGACGGTTAAATAATCACCATTTTCTGCATCTGTTTCCAGTGCAACGGATTCAATGATTCCGAAGTGCGTTTTATTATCATCTCTGCCGACTATCTTTCCAATTTTGAAAATTGCTAAATTGCGTGTGTTTGCGGCTATGTAAATTTCAAATTGTCCGCACTGGTAATATTCTATATCCCACAGCAGGCTTGAAAAGCTGTCGCAGATTGCCTCTAAAGTGATAGAAATCTCGCTGCCGTTTGCCTGCATATCATAAACTTCAATTTGCATTTTAAACTCCTAAATAAGCGTCCGTATGAATCAGAGTCACACGAAGATTTTTCATGTTCCGTACAGCCGTCAGATGAAAAGTATTTACACCCTGCGAAAGTTGCAGCCATGCCGAGCCTGACACAAGCCGATTAATGATGTTGTAATCCACACCGTTTCGAGTCAGAGTAATTGTTTTATTGCCTGTTTTCGTGGTGATCGTGATAATATCGCCTTTTAAAATTTCACCTTTGATTTGCAGATATTCACCAGTATCGGCATTGTAAATTGTCGGAGTCATGGCATCGTCTATGGCTTCGATTTGAATCGTAAATCCGGTCACATCGCCATGATTTTCGATGGAAATGTTGTCTGTTCTGCTGTAAGTTCCAAGTACAAAAGGCTTGTCATCATCAGGTAACGGAAAGTGAAATGCTCCTGTGATCTGCGAATAATAGGCATAAACGGCAGAAGTGCTGTACCAGTAAATATCAGGACAGATAATTGAAATTTGCCCGCTTGTCAGATTAGAAAAATTACTGACGGTGCAAGTCTCAACATAACCCTCGGTATACACATCAATATTAGCAGTGCGGTAGTAAACCTTGATATATCGGGATGGTTTGACCACACGGTACAGTGCATGACGGCGGTTCTCAATTCCGACACCACGCATCTGAAATGATATGACAAGGTTGCGTTTCTCGATGAAAGCGTTGTTGAGATAACTGCCGTCCATGCCTGCATAAGTTGATGTGCTGATCGTTCCGGCTGGAGGATACAAGCCGTCAATTTCGGAGGTCATATACTGGTTGGCAGTGGTGGTCATATTGATTTGTTCGCCGGTTTCGTTTTCTAAAATTAGGGTGAATCGCATGGTGTAAGACCTCCTTTCTGCGGATTGACTTTTTCAGCGGAATATGATATACTTAAACAAGATTAGTGTTAACTACCGAAATTCATTATAAAGGATTGATAATATGAATAATAAAATAAAAGAACTAATAAGTATGGCGGATAAAGCTATACAGGAAGAACGATTTGACGATTTAATGAATTTTTACACAGATGATGCTATTCTTGTAGTAAAACCCGGATTAGAAGTTCAAGGAAAAGAGAATATTAAGAGTGCATTTATAAAAATTGCAGAATATTTCAAAAACAGTATCGTCCCCACACAAGGAAAAATGGCAATGCTTGAAGCTGGAGACACTGTGCTTGTGTTGTCACAGACGCTCTTAGATGCCGATAATAAAAGTTCTTCTGATTATAGTATGGATAGAAGAGCTACATATGTTTATCGTAAAATTAATGGAGAATGGTTATGTGCCATAGACAATTCGTATGGTACAACATTGTTAGATTAAATTATCTTTATCATACTAAATGCACTGCATTCCTCGTCTGCCGATAAATTTCCAGCCGTGACAATGATTTCGGACTATTATTTGTCTGATTCACTGTGCGGCTGTTGTCGTTATTGTAGTAATTATTGACGACAGAATTTGCCTTCGGAACATTGCCAAGACCGCTGACATTCCAGTCCAATTGCAGCGACTTTTCCGCTGCTTTCATAACATCATGTCCCATAGAATTCACAGCGTCAACAGCAGTTTTTACCTTGCCGTCAACACCCTCCGCAAGACCATAAACAAGGTTAAAACCAAGTTCTTTCTTGAACAGCTTTGACGGAGAAGCAATGCCGAAAAATCCTGCAATATTGTCCCAAATCTGATCGCAGAAACCGGATATCTTATCCCACAGCCAGCCGCACATATCGCCGATACCGTTCCAGATTCCTCTTACGATATCCGAGCCGATACTGTAAATTTTATCGGGAAGTCCCTTGATTCCGTCAACGAGATTATTCCATAGATTTGACGCTGCTTCACGAGCCTTGACAGCAATATCAGCTGCAAAATTTGTAACCTTGTTAACAACATTACATAGCCAGTTCCACACCTCACCGGGCAAGCTGCTGATTTTATTGATAATAGCGCTAAAAAAGCCTGTGATCGCTTCACGGGCTTTTGTCTGCATATTGATTACCCAGCTCGCAACATTAGAAATTACATTGCAAAGCCAACTCCAAACTTCACCCGGCAGACTGCACAGCTTGTCGATGATATTACTGAAGAATCCGGTGATCGCTTCAGTTGCCTTGTTGTGCATATCCAGAACCCAGTTTGCAACGTTCAGAATCACATTACATAGCCAGTTCCAGACCTCGCCGGGGAGATTTTGTAGTGTTTCCACAATGGCATTCCAGAAGTTAGAGATTGCCTCTTTTGCTTTATCCCAAATGTTTACAGCCCACTCAGCAACCTTATCAAAAAGCTGTGAAAATACGCCGCTCCAAGCTTCAAGCATGGTATCCTTGTATGAAAGGATTCCGTCCCAGATCGCCTGCAAAATGCTCATACCAAGTGCCAGCCAGTCCGTTTCCATAATGCCGTTGACAAGAGCCATGACCAGTTGCGGAATAGCTGCGATGAGCTGCGGAATTGCCTGCACCAGTCCGCTTGCAAGTCCAACAATCAAATCCATTGCACAGGTGATCAATTGCGGAATGGAGTTCAGAAGTCCGTTTATCAGACCTGTCACCAGCTGTAAAGCTGCCTGTAAGATCATGGGCAAATTCTGAATCAAGCCTTGAATCAGTCCGGTCACAAGCTGAATTGCAGCCTGAATGATCTGTGGTAAACACTGCAAAAGTCCTTGAATCAAACTGTTTATCATCTGCAATGCAGCGTTCAGGAGCTTCGGGAGATTTTTCAGAAGACCGTCTACCAGTTTCAGTACAAGCTGTACCGCTGCCTGAATGATTTTAGGCAGATTCTTTATCAATCCGTTGCAGAGTGATTCCACCAGTTGTATTGATGCATCGACCAGCAACGGCAAGTTGTCAATGATGCCATTGATAAGCCCATTAACGAGTTGCAGAGCAGCATCTATGATGTCAGGAAGTGCATCTAAAATTCCTACTGCAAGACCGGAAATCAGCGTAAGTGCCACTGAAATAAACTGCGGAAGATTGGATGAAATGAACGAGATAAGCTCCTGCAAAATAGTCATAACAGAATTTAAAATGGTCGGAGCTGACTGCATAATCGCATCGCCGATTTGTAAAAGTGCAGAAAAAATGCTCTCCAGAATCGCTGGGAGAGCAGTAGAAATATATGATGCCAACTGAGTTATCAGGTTCAAAAATCCTGTGACCAAAGTCGGCAAAAGTGTATCAATTAAGGTTGGCAGGAACGTTCCGATTGACTGAATGATCGTCATGAAAATGCTGTTAAAGGCATCTAAAAGTCCCGGTAAAATCTGCGGAATCTGTGTTTTTAAGGTTTCTGCAAGCTGAGTTACTAACTCACGAATCTTTGATAATGCCGCAGAAAGTCCGCCCTCGTTGAATGCACTGACAATGTCCGTCAATCCCTGCACTGCCGTTCTTGCGGAGGGAGCGAGTTTCTCGCCAATCGACAGCGCCGCACCTTCCGCAGCAGAAGACAGCAAAGTTAAATCGCCTTTGAGATTGTCAAGCTTGATCTGTGCCATTTCCTCTGCCGCACCGCTGCATCCGTAGATAGATTCTGTCAGATTTTGATAGTCCTCATCCGTGGCATTGATGATAGCAAGCATTCCAGCAAGGTTCTGTTTACCGAAAATAGTAGCAGCGTTTTGCAGCTGTTCAGCCTGCGTTAGACCATCTGTTGTAGCAGACAAGTCAGCCATAATAGCGTCATAATCACGCATATTGCCCTCGGAATCCACAAGGTCAACGTTGACTGCACCCATCGTACTTCTGAGGTCGTCCATAATAGTTTGTAGCGACTTGTACGAGCCGTCTGCATTGGTAATTTCAAGACCGAGATTTTCCATTGCCGCTGCCTGAGCATCGGTCGGTTTTGACATATTGACAAGGGCATTTTTCAGCGAATTTCCGGCTTGCGAGCCTTTGATTCCGCTGTTTGCCATAAGTCCAAGAGCGATGGATAAATCTTCGGCAGAAGCTCCCAAAGTTCCTGCAATAGGAGCGCAGTATTTGAAGCTTTCGCCAAGCAGCGATACATTAGTATTAGCGGAGGTTGCTGTTGCCGCCAGAACGTCAGCGTAATGAGAAGCGTTGGAAACTCCCGGAGCAAATTCACCGTCAGCTGCAATTCCAAGAGCCGTCATGGAATCCGTGACAATATCGGATACAGTCGCCAAGTCCTCGCCGGAAGCCGCCGCAAGATTCATAACGCCGGAAACAGAGGTCATGATGTCATTGGTGTTCCAGCCTGCCATTGCCATAAATTCCATCGCTTCGCCGACTTCGGTTGATGTAAACGATGTAGTAGAGCCGAGTTCCTTTGCTTTTTCGGAAAGCTGTGCAGTCGCCGCATTCAGTTCCTCAACTGTTTCGCAAGAACCTGACATCAATGCCTTAACAGTTGACATCTGTGATTCAAATTGCGAAAATGTAGTCAGACTGGTTGTTGCGACGGTTGCTCCGAGAGCTGCCGCCGCACCGGTATATGCCTCGAATGCACCGACTGCCGCTTTTGCTCCGGTCGCTACTCCTTTGCCCAAAGTTCCGGCAAGTTTGGAAAATCCACCCTCGCTTGCAGCGGCTTTTTCACCGGCAGTCTTGGCACTGTCACCGGCATTTTTCATGCTCTTATCAAATTCATCAGCGGCTTCGGATGCCTTTTGTACTGTTTTTTCTTCAGATGAAATTTCGCCGGAAAGCGTTTTTATCTGCTGTTCCAGGGACTTTGCTTCTGCGGAATGTTTCCCGTATTTTGCAGTGGCATCAACGTATTCTTGCTTTAATTTTGATAAATCTTGTTTCTGAGACGCCAGTTTTTCTGTCAGACCTTGCTCTGCGGAGGTCAGCTTTTTTGTTTCGCTTTCCATTGCAGAAAGCTGATTTTTGCTGTTCTGATGCTCTGAAGAAAGAAGCTTGATTTTGCCTGCAAGATTTTGAGCCTGTGTAGAATTTTTACCGTATTGGATACAAGCATTCTGATATTGCTCAGACAGCTTTGCAATTGCAGTTTCCTGCGTAGCTACGGTATTTTTAAGTGTTTCAAGAGGCGTTCGTGCAGACTGATTTGCCTTACCTAGAGCTGATGCAGCGGATTCTGCGGCGGACATTTTATTTTTGTTGTCCGTTAATTCTGAATTCAGCTGATCATACTTTGACTGCAAATCTTTCGCTGCATCGGAGTCTTTGCCTTGCTCCAGAACAACATCGGTGTACTGTTTTTTCAGAGATGAAAGTTCTGATTCCTGCTGTGATATCGTAGTTTTCAGCTTTGAAGATGCAGAATTAAATTCCGACAATTTGCCGTTATACTGCTCCATCGTATTGGAGGTTTCTGCAATTTCACGCTGGAGAGCATTAAACTGCTCCTGCGTGATTTTTCCCTGATCTAACTGGGTTTGTGCCTGCTGTGCGGCAGTTTTCAGAACGTCAAGTTTTTCAGAAGTACCTTCGACAGCCTGAGTTAATAAAGATTGTTTCTGCGCCAGCAATTCCGTATTCGTAGGGTCAAGCTTCAGCAGCTTTTCCACGTCTTTCAGCTGGCTTTGTGTGCCTTTGATCGTGCCATTGACGGTTTCCAGTGCTTTATTCAGTTTTGTTGTATCTCCGCCGATTTCGACTGTGATTCCTGCGATACGGTTTGCCATGAAATTTCTCCTTTCCGCAAAAATAGGCATAAAAAAGCATCTCACAGGGAGATGCTCTGAAAAATCACTTCTTTTTTAAAACTGCCTTTCTCATATCAGGATTGGCGATAAATACATTGATTGTTCTCCAGGGATAATAAAAACAAAAATACAATATCATATGCCAGAAAGGCATTGCTGAACCTGTAACCAGTTTTAAAATCTGGGTGATCGACAATTTAACCGCAAAAAACAGTACCCACACCAGAATATACTTTTTGTCATGATGCATATACCATCTGTCATCGATGTACTCCACGATTTTCCTTTTTCCCAGATAAATGCCTTTCACGAACCCTATCAGCAAGATCAGGCAAATATCAATTATTTCAACAACGGAATGAATGCCATCGTATTCTTTTAACAAACCATAAAACATCAGTATTGTCATAACAATATATACAACGGGCTTTATCTTCTTTTTTCTCATTCCTCCGAACATTACCCAGCACAAGTAGGCAATATACCAAACGCCTGCCGCTATCATCTGCCACGCATTTAAATTTAATTGATCCATCATAATCATCCCTCACTTTCAACAGTCGAAAATTACGAAACAGGTGTTGACTATTTAAGTTTAACGCTATATAATATAAATAGCAACTTCAAATCAGCACGAAATGAAAAATGTGCAACACTCTTCTGTAATTTGTTGTGCGGGAGGTATTTTTATGAAAAACGACGCACGGATCAGGTATACAAAAATGGTAATAAAAGATTCTTTCTTTCAACTATTGAAGCAAAAGCCCGTTGAAAAAATAACTGTCAAAGAAATCTGTGAAATGGCACAAATCAACCGAGCTACCTTCTACCGATATTATGAAAATCAATATGACTTATTGTCTGTTATTGAAAACGATATGTTTCAAAATATACAGGATACCATAAAGGAACAAACTGCAGATTTGAACTCTTTGATCAAAGAAATTCTGAACTCACTTTATAAAAATAAAGACGAATGGATACTCTTAATGGGCAACCATGCAGATCCTCGTATCGTTTCCAAAATATACAGTTTTTGTTACAGCCATTTTGAAAGACGGTATCAAACAGAGGAGCAAAAAATGCGATACCGGTTTATTGTATATGGATTCAGCGGTTTAGTTGACTACTGGATCAAAAATGGTATGCAGGAATCTCCGGATAAAATGGCTGACTATATGATTTCTTATAGTCATAATTTAAATAGTATGAAATAACTTTTCAAAGTTCTCTCCTCACACTGAATTTTAAATTTTGCTCTTGACATTTCAGCAGATTTGTGGTATGATATACATGTAAATTTCATACAGAAACACACGACATTAAATATCGTTCCGACCTTTGTCTGATGGTTGGAGCATATTTGATGTCGTTTTTTGTGTTCTGAAATATCAGGAGGTAGCATTATGCCAAAAACAAAATTTCAAAGTATTATTTTCACACTGATGATGGTCTTCTGCATGGTATTTTGCATGACCGCATATACGATTGCTCTGAAAATGGGAAGTTTAAGCTACACGGTCTTTGCTCTTGCGATCAAAGAAATGTGGCTTGAATACGTCATTGTATTTTGTCTAATTTTCTTTGTCATCAGCAAAATTGCACAGAAACTTGCGTTCAGAATCGTCACCCCCGAAGCAGATAAGCCGATATTTGTTATCCTTGCGATTCAGTCGTTCACCGTTTGCCTGATTGTCCCGACCATCACTTTGATTGCGACATTTATTCATAACGGACTAACCGCAGATTGGTTTACACAATGGATTCAGCAGGCGGCTTTATGTTTTCCAGCTGCCTTGTGCTTGCAGATTTTCTTTATCGGTCCTCTTGTAAGACTACTGTTTAGAACAATATTTTCAAAACAGCTTGCACCGAAAACTAACTAAAATCGGTCGAAATCATCCTGAGTAGGTTGATAAGGATATGAAAAAGAATCATTTTCCTTTTCCGTAAACATATCGTTGACGAGTCCGATCGTCAGCAAATCTAAATCGCTCATTGACAATCCCAATTGTACACACCGCAGAAGAAAAAGCGGCGTTGTCATCGGTCTGTCAATCGGGCGATGTTTTTTTTAGATTCTGCCTGTGTTTCGATATTCAATCCCCACAAGTCAATGAGCTGTGGCAAGACTTCATAAATCGAAAACGTATTGAACCTTTCTAACCATTCATCAGGTTCAGAGGGAACACCTTCCGGGTCAGCGTGTTTTGCCATAATATACGCTACATTCTCAAAAACTTCCAGTGATTCGATGCTCAGTGCGGACGTTTTCTTTTCATCAGAATCTTCATCTTCTGATTCTTCAACAGCAGACTGCAAAGCCGCAAAATCACGATAAATATCACGTCCGAATTTCAGACGGTAAAGACGTGGAACGGCGGCGCTTGCCTTGAATGGCACTTCGATGCCGTCCACCATAATATTCTTTTTAATAGCCATACCGCACCTCCATTAAGCAGTTGTTTTTGAGGATTTTGCACTCTGCACTGATGTTGCTTGTGTCAGATCTGGCATATACACAGACTTGTACCAGTTATCATAGGTAGCCTTATCGGTCTGCTCACAGCTTCGTGATTTCACCAGTCCGCTTGCAAGAGCAGTGGATGTCAGCGACAGAGTTTCCGTCTTGACTTCCTTGCTGTCCTCGACTGTCTGACCTTCCGTTGCAGGACGGGAAGCGGAACAGCAGTACAGGCAGTGACGAATCTTATTTTTATCGCCCGAAAATTCAAAAAGCAGTGCAAACTGCTGTAATTCAGCAGTATTTGTCTCCACAAGAACGCCCTTGCTATCCAGAATTTCACCTAAGATTTCGGTAGCAAATTCAAGTGTGATAAGAGCGACTTCCAGATCACCGGTGTATCCGGAATTGTTATTGATGACATAATACACACCGTCATCAGCAAAGAAATTTTCTGCTTCTCCTTCTGCATCAATTGAAAGCGATACAGCTCCGGGCAGTCTGACGGGTGTCGCAAAGGTCGGAACGCCTTCATCGTCGAAGGACAAAATTTTCGCCCAATGCACCTTGTTCAAACCAAATTTGACCTTGTTTTTCTCCATAGCCATATTAAACCAGCCTCCTTAAATCTAATGTCGGCATACCATTCGTCTTCAGACAGCATCCTGCCTCGGACTCAGGCATCCATTTCATATAACACTTCATACATCTCTTCAGATGCGATCCATGTTTCAGATTTGTTGTAAAAAATATGGTGATGCCTGAGAACCGCCTCAATTTCTGCCTCTGTATCAGGAGATTTTTCATCCGTGTACAACTCAATATCCAGTTTCTTGAAACTGTGATACACGATGTTATCCGCACTGAATGTATTTTCTTCCGGAGACAGAAAAATCAGAAAAGGTGGCTTGGGACTTTCACCCTCCGAAAAATGGTGGTAGGCGAAAGGCAGCCCCATTTCCAGCATCATTTCATTGATTTCTTCGTAACTCATTTCAGTTCCTTTCTGATTAAGGATTCCAATAAATCTGCACCGTTTTCTTCGGCAGGAGCAATATGCGGCTTGCCATTTACACGACCGCCACCACGTTTGGCATGACCTTTCTCTAAAAGGTGTGCAAGCTGATAGCGATTCTTGGAATGCACGGTCATCTCCAGTTTATGGCCGTTCTCTGTGACCTTCTTGGTTGCCCAGCTTTTTGCATAGGTTTCGGTATCTTTCGGAGCATTTTCAGAAATTTCCTTTCTGACAGAAGTTGCAGTCTTGCGAACTGCTTTTTTCATCGCAGTATCCGCAAGCTCGGAATACTCACGCAGACCGTCCATGACAAGGTCTGCCAGATCATCAATAGAACTCATTTTCCGCACCTGCCTTTCTTGCCATTACTGTGATTTTTAAGTAGTCACGATACTCAAAATTCGGCGATATACCTGTGATATCATAAATCACACCACGAAAAGAAATACGGTTTGCAGTTGCTGAAATTCCCATCGTCATTGTATTTTGCCGGATCATAAACTGCAAAGTCTGTACTTCTTTTGTTGTGCCGTTGTCGGAGTTTTCCGCCGAATTTTTGACAGAAACGGCAGCCCAGCAGGAGAATGCTTCATCCCACTGAGCCTTATGATTGCCGATATTATCGATCTTCGTGCTGTGTTCCAAAATCGTGATACGCTGATTTAATTTTCCAATTTCCATCAGATGATGCCCTCCCTCTGTGCAAATAAAATGGAACGCAGAGAAAGAGTTAATTTATGAAAATCCGCAGTATTTCGGTTTTCATAGAGGTAAGAAACTGTAAATAGCACCGCCGTTCTTGTGGTATCCTCGTTCCTCTCAAACTTTTCTTCACTCATGCGTCCTATATCCATGCACAGCTTTTTCGCAGTCATCAGCAAATCAGAAATCAGCCTGTCATCTTCTGGGTGGTCAACACGGAGATAATTTTTTGCCTCTGGAAGTGTTACCAAACTGCATCAGCCTCCGTTCAGCGGAAATAACGTCGGCAGACCTGCCGTAAACATGGCGGGTCACGCCTTTTTAATCGTCAGAGTTTTTACTGCTTCCGGAAGAATCAGCTTGCCGTCAACTCTCTGTGATGCAAGGAATCCTACCTGACCGTTCATCGCAAAAAGCTCATTCAGACGTTTCAGACTTCTACCCTGACGGTCAGCGATCCAGTAATACGAAAAGTCACCAAAAGCAAGAGCCTTAGCGCCTGCCGCAGCAGTCGGAGCATACACGGAAGTGACATAAGGACGGTTGAGAATCGTGTCCGGAATGCCCTCTGAAACGCTGGATAGTGATAGGTAACTCTCTGATATAATCTCGGAGTTTTCCCCCACTCTACACCGTGCATGCGGCTTTCACCGCACACGGCGTGCCATCGAAAAGTTATTGTTTTTGCTTAATCAATCAAACCATAGGAAGTTTCGTTAAAAAATTAGCTAATTGGTACAAGCATTGCTTTTTCACGCAGCAAATTTATTTTTCTTAATTGCTCTTTGTTCAGGTCAAGCCGTGACTTAGCAATTGAAATTGCTTCATCAGTAACCGCATGTATCAGCAAATGTACAGATTTTTTAATGAGAATAAGATTATCATATTTATCCGTGCCGCCTTTTTCTTTTGGGATAATATGGTGGCAGGATATGTCGGAATGGTGCATAAATATTTCACCTGTAACGGCACATTTTCCCATTTGTGCAGAATAAAGCGATATGCGGTTGTCCACAAATTCAATACTTTTATCATATTGCGGAGTTCGCATAAGGTTATGAATAAGAGTCATATTCAATGACAGATTATCATGAATTTCAGTTCTGCCTTCTGCTGTATAACAGCAGATACTTTTCCTCTTTCCTATTGGGTGTTTGTGCTGAATTTTACCGATTGGATAGATTGGCTCTTTACTACATGAAACATATCTCCACATAGGCGTATTTCCATATCTTTCCTTTTCAAAATCAGTCAGTTTTCTTCCTGATTTTACAAGTCTTGTTCCATTATCTGTACGAAGTCTGTTCGTCAGAACAGTCATAATACTGCGAAATATGATACTGCAATCACATGAAATATGCGTAGCAATTTGGTAATAGTTCTGTATTCCAAGAACCATACTGTTGTAAATGCGGATTTCACCGGCTTCTCCAAGTTCAGAGCGTGGGTGTGCAATTCGCTTTGCTTGTTCTAATAATGCCTGCTTTTTGTGAGATAAATTCTTATCAGCGATATGCGACATCATGACCTTTTTGTTTCCCTTTGAGTGCACTTTCATTTTGAATCCAAGAAATTCTGAATAATGTCTTTTCAAGTTGACAATTCTTGTTTTCTTTTCTGAGATTTCAAGCTTTAAGCGTTCTTTCAGCCATTGTGTCACAGCTATTTTAGTACGTTCAGCATCATCTCGTGAGCGACAAAATATTCTGAAATCATCTGCATATCTTACAATATACATTTCTTTCAATTTTGTGGTTCGCATCGCTCTGTAAGCATGACCACGATTAGGTGTTCCATTACTGATGTAACGGTGAATGTATCTGTTTCCAACAAGATTTTCAAGCCATTGGTCATCAATCCAATGGTCAAGTTCATTCAGAACGATGTTTGCAAGCAGGGGAGAAATAATACCGCCCTGCGGCGTACCTTTATCGGGGATCACTATATTGCCGTCAATCATTTTAATTGGTGCTGTCAGCATTTTTCTCAGAACATATATGAGATGTTTGTCACGAATGCCCATTGCCCATATTTGTTTGATGAGCTTGCTGTGATTTACATTGTCAAAAAATCCTTTGATGTCAAATTCAATCACAAAATGAAGATTTGCAAGCATCATTTTTTGTGAGCATGAAGCAATAGCATGTTCAGCTGAGCGATTTGGACGAAAACCGTAGGAGTTTTCACTGAATTTTGCTTCGCATATTGGCTCTAAAACCTGCTTAACACATTGCTGTATCAGCCTGTCCCATATACATGGAATACCCAATGGTCGCATTTTACTTGGGTCATAGGGTTTGGGAATTTCCTTTCGCCTTACCGGTTTTGGACGGTAGCCGTGTGGACTGCCCTGCACAATAAATCGTACCCTTTGAATGACTTCTTCTGCTGATAGTTTTGCAATGTCACTGATTTTAAGTTTATCTGTACCAGCTGTTTTACTGCCGGTGTTTGTTTTAATATTTCTGTATGCCAAAAGGATATTTTCACGGCTCAATATCAGTCTCATAAGGTCTGTAAATACTTCACCTGACTTGCTTCTCGCATACAAGTTATCAAAACTTTCTTGCAGATTGTAATATTCAGCGTGGCGTAAATTATCATCACATAATAACGTTTTCTTCTTTTTGGTCATAAGGCATCACCTTCCTTCCACGGAAAAGTGTTCCTTTTAGTCATACCCGCAATCCTTATATAGATTGAATAGCATTGACCTTTAACTATTCGACTAAAGCCCATTCCTCCACATTCATTACAAATGTTTCATGGGTTCGAGCTTCGCTTTTCAGCATGAGTTCAGCAGCTTATTTGCTTCGTCTGCTTATTGCAGTAATACAACCTCATACCTTTCCTTGTTCCAATAACTCTATCTTTGCATATATCCTTAGGTGCTTGCTCTAAGCCTGTCAGCTTGGATATGCCTGTAACATATCACGGTTTTTCAGAGGCAACATTTTTACTCAACCGCACTGACTGCCGATTAGGCACCGAAACCTTTCGATTCCGTCCTCTTGTAGACCCGTACATTCGCAAGTTCGTCAGTCTTCTGATTAGACATTCTCACCATAGATATTTTATAGACTCCCGGCGTGTCACATACACATTTCACCTCTGGAACGGTTTCGTCAACAAATTAATTTGCTGATACGATATGTTTCCGCCGACTTCACCGAGCTTTTAACAGTCAGCATTTCTGCTTTCACTGCCAATCGGAGTATTAGAGGGTGCGTTTCAGGGCGTTACTCCGTCATTCCACACCTTGAGTTATCAGTTCTCCTATACTTTTTTCGTATAGTGCCTAACCTTTTCAGTTAGGAACAAGTCACACGCTGCCAGATATAGTTTCCGGTAGAATCTTTGATTTTTCGCAGTGCTTTGATGGTTTGCTCGTTCAAAATCCACACTGCCTTTTTGCGGTACGGAGATTTCAGAGAGTAGAAAACCTCAATCATATCATCAAAGGTGATGTTTGCTGTACTTGTAGTTGCACCGTTTTCCGCACCGCCTGTTGAAGCAAAAATTCCGGTAGGCTTGCCCTTACCGTCACCGACAAGAAATGCTTCTTCTTCCTTTGCACCAATTCTTCTGCCGAACTCTTTTGCAATGTAGGCAGGGAGGTCAAACACGCTGTCATTGAGCAATTCTTCAGAAATTTTGATAGCCGTACCGACCTTGTAAGCAGAAAGTGAAATCTGCCCGAAAGCATCATCGGAAAGGCTGTAACTGGATTCTTCTTCAAGCCACGCAGCTTCGCCTTTTTGCGTGATGATGGGGATTTTTCTGTCGCCGGAAGAGGTCTTGATGACAGTCGCCAGCGGACGGAAAATATTCTCTTCCTCAAGGGATTCAATGAGTCTTTTTTCAAACTCATCCGGGCATAAATAACCGCCCTCGGAATCCTCGCCGATTTGCAGATCATTGCGGATATCCACATAATTTCTGTTGCGGACACTGTTCCAGAAAGCCGTCTTGTATGAATCGCTTGCAATGCCTGTTTTCTCTGAAATTTCGGGATTTGCAGGCTTGCCGAGAATCGGATCAGAAGTAGGGGCATTCATCTGTGCAGCCAGTTTTTCCTGACGTTCCAGACGGTCGATCTCCTTGCCGAGGGCAACAATTTCAGCCTCCATTTTGTCGTAGACCTTGCTGTCCTCTTCGGACAGAAGTCCGCTGTCGTTACGCTTGGAATCAAGGAAATTTCTCGCCTCGTCCCACGCCTTTGCACGTTTTTCTCTCAGTTCCTGAATGGTCATAATATCGTCCTCCTCAATTTTTCAGTAATGCCAGTCTTTTGTCGAGCTGGTCTATCGGAACACCCTTTACAGGTGCTAAAGCGGATATTTTCTGCATCAGCGATGCTGTAGTTGCGGCAGGAGAATACTGCATTGACGCTGTACTTCTCTGCGGTTTATCGGGATTTTCCTCATCCTCATCGGGAGTGCCTTCCTCTGCATTTTCATCGGATTCATCTTCCTCCGACTCATCCGTTTCAGGCTCTTTTTTGGAAAACAAAATGCCGTCCACAAATCCAAGCTGCAATGCCTTTTTCGCATTGAGCCAAGTTTCATCGGACATCATTTTTGCGATTTTGGCACGGCTCAGATGCGTTTTCTGCTCGTAGGCGTTGATGATGGACTCCTTGACTTCCTCCAGAAGTTCAATTGCTTTTTCCATGTCAGCCTTGTTGCCTGACGCTAAACACGTAGGATCATGCACCATCAGCATTCCGGTCGGTGAAATCAAAGTTTCATCACCAGCCATTGCCACGACTGACGCAGCAGATGCGGCAAGAGCGTCAATTTTCACTGTAATTTTGCCCTTATGATTGCGGAGCATGGTGTAGATCTGACTTGCTGCGAACACATCGCCTCCTGGACTACAGAGCCAAACTGTCAGATTTCCGGGATGCTTTAAAAGTTCATCCTTAAAAAGTCCCGGCGTGATTTCATCCCCAAGCCATGTATCAGTTGAGATAGGACCTTCAAAATACAGCTCTGTTTCTCCGGTATCTTCATTTTTGATAAAGTTCCAAAATTTCTTCATTTTGTAGTTTCCTCGCTTTCGTTAGATTTTGCAAACGCACCAGCGTCCTGTAATTTTGTAAAAGAACCATTACACAAATATAAGTCGCCGCCAAGTTCAGCAGGAATGCGGTTCATATCCTCCAGTTCACGAATATCATTTGCCGACATCCAGCCATTTTGTCTTGCTGTTGCATAGCCCTGCATTCGTGAAGCATAATCGCCACGGAGCAGCCCTTCCACGTTGAATTTGATGAAATACTGCCCTTTTTCTGAATCAGAAAGAAGTGATTTTTGGAGCGACTGCTCCCAGCGAACAAGCCAAGGGTCTAATGTGTATTTTACAAATTCAAGGGACTGCTGCTCGATATTGCTGAACGTTGCGTGTTCCAGATCACCGATCATATGAAGCGGTACACGGTAAAGGCGAGCGATTTCTTCTACCTGAAATTTTCTTGTTTCCAAGAACTGAGCTTCGTTGTTTGGAATGGAGATCGGCTGATATTTCATGCCCTCTTCGAGGACGGCGACATTATGGGCATTACCGGAACCATAAGCTTGATGCCACGCTTTACGAATCTTAGCGGGGTCTTTGATAACTCCTGGATGCTCTAAGATCCCGCTGGGACTTGCACCGTTTGCAAAGAATGTCGAACCGTATTCCTCGCAGGCAAGGGAGATTCCTATGGCATTTTTAGCAAGTGCAATGGGAGAATATCCGACCAGTCCATCGAATCCTAAACCCGGAATATGCAGAACATTTTCTGCCGTGAGAACGATTTTGCCTTGGTCTTTCAGATTTGGATTTGCTTCGTCGTAACGGCTGTAAATGTAAATAAGACGATTACGCTCATCCCTGTCAACCTTTACTTTATCAGGCATCAGCGGATACAGTCCGATAACATCTCCACGTCCGTTTCTGATAATTTGAGCATAGGCATTACCATAAATCAGAAGATGGGACATCAGCGTTTCTCTGAAAACAAAACTCGTCATTTCAGGATTGGGCTGGTCATGGAGCAAAAAATATAGCGGGTGCATCGGCACTCGCTCTTTTCCATTTTCTGTGTATTGATAGATGTGAAGCGGCAATTGTGCGATGGCTTCACTTAAAACTCTCACGCAGGCATACACAACTGTGTGTTGCATTGCCGTGCGGTCGCTGACTCGCTTTCCGCTGTTACTCCGTCCGAAAAAATAGCTGTAGGATGGGCTGTCATAGCTGTTTGTCGGCTTGTCACGGCTGCGGAATAGTCCGCTGAAAATACTCATGTGGAAACAACTCCTTTCATGGTTGACTTTTTCAATGGGCAAGTGGTATAATGAGAGTAGTCAGCAGGGAGTTAAGAACTCTGTAAATCGGAATTTGAAGTGCTGTCGAACTGGTAGTTTTTGAAAATGGGAGGAAAAAATATCATGAGTTTTGAATATGTAAATACGGGTCACTTACCACTAGCTTATCGATTAAAAAATTTAGAAGTATTTTTTTCCGATGAACGATGTTTGAAAATAATCCAAACAGTACTCAATGAAAATGGTCAAATCAATCAATTTCCGGGAATTACGGAAGATGAGCAATGGACGAGCAAACAAAGAGTTGGTGTTTATCCTGATGTAAGATATGAAGCGCAATTTTATTTTTTAGATGATACTATATATCTTATGCTGTGGCTGATTCAGCCAGACGGCTGGTATTGGGTCGATGAGGACGGTTTTGGATTTTCCGGAGATTCTAGCATTACGTTGTATTCTGTTGTTGACAAAAGAGGGAATTTTACAAAAAAATTTGAACTCTTCAGTATTGATCAGACTCGATACTGTCACGAATATGATGACATATTAAGCGGTTAGAAGTAATCTTGAACAGATATTTGACAACTTCCAGTTTGTAGAGCTGATTTTATCTACAAAATCAGCAAATCTCTTTCATCATAAACACTCGCTCCTGAATCTCCAGTCCCGCAGCGAATTGCACGGTCAAGAGCCATAATAAGCGCAACAGCACCGTCAATCTTCTCTGTGGATTTCTCCTTATCCGGCTTGATATTCCCGGCAGGATCACGCTTGATAAAAATATTGTCCATCATCCAGCGAAGAACCGGATGCCCGTTGTGAGCAAGTTTCTGCTCCAATGTCAGCTTCATCAGTTCCTTGGTCGGCGGACTAAGATCTCGATATCCCTGACCGAACTGCACCAGCGTAAATCCCAGATCTTCGAGGTTCTGCGACATCTGTACTGCACCCCATCGGTCAAAGGCAATTTCCTTGATATGAAATTTCTTTCCCAGTTCGTCAATGAAGTTTTCGATAAAACCGTAGTGAACAACGTTACCCTCAGTGGTCAGCAAGAATCCCTGCCGTTCCCACAAATCGTAGGGAACATGGTCACGGCGGACACGCAGAGGAAGCGTTTCTTCCGGCAGCCAGAAATACGGAAGAACATAATAATTCTCATCATCGTCAGTCGGCGGAAAAACAAGCACAAATGCCGTAATATCGGTTGTGGACGATAAGTCCAAACCGCCGTAACAGATACGTCCTGCAAGATCATCTTCATCAAATGCAACCTTGCATTTATCCCATTTTTCCATCGGCATCCAGCGGACAGCCTGCTTTACCCATTGGTTCAAACGAAGCTGTCGGAACGCATTCTCCTCACCGGGAGTTTCCTTTGCAGAATTACACGCAGCCACGACCTTATCCATGCCGATAGTTTTATCAAGGCTCGGATTTGCTTTCTTCCACACCTTCGGGTCAGTCCAGTCCTCAGACTCGTCCGCACCATAAATGACAGGATAGAAAGTCGGGTCGTGTTTTCTGCCTTCGATGATATCCTTTGCCTTGGAGTGAACTTCATAGCAGATGCTGTTAGTATTAGTTCCGGCAGTGGTGATAAGAAAATACAACGGCTGCATTCGCGCATCGCCTGAACCCTTGGTCATAACATCATACAGCTTTCGATTAGGTTGAATATGAAGCTCGTCCATAACAACTCCATGGATATTGAAACCATGCTTAGAGTAGGCTTCTGCGGAAAGCACCTGATAAAAGCTGTTTGTCGGCGTGTAAACAATACGTTTTTGCGAAGTCAGAATTTTTACTCGCTTGTTCAGTGCCGGACACATCCGCACCATATCCGCCGCAACATCGAAAACAATAGCAGCCTGCTGTCTGTCAGCGGCACAGCCGTAAACCTCGGCACGTTCCTCTCCATCGCCGCAGGTCAGCAGCAATGCAACGGCGGCGGCAAGTTCGCTATTGTGAGTGGGTAAAAAAGAACGTCCCACCAGATACTGATGCGACGGACTGTCAACCTGAATGCACTGCATTCCACGGTTTTCTATTTTTTCAATTTTATCAATATATCGAAAATGACTGCGTGTTGCAGGATTTCGTGAAATTTGATTTTTGGCCTTTCTTCTAAGTCCCACAATTTTCATATCATCAAATGCTGTAAATTTCACATAGTACAAAGTTTCACCGGTTTCAATTCTTCCACATTCATGACTTGGACGATTCCAGTCCATTCGCTGAGTACTTATAGCAGTCGAAATTGTATTTTTTATGCCCAGACTCCATAAAAGTTCGCTGACACTTTCAGCCAGTTTCTTTTCTGTTGACGTGTAAATCGCCTGACCTTTGATTTCCGAAATACATCCGTCTGAATCCATAAGTCCCTGCAAAAGTTCCAGCCTTTGATAATATGATGAACGCAGATATTCGGTTGGAATTACCTTGTCATGAAAACTTTTCATCAGGATTTTTTTCAGTTCGGGAATTCTAAAAATAACGCTGTTTCCTACATTATTCCACGCTGTTAAATCTGGATAGAATGGCAAAATTTTTGAAAGAACTCCGGGAATATCACAGGTCTGAACTGTAATTTCAGGCTTGACAGCATTGCCGTTTCCAAGCCAATAGCCCATTAAATAGGGTTTTATTGGCAGTGATTTCTCATTTGTACAAATAGCATTTGCAACGGCAATTCTGAATCTCAGGCAGCCATTGTCAAGCGGCATTCTGAAAAGTTCACCGGTGGTCATAGTACACTTTTTTCGTTTACCATGAGTGTACTCACCACACCATTGGTGGCGTTCACCGGCATCAATCACTTCGCCGTCCTTGAATGTAATGCGGTATGCCTGTTCCTTAAAGTCAATCTTGCTTTTTGCAACAACGCAGCACGTATTTCCGTTTTCGTCAAAGACTGTATCTCCGACCCGGATTTGTCCCATTGTTGTGTAACCGTCGGGAGTTGGAATCAGCGTATCAAGTGACAATTGTTTACCGTTTTTCTTTGGTATTTCGATATACGCCGTGTTAAACTGCCGATACCCATTTGGTTTCAGAATACCGAACAAGTCACGGATGATCTGTTCCTGCCAGTCGAGCAATTCAAATTTTTTGCCTGCCCATGTACCTTTTGTGTGAGATAGGCACTGAATAAAGTTGACGGCATAGTCTGCCGCCGCCTTGTTGTATTTTGAATCTTCCGCCATGAACTTCGTTGGCTTGTATTTTCGCATTCTGCATCACCTCCGATACGAAAAAAGACCTGCCAAAAGCAAGTCTGAAGTTGGTATTTTTGAACGCCCTTGGGGGCAATTTTTTATGGAGATTCCTCTTCCATTGTAACCAATATTACCATAAAAAAGCAAGGAAATCAAGTCATTTTGGAATCATAATTTACACAAAGATAGCAGCCTGAAATTGTGATTTTTTACACTGCCGAAGGAAACGAAAGTCGGAAGTACGAGAGAGACAGCCCCTTATTCAAGGGCTGCCGTGGTTTTCGGCGGTTTGATTACTTGCTGTTTTTGCCCAATTCGTAGGCTCTTTCCAGCATTCTCTGGAGTGCCGAAACGCTGATTTCTTTGAAATCCTCGTCGTCGTTGTTGCGGTTGTCAAGTCCGCCTCTTACCTCGATTGCGTAGCTCTCTTCCATTGCGATTTTCTCCAGTGCCTTTTCGATGTTCTTGCTCATTTTTGTTTCCTCCAAAAAGTTTATTTTTCCGTAGGGTTTTTCCCTTTCGGTAGTTACATATTACCATACAATCCGATACTATGCAAGCGGCTAAATGTACAGAAAAATAGAGGAAAATCGGCGGTCACAATTGTGTGATATACACCATTGCAACGGAGCAGAAAAGGGGCATTTTTCAGCCCCTTATTCTCAGTCGTTCAGGTGGTCAAAGCACCATTTCATTGCATCTCCGCCGTCATCAAAGGGCTTCGGATTTGCTGTTCTGAGGTTCAGGCGGCACTCGATGTAGCTCAGTCCTGTTTCTTCCTCGTCCTCGATGAACTCGTAAACCGCCGCCTCGAAACCTCTGTAGGTCAGTCCCGTCACCAAAACCTTGTCACCGTATTTCAGCACCGCACCCTGTTCGCTGCACCCGCTGCTCCAAAGATGCTCCATTGTTGTAAGCTGTTCCCATTTCATAATCATTTCCTCCGTTTAAGTTTGAATTCCGCAGGTCTTTCGCCTTTCGGTAGTATGTATATTAGCCCTTCATGCCGACAAAGGTCGGCACAAAAAGTCATGAAAACAAGGTTGTTAATCGAGCTTTCATTTGTTGTGTACAAGTATACCGTCCTTTCAGGTAATAGTCAACTTATTTAGC